>Ga0210054_1000681_pt1 | contig 30862 bp, 37 predicted proteins | sample CryGeymeta201516_FD_185470 | JGI IMG/M metagenome (GOLD analysis project Ga0210054, IMG submission 185470) | Groundwater microbial communities from Crystal Geyser aquifers in Utah, USA - Crystal Geyser metaG 2015-16 (SPAdes) (version 2) | ecosystem: Environmental > Aquatic > Deep subsurface >... | reverse complement strand
TTTATCTATCCCAGATGTCCCAAGATTAACGGATATATTGAAAGAGCTAATAGAACTTTGAAACAAGAGTTTCTAAATCAATACAAATATCTTTTATTTGAAAATATTAGTATCTTTACTCAAAAAATCATGGAACACTTAATATGGTACAATACAAAGAGAATACACCAATCTTTGGGTAATATTTCACCCATTGATTATTTAATAAAAACTGTTCCGGAGTCTCAAATGTGCGTGACGCGTACAATCATTGGACAATATTTTAGTGTAGAGTTATAATTATTTTTAATAATAGTAAAGATAGTGAATAAACCAACGCTTTCCCGTAAATTACGTGAAAACAACAAGGCTTATCCAAGCTCTATAGTAGTTGTTTTGTTGGTAGTTTTTATTACAATTACCGTTTTTCTTCTTCTTTTTGCCGTAAAAACAATATTTTTTAGTAAAGAGAAAAAAGATTTTAACAACACAGCGCCGATTGAATCCTCTCCAAAAGAACTAGAAGAAGTGAAAATAAAAAATCAGGACAATAAAACATCGAGCTATACGGTAGAATCCGGGGATACTCTTTACTCGATAGGCATAAAGCTAGGTGTTGATTGGCAGGAAATTTCAAAAGAAAATAATTTAAAAGAGCCTTATACTTTAACAGTAGGCCAAAAACTTAAAATGCCGGTATCTAAAAAATAATATTTTAATTAAAGGAGAAAAATTATGATTGCTATTATTTTACTTGTTATTATCATTGCCACAGTCGGCTACGTTATTCTTGTTTTTAATAGCTTAGTATCTTCCAAGAACAGGGTGGACGAGGCATGGAGTGATATTGATGTACAGCTTAAGAGGAGGTATGATCTTATACCTAATCTTGTTAATACGGTTAAGGGATATGCTACTCATGAAAGAGAAGTTTTTCAAAAAGTTACCGAGGCTCGGGCAAACGCTATTGATGTTAAAGGTGTTGCTGATCAGGGTCAAGCGGAAAATATGCTTTCCGGAGCATTAAAGTCTTTATTCGCAGTAGCTGAAAGTTACCCAGATTTGAAAGCTAACGAAAATTTCCTGGCTTTACAGAACGAACTTACCGATACTGAGAATAAAGTTCAGGCAGCACGAAGATTTTACAACGCGAATGTTAGGGATTACAATATTAAGATAGAAGTATTTCCTAATAATATAATTGCCAGTCCCTTTGGATTTGGTCACAGAGATTTATTTGATATCGATGAGGGTGAAAGAGAAGCGGTAGCTGTGGATTTTGAAGATAAAAAAGAAGACAAGCCTCAGCAGTAAAAGTTAAATTAAAAAATAAAAACAAAATTTTTTTGGATTTAGGATAATTATGACGACTTATACCCAGATAGATAGTAATAAAAGAAGAAGCTTTGCTTTGCTGGCTACTTTTTTAGTTTTTATTATTTTGATTGGTTGGATTTTTTCAAGAATATTTGATAGCCCCGCAATTTTAATTGTTGCCGTATTTTATTCTATAGTTCAGGCTCTTGTTGGTTATTATGCGGGAGATAAAATTACTTTAGCAATGTCTGGGGCTAAAAAGATAAACAAAGAAGATAATCCCACTCTTTATAATATAGTTGAAAATTTAACTATATCTGTGGGCTTGCCGATGCCTAATATATATATTATTGATGATACAGCGCCTAATGCTTTTGCTACTGGACGGGATCCTCATCATGCTTCTATTGCTGTAACAACTGGCATAATGCAAAAACTCCAAAAGAATGAGATAGAAGGAGTCATTGCTCATGAATTATCCCATATAAAAAATTATGATATTAGAATTCTAACGCTAACCGTTATTCTGGTTGGATTGATTTCTTTATTATCCGATTGGTTTCTGCGTTTCACTTTCTGGGGCAGAGGCGATAGGAATGAAGGAGGCGGTCAATGGCAGTTAATTTTGCTAATTTTAGGTATTATTTTGGCAATTCTTTCGCCAATTATTGCTACACTGATAAAACTTGCAATATCCAGAAAGCGAGAGTTTTTAGCTGATGCTGATGGTGCCCTAATGACAAGGTATCCTGATGGGTTAGCTTCAGCATTAGAAAAAATTTCAGCAGATACAGAACCGCTTGAGGTGGCAAATAAGGCAACCGCCCATCTTTACATAGCAAATCCTTTGAAAGAACATCAAGGTAAAGATGCTAGGGGTTGGTTTGCTAATATGTTTGAAACTCATCCTCCGATTGAAGAGAGGATTAGTAAGCTTAGACAAATGGCAGCTTAAAATATAATAATTAAATAATGCCCCGATTCACTAAAGTTTTATCGGGGTCTCGGCTTCGACAAGGAATGTATATTTCGAAGCCTCGGAGGAAAAATGGATAATGGATCAACTAAAAAACAGAGTAATCTACCAAAAGATAGTAAAATAGATTCTAATCAAGTTGATATTTCTGTTAAAAGCATCGAGCAAAATATGGCTCCTCCTATAGCAGGACCCGAAGGAAAGCCGTCTATTTCATCATTGATTAATGATAAAACTAAACTAGATGAAGAAATTAATTCCAAGATTTTTGCCAATCCATTAGGCGGAGGAGAATCAACTGGTTTTAATATAAATATGAAAAATGAAAAATCTGCAGACCAAACAGCTATCAGCAATATGCCGGCCACACAGGTTATGATGAAAAAAAGTGCGCCTAAGCGGGGGAAGATCGGGTTGGTTTTAATCTCCGTATTTGTTTTACTGTTGCTTACAGTAGGAGGTGTATCTGCTTATAAAGGAGATTTTTATTGGGTTAGGGATATTCTAGGCTTAGGTATGCCAAGTGATCCAAATAAAGCTATTGATAGGGTTAGCCAAAGTATGGCTAAAGTGAAAAGCTACAAAAGCAGCATGACTATAAATTTGGATATGATTGCTGATGGTGAGAAGTTGAGCGGAGCTATAACAGGTAATAGCCAAAATGATGTTACTAAAAAGGAAACCAAATTAGATTTAAAATTGGGTAATATCAATTTGCCTGAAAGCGCAGGGGTAGAGGGGGCAGAAGCTTTAAAGTCAATGAATACTGAAGCTAATATTATAACGACAGAGAAAGAGGTTTATTTTAAAATACCTTTATTAGGCAACAAATGGTATAAGGCCAATATAGATAGTTTTGCAAATCCAGTACTTTCTGATAAATCAAAAGTAGATGAGAATGCCGCTAAAATGGCAGGTGCTGTTGTATATTCAAATAATATTGAGAATGCGGGATATGGTGATTTATCAAAATATATAAAATCTGCAGAAAAACTAAAAGATGAGAAAGTTAACGGTGTTAGTTCTTATCACTATAAATTGACACTAGATTTAGTGAAAGTTCTAGAAACAGATCCAAGCATGAAAGATTTGCCAGAATTTTATAAGAGTATGATTAAGGATATGTTTAATAAATATGTAAAGTTTAATATCGATATCTTTGTTGCTAAAAAGAATTTCTTAATTTTGAGGGAATCAGGACAATTAAGTGTTAACTTTGATTCAAAAGACTTTGGTGGAAGCGGAGTATTTAGTGCTAACATTAAATTCCAGGAAGATCTTAAAGATATAGATCAACCTATTACTATTGATAAGCCAAAAGATACTGTTGAATTCAATGAAAATACTTTAATGGAATTAATAGGTCCTTTAGTTGGCGGTTCTATACCTAGTACTAGTGCTCTTGAGGTCAGGGACGCAAAAAGAAAAGCTGATTTAGCTCAACTTAGAACCGCAGTTGAGCAATATGCCGTAGATAATAATGGTAAATTCCCTATTGCTAATACTGATAGCAGGAATAGCAACTTTATGAAAGATGCTTCTAAGTATCTGAATAATATACCAAAAGATCCTCTAGCTCCAAAATATTACTATAAGTATGAATCAGATGGAAAGACCTATAAGCTTACATGTGTTCTAGAAAACGCAAACGATACAAGCGGCAAAAAAGTGGGGGGCTTAAATATATACGAACTAAATGATTAGTGTATAAAGATTAATTTATAAAGTTTTGTATCTGGTATAATAGAAGGAGGTAACTCCTTCTATTATTATGGAAAATATATCTAAAGAAAAAGCAAAAAAAAGAATAGAAAAACTGAGAGAAGAAATAGATAAAATCCGTTATTATTACCATGTTTTAGATAAGTCTATTGTGTCCGAGGGAGTAAAGGATTCACTTCAACATGAATTACAGGAGTTAGAACAGAAATATCCTGATTTAATTACTCCAGATTCACCAACTCAAAGAGTTGGAGGGAAGCCACTGAAAAAATTTTTTAAAGTCACTCATTCTGCCCCAATGCTTTCCTTAAATGACGCTTTTGATTTTGACGAAATGAGAGCTTGGGAAGAACGATTAAAGAAAATAGTACCCGGGGATAGAATCGATTATTTCGCAGAGCTAAAAATAGATGGATTTGCTGTAGCTTTAACTTATGAAGATGGTTATTTAAAAACCGGTTCTACCAGAGGCGATGGTTTTGTAGGAGAAAATGTTACTCAAAATTTAAGAACCATAGAATCTATACCTCTGAATATAAGAGATATTGACGGCATAAATACAAAAAAGGCAATAGAAGCAAGAGGGGAAGTGTTTATGTCTAAAAAAGAGTTCGGATTAGTTAATCAGAAGCAGGAAAAGGAAGGTCTACCACTGTATGCAAATCCACGTAATCTAGGTGCAGGTTCAGTAAGACAGCTTGATCCAAAAATTATCGCTTCTCGGAATCTTGATAGTTATATGTATGAACTAATAACCGATCTTGGGCAAAAAACGCATCAGCAAAAGCATGAGTTATTGAAAAAAACGGGCTTTAAAACCTCTGAATATGTGAAATATTGTAAAAATCTAAATGAAGTTTTTGAATATTATAGATATTGGGAGAGCAGGAAAGATGACTTGCCCTTTATGGTTGATGGAATGGTAGTAATTGTAAATAATTTGGATCTTGAAGAAAAGTTAGGTGTAGTAGGCAAAGCGCCAAGATGGTCAATCGCTTTTAAATTTGCTCCGGAGCAAGCAACCACTATTCTAGAAGATATAAGGGTTAGCTTAGGTAGAACGGGTGCCTTAACTCCTTATGCTGTTTTAAAGCCTATTAGAGTTGCTGGTTCTACCATATCCAGAGCAACACTTCATAATGAGGATGAAATCAAAAGAAAGGATCTTAAAATTGGTGATACGGTTATTATCCAAAAAGCGGGTGATGTAATACCGGAAGTAGTTGGTCCGATAAAAGAATTAAGAACTGGTACTGAAAAAGAATTTAGAATGCCCAAAACATGTCCAATATGCGGAGGATCTGTTTCTAGAATGCCAGGAGAAGCGATTTATCGTTGTATTAATATAAAATGTTATGCAATAGAAAGAGAAAAAATTATTCATTTTGTCTCTAAAGGAGCTTTTGATATTGCCGGTCTTGGAGAACAGATTATTGATAAGTTTTTAGAGGAGAAAATTATCACCAACCCGGCTGATCTTTTTGGGCTTGAGGTTTTTGATATAAAAGATTTAGAAAGGTTTGGCGAAAAACTGGCTTCTAATATTATCAACAGTATTCAGTCTCGTAAAAAAGTTACACTGCCTCGTTTAATTTATGCACTTGGCATAAGGCATGTTGGTATAGAAACCGCTACAGATTTGGCTGACCATTTTGGTTCTCTTGAGAAATTAGAAAAAGTGAGTAAGGAAGATTTAGAGAGAATTTCTGATATTGGTCCTGTTGCCGCAAAGAGTATTTATGATTGGTTCAGGGATAATCTGAACCAAAATATCCTAAAAGAATTAAGAAAATACGGCGTTAGCTATGAAAAGATTGCAAAATCAAATGAATTAGCTGGTAAAACCTTTGTGATAACAGGTAAATTAGAATCTATAGAAAGAGAAGATGCTGAAGAAGAAATTAGAAAAAGAGGCGGTAATGCAGGCTCTTCCGTATCAAAATCTACTGATTATTTGGTAGTTGGTGAAAATCCGGGTTCTAAACTGCAAAAAGCCCAGCAACTAAGCATAAAGATTATTAGCGAGAATGAGTTTTTAAAAATTTTGAAAAAATAAAAAAAAGAGCACTTATGCGCTCTGTGTGAAAAAAAGTTTGTGTAGTGTTTGGATAGCTTGTTTTTTTTGTCCTCTTGGGATAATAAAATCAAGGCTTATTCCATCGGATTGTTGGTCAATAAAATTAATATTATTATCTATTAATATATCAATTGCTCTAGAAATTATTTTTTTATCTTTTTTGAGCCCAGCTCCGATTAAATATATTATTGATCTTTTTGTTATATCGATTCTATCAACAATTTTTGATAAGTCTTTTTTAAGGGAGTCTAGGTTCTCTTTTTTAAGATCGCCATTAAAATCGACACTGCGTATTATTGTATTGCCTATACCGCCTTCATAATCAATGGAACCGCCATGTTTTTTTATGATTTTATCTATTTTTTCCAGATAGCCTGGTCCCGGGTCTTGGCTGTTATCAAGCGTTATGACGTTTTCTTCTTTACCGACAACTACTATGATTGGCATTTCTAATATATTGGGTCTGGTAGCAACTATTCGGGTAGTTGAGTTATTTACTGTACCTATCATTTCTGTTTTTATCCCATGTTGTAATAAATTCCTGATCGCTTTTGGATGAATCAATCTGTGTCTTCCAATAGCTTTGGATATTTCTTCTACTGTTATGTACGGGGCATTTATTGAGTTTTTGACAATGCTTCGATCAGCACTTTGCCAACCCTTCGTATTTTTTACGAAATGAACACTAATTTTTCTTAGAGGTCCAGCTAAGCTTGTTGCCATTACTGATGCTGTGATATCTCCAGAATCTACTCCGAGATAGGTAACAGGTTTTTCCTTGGTTAGTTTAGCAAAGCGTTTATTATATCCAGTCAAACCTGGAATTATTATAGCTTTATCTCTCGATATTTTAGGTAAAATTTCTTGAAGAATATTTTCTTTAGTAGTTGCTTCATCAATAGATGCATTAAGAAAAGAGCCTTTTGTTGCTATAATGTCTTCAGCTCTTATTACTTCAGCATCTAGATTATTCTCGATAAGTATTTGTTCAATTATCAATGCTGATAGACACTCTCCTCTTGTGAGAATATATGATTTATCGATAGGTTCTAGTTTTCCTTTTTCTGCAATTCTTTGTGCTATTTTTCCTATAGTAATTCTGGCTTGTGTTTCCAGATAGTTTTTTGATTCCTTGTTTGATATATATTTTTTGATAAATTCTGCATAGATTTCAAAAATCGATTTTATATATTCAGAAGCTGCCGGATTAGAGCATTTAACAAGTTGCTCAACAATTTCTGCTGTTTGGCCGATAGAAGATACTATTATGACTTTGGGATATTGGTTATTAGTTATTACATTAATTATAATATCAGGGTGTTTGGCTATTGCTCGTCCACCCAACTTGAATACATCTATTTCCGTATAGAACTTACTGGGACACAAAAACTACCATCTCCCTTAGGTTATTTTAAAGAACTTTAGAACCAACAAGAAATGATACCAGAAGTTTAAAAACAGTCAAGTAATTGTCTTTTTTTAGATCAATAAATAATATATACTTTAGTTATGTCAAAAATATCAAAAGAAGAAGTAAAGAATATCGCTATTTTATCAAGAATAGAGCTTTCCGATGATGAAATAGTGAAATTTGAAGGAGAACTTTCTTCAATTTTAGACTTTGTATCAAAGCTTCAAGGAGTAGATACTTCTAGTATAAAACCCTTAAGCCATGTTACAGGATTAGAAAATTCTTTGCGGGAAGATGAGATTAAGGATTGTCTAAATAGAGACAAGTTATTAGAAAATCTTCCCGAAAGACAAGATAAATTTATTAAAGTGAAAAAAGTTTTTGAAAAAGAGGATATTGTTTGATGGTAAATATAAACGAATTAACGGTCAAAGAAGCGTCTGATCTTCTTAGTAAAAAGGAAATATCTTCCGTTGATTTAACCAAAGCATGCATCGAGAGGATAGAAAAGACCGATGATAATCTTAATGCTTTTATCACAAAAGATTTTGATAATGCTTTAAGCCAGGCAGAGGATAGCGACAAAAGGCGGGTAAAAGGGGAGACAAAGGGTATTTTAGATGGTATACCTTGCTCGATTAAAGATGTTATAACAACCAAAAATTTAAGGACAACCGCCGCTTCTAAAATATTGGATAATTTTATTCCACCCTATAATTCAGAGGTTGTAACTAGACTTAAAAAAAATGGCGTGGTTATTCTTGGGAAAAATAACTGTGATGCTTGGGCGCATGGTGCGTCAACAGAAAATTCTGACTATGGTTCATCACACAATCCCTATAATTTAGAAAGAGTCCCCGGAGGATCTTCAGGCGGTTCCGCTGTTAGTGTTGCTTCTAACCAATGTATATTTTCTATAGGAACAGATACCGGCGGTTCAATTCGTCAGCCTGCAAGTTTTTGTAACGTAGTTGGGTTAAAGCCAACATATGGCAGAGTTTCCCGCCTTGGTCTTATTGCTATGGCTTCATCATTGGACGTTCCTGGGCCAATAACAAAGACAGTTGAAGATTCGGCAATCATTTTAGAGAAAATTGCCGGCAAGGATAGTAAGGATTCAACGACTGTAGATAAACTCATATCTAAATATTTTGAAGAATTAAAAAAAGATATTAAGGATTTGAAAATAGGTTTGCCTAAGGAATATTTTACAGAAGGGATGCAGGAAGAAGTAAAAAAGGTAATGGATAATTCAGTTTCTATACTCAAAGACTTAGGCGCTAAGATAGTAGAAATAAGTCTACCTCATACCAAATACACTGTTCCTGCATATTACATAATCCAACCAGCGGAGGTTTCATCAAACTTAGGCAGATACGATGGTATAAGATACGGTTATTCTTCTCCTAGCGCCAAGAATTTGGAAGAAACTTATTTTAAATCAAGGGCTGAAGGTTTTGGCGATGAAGCAAAAAGAAGAATAATGCTCGGTACCTATACTTTGTCTTCTGGATATTATGATGCATATTATCTTAAAGCCATGAAAGTAAGAGCTCTAATCAAAAAAGATTTTGATGAAGTCTTTAATAAAGTAGATGCAATAATAACTCCAGTAGCTCCGACTACTCCGTTTAAGATAGGTGAGAAAAGCGTTGATCCATTACAAATGTATTTGGCAGATGTATTTACAACTGGTCCAAGCTTGGCCGGTATTGCCGGTATTTCGGTACCGGCAGGATTTTCTTTTGATAATCTGCCTGTTGGATTACAGATATTATCTAGTCACTTTAATGAAGGCATAATTTTAAGAATCGGTCATGCATTTGAGCAGGCCACAAAAGAGGAGTCATGGAGAAAAATACAAACCGTAGTTTAATAAAAAAAATAGCTATAAGTGTTCTTTTGGGAGCAGTAATAACTTTAGCATTTACTTCTATACCAATAAGAACAATGGGAGGTCAGCAAAAAAATTTGTGTCTTGATTGCATGGATCGTGTAATAGATCATGGTTTTCCATTCATATCCGCTGAATATCCTGCTTACTTTGGCGCAGCTAGTATTTTAACTTTTGGATTTTGGAAACAAGTTAACTACATTTCTTTTGTCTTAAATATAATTTTCTGGTCATTAATTATATTAGGATGTTGGCAGTTATTCAGCTTTTTCAATAAGATAGCAGAAAATAAAAAGGAGAATAGAAACAATTAGCTATTAATTGTTTAACAAAAATCATGGGACGTCAAGAAAAAATTAAACAACAAAAAAAAGAAGAAGAAAGACTAAGGCAAGAAAAGAGAAGCAAATTTAAAAAAAGGATAATTTATTATTCCTTGATGATAATAATTGCTATTTCTGCAGCATATGGAACAAATTATGCTTATCAAAAAATTAAACATAAGGAAACAAAAAAAATGACATCTTATAAAACAGGCGAGAGGCAATATTCTAAGGCTCCTGATATGCAGATTGATCAGAATAAAGAATATTTTGCAAATATGGAGACTAACTACGGTAAAATAAAAATTAAGTTATATGCCAAGGAAGCGCCTAAGACGGCTAATAATTTTATTGTTTTAGTAAGAGATAAATTTTACGATGGTTTAATATTCCACAGAATAGTTAATGGATTTATGATTCAAGGCGGTGATCCGCAAGGCAGCGGTACTGGAGGTCCAGGTTACAAATTTGATGATGAATTACCAAAAGACAAAACTTACAAGCGGGGAATAGTTGCAATGGCTAATTCAGGGCCAAATACGAATGGTAGCCAGTTCTTTATAATGCATAAGGATAATGAGAGCTTACCTAAGAACTATTCTATTTTCGGAGAAGTTACAGAAGGGATAGAAACTGTTGATAAAATTGCCATCGTAGAAGTAAGTGAGAATAGCGGAGGAGAGGCATCAACCCCAAAAACAAAAGTAGAAATCAAATCTGTGACCATAGAGGAAAAATAGATGATAGGTGTATTTTTGATAATCATATGTCTGATCGGCATTTTTTCTTTAATTTTTATAAGTAGAATGTCTGCAAAGACTATATATAGAAAACGCATTAATCATCAAGCAATAGACAGTGAATGGCAGAAAATTCAGGAAGCATCAAATTCAAAAGATATCGTAAAAGTAAGAAGCGCTGTTTTATCAGCAGATAAATTAGTGGATTATTTGCTAAAAGCTAAAGGTTATCAGGGCAAAACTATAGCAGAAAGAGTTAAAAAAGCTAGGAATGAATTCGGTGATTTATATGATAAATTCTGGGGTGCTCATAAATCAAGAAATCGGATTGTTCATGAGTTAGGGAATGAAGTAAGATATTATGAAGCCCAACAATCATTAAAAATTTTCATGCAGGTTATCCAAAGAATAAAATAGCAAGGATTAATATGGGACTAGAAACAATTATAGGTTTAGAAATACATGTGCAGCTAAATACAAAATCTAAAATGTTTTGTAGGTGTAATAATTATGCTGTAAATGCAGAGCCCAATACTACTGTTTGCGAAGTATGTTTTGCCATGCCTGGTAGTCTTCCGGTAACCAATAAGCAGGCAATAATATATTCCATGAAGGCAGGGATTGCCTTGCATTGTAATATTAATGAGATAACAAAGTTTGATAGAAAACATTATTTTTATCCAGATTTGCCAAAGGGTTATCAGATATCGCAATATGACCAGCCTATAGCTATTAGCGGTTATTTGGATATAGATGTGACAGAGGATGATAAATCTTATATTAGAAAAGTAGGTATAACAAGGGCTCATATGGAAGAAGATGCAGGAAAGCTTATTCATCCGGAAGGCGCTAGATATTCATTGGTTGATTTAAATCGTGCCGGAACGCCTCTTTTAGAAATAGTTACTGAACCGGATATAAGAAGTCCGAAAGAGGCGATGATTTTTGCTAAAAATTTAAGATCAATTCTTCGATATATTAGCGTATCTGAGGCCAATATGGAGCAGGGGAATTTAAGAGTTGATGCAAATATATCTTTGCGGGAAAAGGGTAAAAAAGAATTTGGGCCGAAAGTAGAAATCAAAAATATTAATTCCTTTAAGATGATTGAGAAAGCCTTGATTTATGAAGTTGAAAGACAGACAGAAATGATAGAAAACAACGAAAAAATTATTCAGGAAACACGGGGATGGAATGATGCAAAAGGCATTACTGTAACACAGCGAGCAAAAGAAGAAGCTAATGATTATAGATATTTCCCAGAGCCGGACATTCCGCCTATTGTTTATAAAGATATGGGAATTAATTTAGAGGAACTAAAAAAAGAATTACCCGAACTTCCAGCAGAAAAAGCCAAACGCTTCATGAAAGAGTTTGGCTTGAGTCATAATGATGCAAATATATTATCAGGAGATAAAGATTTAGCAATTTTTTATGAAAATACTTCTAATGAATTAACTGAAAAAGGTATAGATAAAGTAGTAGCAGCTAAAAAATCTGCAAATTGGATTCTTACAGAATTTTTAGGAAGATTAAATGAAGCTAAATTGAATATCAATGATTCAAAGGTTGATGAAAACAAAATAGCTGACCTTTTAAATTTTATTGAAACCGGAAAAATTTCAGGTAAGATTGCCAAGGAAATCTTTGATGAAATGTTTAAGGATGGTAAAGATGTTCAGCAAGTTATTGATGAAAAAGGTATTAAGATGGTTGAAGCAGGAGAGATTGATAAAGTTATAGATAAAGTTCTTTTAGAAAATCCAAGATCTATCGAGGATTTCAAAAATGGCAAAGAAGCGGCACTGGGATTTTTGGTTGGTCAAGCCATGAAAGAAACTCGTGGCCAAGCAGACCCAAAAACCGTTAATGAAATTTTAAGAAATAAGCTTAGTAAACATTAATTTCTATTATGAATAATCACCAAGAGCAAAAACAGTTAATACTGGGTTTTATTAGGAGGCATTACTTAGCTTATCTTGCCACCTCTAGTTTAGACGGAAAACCGGAAAATGCTGTTGTGGAGTTTACGGAAACAGATAATCTAGAACTAATTTTTGATGCCTTCCCAAATTTTAGGAAATGCAAAAATATCAAAGAGAATCCCAGGGTGGCAGTAGTGATCGGAGGTGAAGAAAATATTACGATACAGTATGAAGGGGAAGCCCAAGAGTTAGAGGGAGAGGAATTAGAAAAAGTTCGTACAATGCATTTATCCAAACACCCGCAGTTAGCTGAAATTATTAAATCCAAAGGATTAAAATTTTATAAGGTTATTCCTAAATGGATCAGGTATTTAGATGTAAACTCTCATCCTTGGAAAACTTTTGAGGTAATATTTTAATGGAAGTAAAAGATTATAACAAAATTAAAGATATAAAAGATACACCTTGCGGTATGGTTAAGGAAAGTTTTATCAAGGGAGTAGGTTTTGCTCGAATAAAAATGATAGAGGGTTTATCAACGGCTCATTATCATAAGGAAACAACAGAGTATTATTTAGTTCTTTCTGGAAAAGGAATTTTAAAAGTCAAAGATGGCAAGCAAACAAGTTAAAGAAGTTGGTTTAAGGCTAGGTGTAGTTGTTAGGATTGACATAAATGAAATTCATCAAACAAATAATTTGGATAATCTTGTTTTAGAAGCTATTACATATCCTGCTTGGACTGCCGAAGACGAAATAGTCGTTAAAGAAAATTTGTTTTAATACAACAAATTTTTTATTAGAGAATAAGACCTATACTTAATTAATATGTCTGTAATAGGTCATGGCATACGCTGCGCTTCCAATCGGGATTAAAGATAATAATATATCAGCATAGAATAGTTGATAGATTCCCATGGCAGGTAGAATCACACTGGTGATAATGGCGCAGAAAGAAAAGACAATAAGACCGAACGTTATGATCATAAGTTTTTTCTTAATGATGCCTTTTTCATTTTTGATAGTGCGAAATAATAAAGAAAAGGCAGTTATAAAAACAGCCAATGAATAAATAATAAAGACCCAATAGTAACCTCCTATTATAAGCTCAACATTATTGATACCCAAACTTTTTATTTCCTTGATTGCAAAGTTATCTACCATTGATAATATTCCTAAAAAAAATCCTATCGTAAGAACTAATAATGTTCTTTTAGAATTAGAGCCCCTACACAAGGAAAATATCCAAGCTAATCCTGATGCATAGATCAATTGAGCAATAAAATATACTATTTTAAAAACAGATTTATCGGCAAGGGTTGATGATAGGTAGCTTGCTAAAATATAAAATGCAAGCGTAGTTGTAAATAATAGGAATAATTTATTGATTTCACTAGATTTATTTTTAGAATATACAAGCACACCAAGTATTATATGGCCGCAAAAAGAAATAATAGTTGCTAGAGTGTACATAGCTGCTAGTTTTTACTATAAGATTATTCTACTGAATAATTAACATTCCGTAAACTTCAGCTTATCTACTATCAATATAGATAATTAAAACCGCTCTACCTTGCTTCTTATATCTGCTAAAGAAATTATTATTTCCCCGATATCTTTTTTGATATCTATAAGTCCGCTTGAGCCGCCAACACTTAAAGCTAAATCTTCCATCTCTCCGATATTATCGTCAATGGTATCTAAAAGATCAATAAATCTTGCCCTTATGTTTGTATTAAAAACTTCCATGCGGTCATTATGATATATTTTTCATTATTTTTCTTTGGATGATTTTCAAATTAATGGATGAAATAGTAGAATATATATAAGTTAATTGTGACGTAAATGAAAAGAGTTTTAATTATTCATGGATGGGGAGCCAATCAAAATGATCATTGGTTTTGGCAGGCCAAGGAAAGATTTGAAAAATTAGGATATAGTGTTTCGGTACCGAATATGCCGAATACTGATTTTCCACAACAGGATGAATGGGTAAAAATTATTGATGACTTTAAGCCTGATACAGATTCTGTCTTAATTGGTCATAGTTTGGGCGGGACTGCAATATTAAGATATTTGGAAAAAGCCGATCAACAGGTTAGAAAATCTATATTAGTTGCTGCTCCTTCATTTATTACCCAATATCCGGAAATAAACAATTTTTTTAAGGATCCTTTGAATTGGAATAAAATAAAACAGAATTGTAGCGAATTTGTTTTATTATATGGAACTAATGATTCGGTGTTGGATATTGAACATGGCAAAGAACTATCTGAAAGGCTTGGTATTAAAATAAGACTACTAGAAAGCAATGACCATCTTTGCACTTTAGATTTAAATATTTTAGAAAGTTTAATCAAAAAATAATTTATGACTTTTCAAAGAAAAAATTTAGGAAAATTTGGGGAGGACGAGGCGGTACAAGAGTTACAGAGTTTTGGTTACAAAGTATTAGAAAGAAATTATCGAAATCAAATAGGCGAAATAGATATTATTGGAAAAGATGGTAGCACCTTATGTTTTATAGAAGTTAAAACAAAATCAGGTATTGGTTTTGGCTCCCCGGAAGAAATGGTTAATAAAAGAAAGCAGCAAAAAATTATAAGAATAGCTCAGTTATATTTGTTAGAGAATAAACTTAAGGATATTGATTGGCGGATAGATGTAGTTGCCGTTGATAATAGTAATGACGAAATAAGGATTATTAAAAATGCTGTTGAGGGATGATATAATTAAATTAAATAATTAAGTGGTCCCGACATCCACTGACGTTTCGTCGGGATCTTCGTCTCCTGTAATGAATATTATCCAGGGGACTCGAGAGGTAGATAAATATGGCAAAAGAATTTTCTTTCGACATTGTTTCAGACTTCGATATCCAGGAAATGGTTAATGCTATTGATCAGACAAAGAGAGAAGTTTTAACTCGTTACGATTTTAAAGGCACTGATCCGCAAATAGAATTTGATGAAGATAAAAAAGGCTTAATCCTAAACGTTAGCGATGATTATAAACTTACAGCCGTTTTGGATATTATTAAACAGAAGATGGTAAAGAGGGGTTTGTCTCTTAAAATTCTTGATGAATCAGTTCCAAAAGAAGAAGCATCAGGAGGAAGGGTAAGAAAAAAAGTACCTTTTAAGAAAGGTTTAAATCAAGAGGATGCTAAGAAAATAAATAGAATCATAAGAGAAGTGTATCCAAAAGTTAAGCCTAATATACAAGGCGATACAATCAGGGTTTCGGCAAACTCAAAAGATGACTTGCAGAGCGTAATGCAATTGTTAAAAGAAGAACCGTTAATAAATATACCCTTACAATTTACTAACTATCGCTGAATAATAAATATTGTTATAATATAAAAATAGGATTTAATTAAAAATCGATGATGAAAAAAAAGGTGATCATTTTTCTTTTTTCCATACTTTTTACAGCCGGTCTATTTTCTGCGGGGTTTTTGATATTTTCTCAATCTAATAAAAAGAATGAACAAAAACCCGAGAAAAAAGAACTTAATATTTATAATTGGGAGAATTATTTTGCTCCCGAGACATTATCTGATTTTGAGAAAGAAACAGGCACAAAAGTGAATCTCTCAACATTTGAAGATGAAGAGATTATGCTATCAGATGTGCAATCTGATCCTTCCATGTATGATCTCATAGTTGCTAGCGATGAAGTTTTTTGGCGTATGAACGAACTAAAGCTTTTGGCAAATGTAGACAAAAACAATATCCCTAATTTGTCTAATCTCCACCAAAAGCTTTTTGATAAATCAACTGATGCGCAGCATAATTTTTCTATTCCGTATACATGGGGGACGACTGGAATAATCTATAACGCTAATTTCATAAAAGATAATATTAAAGATTGGGGCGATCTTTGGAATCCTAATTATAAGGGCAAGATAGCTATGATTAATAATAAATTTACTATCATCGCTTGTACTTTAAAATATCTTGGTTATCATGTAGCTTCTGCTAATGAATCTGAGCTTACCATGGCAGGGAATAAGCTTATGGAGCAAAAACCTCTTGTTTATGGATATTTAGACCCAATGACAATAATAGAAAAGATCAAAAATGGCGATGTTTGGATTGGCCAGCTTTACAATGGGGATGCTCTTATGGCAATTGAAGAAAACCCCGATTCTAATCTTAAATTTATTTTGCCGGAATCTGGTTCTGATTTTTATATAGATGCTTTTGCAATCCCTCGTGATGCAAAAAATAAAGAAGTCGCTGAAGAATTTTTAGATTATATTTTAAGACCCGATGTCCACTCTAAGATTATAAATTATGTAAGATATGCAAGCCCCCTTAAGAAGGAACTTATCGAGAATAAGGTAGATAAAGTATTATTGGAAGATCCGCTAACATATCCTTCAGACGAAAAAGTTGAAGGTTATGGAGAAACAAGCAAAGGTAATAATATTCGTAACAAAATATGGTCAGAATTAAATAAGTAAAATGAAGCTTAATTTAAAAACAAGACTTATAACTCTTCCTATAATTTTTACCCTGTTACTGTTTTTTGTTGTTTCATGTTTAATATATTTCCAGACAAGAGAATTATTAAAAAACGTTGTTGGGACAGGTTTGGCAGCTGTTGCTAGGGAAAAAAATATAGAGATAAACAGTCTAGTCAAAAGAGGTTATCAAGATGCAAAGGCTTTATCTTCTATTCCTTTAATTAAAGACTTTGCGGCAGATACCAATATTAAGGAGCAGTATCTTAATAAAATAAAAACTATTTATAAAACGTATGATGATATAACCCTAATTGATATGGATGGTAATGTTCTAACTTCAAGTTCTTATACTCATGAAGGAGATTGGGCATCAAATAGTTGGTTTAGAAAAGCTAAGCAAGATCAAGCAGTAGTTATGTCTGATGTGTATTTGATGTTAACCCCCAAGAAGGAAGTAACAAGCTTCTTCGCGCCAGTTAAGAATGATCAAGAAAAGATGATAGGAGTATTGGTGCTTAGAATGCCAATAGATAAGATATGGGAGATTTCAGATAATACTGTTCTTACAAGATCGGGTTATGTTATGGGATTTAATGAATTGGGACGAATCATTATTCATCCTGACAAAAGTAAAATTTTTGAAAAAGCTCCAGATAATATTTTTGGCAAGATAGAAAAAGGTGATAATAAGTATTTAAAAATTACGGAAAATGGTCAAGAAAAATTAGTTGGGTATTCTAATATTTTACCTAGTTCGGCACAAGACAATGAAGAAAATAGCGTTAAGTGGTTTATTGCAATTATTGAGCCTTCTTCCGAGTCTTTGGCTAATTTAAATAATATAGTTATTATTCAGTCTTTAATGACCATGTTGCTTGGCTTAATTTCCATATTAATTATTAGTTATTTATTAAATGCAAGAGTAGTCAGTGGATTGAGTGATGTTTACGAGGGGACAATCAAAATAAGTACAGGCAATCTTGATTATAGGATACCCGTTAAATCGAATGATGAGATAGGTCGTCTTGCGCGAACATTCAACGATATGGCAGAAAAGATTAAACATTATAACAACAATTTGCAACAGTTAGTCTCTGATAGGACAAAGGAGCTAGAAGAGACCAAAAACAATCTCGAATCAATCAACGATAATTTAACAAAATCCAATAGTGTGATGATAGGCAGAGAATTGAGAATGTTAGAGCTTAAAAAAGAAATAGAACTATTTAAAAAAAGTAAAAAAGATCAAGAAAAAGGTAAAAGAGATGGCAAAAACAAAAAGTTGGATTGAAAGATTAAATGACAGTTATGTATGGTTGCTGATTATGAGAAATTTTTAGTGAAAATATAGTTATTTTTTGCAAATTTTTATTTAAAAGCATTGATTTCTGGTAGCATTGTCAATGCTTTTTGAATTTCGGCTAGTTAAAATTTATTCATGCTTAGCAAAAGGATAAAAAGATCAATAATATTTGGGACATATATTATAATAGCTAGTCTTTTGGTGCTGCGCTACTTTTTCCAAATTTTAAATTTAGGGTTCCCATTTCTTTATCGTGTAACAGATATGCTATTAGTTCCTTTTTTTGACACCTTTTCTTATGTAGATCTTGCATTTTTATATCAAGGTAATTCAGTTATAGAAGCATCTGTTTTCTCTACAATTATATTCTATGCATTCATTTTTTATATGTTTGATTATATATCTGATCTAGAATATCGCTTATTTTTTCGATCGCACAAAAAGTAAATTAATTCAAAGCAAGCTTTGATTTCCATGCTAGTAAATGTTAAACTATATTCGATGAGTAAGGATTTTAAAGTTACAGAAGTAATAAATTGGCAGATAGTCGAAGATTGTCTAGCCGAAAAAACGACCTCAGGTTATAAAATGGCCTTAATTGAGGCAGACAAATTAATTGATAATGCGCTGATCAAGGCTGGATATCCCGGTAAAGATATTATAGAGAGGATCAATTCAGCCAAATCAAAATTTTCTAATATTAAAAATTTTAAAAAGGCCAGAGAGCATAGAAGTCTGGTTTTAAATGAACTTTCTTATAATTTAAATTCAATAGAAGTTGAAGAAGCGGTTAAATTTTATCATCAAGCGTTTATAGATATTGAAGGCAATCCGGAAGCTAAGCTTAATTTTTTTGAGAGAATATTAGCGCTGGTTACTTATTATATTCCATCAAAAAGCGGTCTTATTAAAAATATTTTTATTTATACTATTGTTTCAATATTTATTATTCTTTTTTTAGCTGATTCAAAATTAGGGCAGAGTATTACTAAAGGCATTGTCGATTTTACGCACTTTATGGTTATCCGTGTTTTAGTACTAATTTTAGTTATTATAGCAATCGTAACAATAATTACTTTAAGTATTCTATATTTCGAGAAGCGGAAAAAGCAAACCAAAGAGTTTGATTTATGAAACAATTTGTTCACCTTCATGTTCACACTCACTACAGTTTATTGGACGGGATGGGTAAGATTCCTAATCTTCTAGATCGCGTTAAAGAGCTAGGCATGGATTCTATCGCTATTACAGATCATGGTGTAATGTACGGTGTTTTAGAATTTTACCAAGAAGCAAAACTTAGAAATATAAAGCCTATTTTGGGAATGGAATCTTATATTGCTCAGCGTAGTCATACCTCTAAAGTTCCTAAATTGGATACAGATGCCTTTCATCTGACTTTACTTGCTAAAAATAAGGAAGGTTATCTAAATCTTCTAAAGCTTACAACCATTGCTCATCTTGAAGGGTATTATTATACTCCCAGAATAGATAAGGCGCTGCTTAAAGAGCACAATGAAGGTATCATAGCTTTATCGGGATGTCTTAGCGGCGAAGTGGCAAGATATGCTTTATCCGGTAACACTGCTAAAGCATTAAATGCCATAAAAGATTACAAAGATATTTTTGGTAATGATTTTTATTTAGAAATACAGCATCAACCTGGAATAGAAGATCAGGCTATTGCCAATAAAAACTTGATTGACTTGGCAAAAAAAACCAATACGTCCTTAGTTGCTACCAAGGATGTTCATTATATTAATAAAGACGACAGAGAAGCGCACGATATTCTTTTATGTGTGCAAACCGGCAAAACCCTAGAAGATGAGGATAGACTAAAAATTGATTCTGATCTTTCGTTGTTGCCGCCAGACGAAATGATAGAAGCTTTTAAAGATTGTCCTGAAGCAATTGAAAATAGTATTAAAATTGCAGATCAGTGTAATGTTGAATTAGAACTTGGTCAAAATCTTTTACCAAATTTTACAGTTCCAGAAGGCGAGACCCCAAAAAATTATCTGCAAAAGTTATGTAATGAAGGATTGGAAAAAAGATATAAAGATCAATCAGGTAAAGTTCCAAAAGAGATTAAAGATAGATTGAATTATGAATTGAGTGTGATTGAGAAAATGGGGTTTGAGTCATACTTTTTAATTGTCGCTGATTTCGTTAACTATGCAAAAGAATCTGGAATTCTTGTTGGTCCAGGCAGGGGGTCTGCTGCCGGCAGTATTGTTTCTTATGTTTTAAACATTACAGATCTTAATCCTCTAAAATTTAATCTTCTGTTTGAAAGGTTTTTAAACGCAGAAAGAATTTCTATGCCTGATATCGATATGGATTTTGCAGACGACAGGAGAGGTGAAGTTATCGATTATGTTATCAATAAATATGGGTCTGATCGTGTTGCTCAGATTATAACCTTTGGAACAATGGCAGCTAGGGCATCTGTTAGAGATGTAGGACGAGCTATGGGAGTAAGCTATAGCGAAGTTGATAGGATAGCAAAACTTATACCTTTTGGTGCTCACTTAATAGAAGCATTGGATATGTCACCCGAGTTAAAAGGCTTATATATCAATGATCCCAATATAAAAAAACTTTACGATTATGCCATGAGATTAGAAGGAGTAGTGCGACATGCGTCAACTCATGCCGCAGGCGTTGTGATTTCACCAGAACCATTGGTATCTTATGCACCGCTGCAAAAAGCAGTTAAAGGCAATACTTCCATAGTGACTCAATTTCAAATGGATGAACTGGAGTCGCTCGGTCTTTTAAAAATGGACTTCCTTGGTTTATCCAACCTTACAGTTATAGGAAATGCGATTGAAGTTATTGAGGCAGTAGAAAAAGTAAATATTGATATAGAAAAAATTCCCTTAGATGATAAAAAAACATTCAAGCTTTTGAGCAGAGGGGAAACAACCGGAGTTTTTCAGCTAGAAAGTGAAGGAATGAAAAGAATACTGAGAGAGCTTAAACCAACCATTTTTGAAGATATTATCGCTATCGTGGCTTTATATAGGCCTGGTCCAATGCAGTGGATAGATGATTTTATTAAGAGAAAACACGGTAAAGCGAATGTTACTTATTTACATCCAAAACTAGAGAATGCCCTTAAGGAGACTTATGGAATTCCGGTATATCAGGAACAAGTGATGCAAATTGCAAAGGATATAGCTGGTTTTTCAGGACCTCAGGCAGATACTTTGCGTAAAGCAATGGGCAAAAAAATAAAATCGTTGATGATTAAACAGAAAAAATTATTTATAGATGGATCTATCAATAATGGGATTAAAAAGGATTTAGCTGAAAAAATATTTGCAATGATGGAAGATTTTGCCCAATACGGATTTAATAAATCTCATGCTGCTTGTTATGCATTGATTGCTTACCAAACAGCATATTTAAAAGCTCATTTTCCCAATTGTTTTATGGCAGCACTTTTGACTTCTGATCAACACAATATCGATAGAGTGGCAATTGAAGTAACAGAATGTGAAAGGATGGGTATTAAAATTTTGCCGCCGGATGTTAACGAAAGTTTTGCAGGTTTTGCGGTTGTGCCCCAGACTAATAATATAAGATTTGGTTTATCTGCGGTAAAAAATGTAGGAGACGGACCAATTGAGTCTATAGTTAAAAAACGAAAAAAAGACGGTCCATATAAATCAATTGAAGATTTTATAAGAAGAATTGATCCCCAGGCGATCAATAAGAAAGTTATAGAAAGTTTAATAAGATCAGGTAGCTTTGATGCATTAGAGGATCGGGGAAAACTTTTAGGCAACATAGAATTGTTATTAAACCTCGGTTCTAAGACAAAAAAAGACAGCATAAGCGGCCAGACAGATATGTTTTCAATGTTTGGTGCAAATGAAACAAAAGAAACACTTGTTTTAAAAGAAGGTATTAATGTGGATAAAAAACAAAGGATGGCATGGGAGAAAGAACTCTTAGGGATGTATATTTCCGAGCACCCTTTAAGAGATTTCAAGGAATATCTAGAGAAAAAAACTACCCCAGTTAGCTCGATAACAAAAGATTTTTTAAATGAACGAGTAATAATTGGCGGGATTATAACTAAAATTCAGAGGGTATTTACAAGAAACAAAGAAATGATGGTTTTTGCTTCTTTAGAAGATTTATCTGGTCGTATAGAAATTCTTGTTTTTCCTAAGATACTTCAGGAGGATCCTGGCGTTTGGCAGGAAGATAAAGTGATTTTGATAAAAGGAAAGATATCAGAGAACAAAGAAGGTGATTTAAAAATTATTGCCGATAGGGCAAAAGAGTTGAGTGAAGCCGATATAAATTTAGTGGAAAGATTATTAAAGATTGTTTCAGTAGAGATAAAAGATGAAGATCAAAAAGAGGTTTTTGCTAAAATTAAGGTCATGTTAGATAGTAATCGCGGAGAAGATGAGGTTATTCTTGATTTAAAAAACAATGGCAATTCAAAAAAAATTAAGTTGCCTTTTAGTGTTAATCTTGAAAAAGTACAAATAGAGCTTCAAAAAATAACCGGCAATCAAGTAGAGATAAAAAGTTAGTAAAGGTCACTAAAATAGTTGACCAAACGTTAATTTTTTGCTAACCTTTTGATATTGCTATTATGGCAAAGCGAAAGGAATTATAAAGATGAGTAAAATCATATTAAAAGAAAATAGTAAAATGCCTGACATAAGACCAGGTGATATTATTCGTGTTTATCAGAAGATTAAAGAAGGAAATAAAGAAAGAGAACAAGCATTTGAAGGTGTGGTAATCAAAAGAAGTCACGGGTTAGAACCAGGAGCCTCTTTTATTGTTAGAAAGATTAGCCAAGGGATTGGCGTTGAAAGAAAATTTTCTATACATTCACCCCTTCTAACAAAAATTCAGATTAAGAAGAGATCACATGTTAAAAGAGGAGATTTATCATATCTTAGAAATATTAGGCAAATGGCCAAAAAGCTTAAGGATAGAAAAGTTGATCCCATAGAGTCTGTATTAGTTGTAGATGATAAACAAGAGCAAGAAGTAGCGAAACAAAAAGAAGAATCTGTTGAAGAGGCTATACAGCAAGAGGAAGAAAAGAAAAAACTAGAAGAGAAAAAAGAGAAGATTCCTCAAGAAGAAACCAAAGAGCCAGAAAAACAAGAAAAGCCAAAAGAAGAACAAAAAGAGAATGATAGAGAGAAGGCAAAAGAATAACCTTTTGCCTTTTTTGTTTTTAATGATTCCAAATTTAAAGATAGAAAAAGAACTATATAATAAAGGCTACCAAGCTATTTGCGGTATGGATGAAGTCGGTAGAGGGGCATGGGCTGGTCCTTTAGTTATTGGTGCCATTATTCTTGGTAAAAATCAACGAAAGTATGGAGTTAGAGACTCCAAAGAGTTAAGTTTTCAAAAAAGAGAAGAATTATTTTCCGCAATTTTGGATTTTTCCATTGATTATTCTTTTGGAGAAGTATCCGCCAAAGAAATAGATATCTTGGGTTTAAGTAAGGGTATCAAATTAGCCGCAGAAAGGTGCTTGTCAAATTTAAAAATTATTCCTGAAATAGTTTTATTGGACGGAAAATGGAATTATTTAACTTCCGATATTGAAGTAAAAACTATAGTAAAAGGAGATTCAAAATCAGTTTCTATTGCATCAGCATCAATAATAGCAAAAGTTAAAAGAGATCGACTTTTAAATATACTGCATAAAAAACATCCAAGCTATAATTTTGAGAACAACAAAGGTTATGGCACCAGACAACATCAGGAAGCTATAAAAAAACACGGCCTTACGGACTTGCATAGAAAATCATATAAAATTTAAAGGAGGTATCTATGGATTTTAGGAAAAGAATGCAGTATAGCATAAATGTAGCGCCATATGCTTGTATTACTGGTATTGTTTATATGATCGTAATATTTATTATTATCGAAATTCTTGATAAAACCCCTCAAGGACGTAGTATTCTAGATTTTATTCTAAAACCGTTTTTTTCAATTGTCCAAATATTTGCAATACTAAGTATTATAATTGCTATTATGATTGCCAATGAGAAAATGTCTCCTAAAAAATAATTTGACTGAAAAATGATAATTATATAAACTATTATTCTCATCTTTGATGATGATTTTTGAAATAAGGAGGCGATATTATATGTGTATCCCGGAAGAATTAATACCAGATGATTTATTAAGTTATGAAAATGAAAAAGAAGACAATCAAACCACAAGCACAAATAACAATTCTTATAATCCTCCCGATAATTATGATGCAGATTCTTCAGACCCATTTTGGCTTGAGCCGCTAGACGTAATTTAACAATACAGTATAACAAAGCGAATATTCTAAATATAAACACCACAAGAGTCAATTGACTCTTTTTTTATGCTTGACAGTTTTAAGAAGTTTGTATAAGATTATATTTGTTCCGAAGAAAGTAGCTGTCCACGAAGGACTTAATTTGCTACCGAGGGCAGTAACAAATTCTTATTTTTATTGTTATTATCCTCGGTTAAATCCGAGATTTTTTATAAGAAAGGAAAATTAAATGCCAATAACAAAAGAGAAAAAGGAGAAAATAGTTTCAGATCTTACCGATAAATTTAAAAAAGGTAGGGTAGAAGTTTTAACTGACTATAGCGGATTAAGCGTAGCGGATATTACCGATCTTAGAAAAAAAGCTAGGGAGAAGGGTATTGATTATAAGATTGCAAAGAACACTCTTTTTAAGATAGCGGCTAAAAATGCCGGTATATCAGTTGATGAAAACGCTTTTAATCAGCCCATTGCTATTGCTTTTGGTTATGGGGATGAAGTAGATACGCCAAAGGTTCTAAAAGAGTTTTCTGATAGTAATGAAAATCTTCAAATTATCGGTGGAATTATTGAAGGCAATTACGTTAGTAGAGAAAAAATTCTTCAATTAGCAAATTTGCCAAGCAGAGAAGAATTATACGCAAAGATTGTCGGAAGTCTTTCTTCGCCTTTAAGGGGGTTGCTATCAGTGATACAAGGCAATTTAAGAGGATTAGTTTTTGTGTTAAATCAATATAAGGAGAAGGTCGAAAAAGTATAAATAATTAATAATAAAAATAATTAGTCGATTGCCCGCTCTCACTTACAGTTTTTGGCGGGCTTCGGCTCCGGCAAAAAATATATATTCCGGAGCCTCAGGAGGTAAATATGGCAGAAGAACAAAAACAAGAAGAAACAAAAGAGGAAAAAGTAGAAGAAGTTAGAGAAGAAAAGAAAGAAAAAAAAGCCTCGCCATCTGGAAAATTTAAAGAATTAATTTCTCAAATTGAATCTTTAAGCGCTTTAGAGCTTGCAGATCTTGTTAAGGAATTAGAAGAAAGATTTGGAGTATCTGCAGCAGCTCCAGTAGCGGTCGCTGCAGTTCCTGGTGCCGCAGCAGGTGCAGCCCCAGCAGCTGAAGAAAAAGCTAATTACACAGTTGTACTTGTAGCATCAGGGGACCAGAAAATAAATGTTATTAAGGCCGTAAGAGAAATTAATTCAGAGTTAGGCTTAAAAGAAGCGAAAGATTTAGCTGATAATCCTCCAAAAGAAATTAAGAAAGATATTCCAAAGGCTGATGCAGAAGAAGCTAAGAAAAAACTAGAAGCTGCTGGCGCAACTGTAGAACTAAAATAGTTTAAAATTTCTTATTTTAAAAACCGCTTGTCAAACAAGCGGTTTTTTTGTTATTATATTATACTAAACTGGTTGTTGCAGATTGTGCAAATGTGTTCTTTAAAAAGAAAGAAGGTAGTATTATGTATCGGGTTATTGAGAACTGTGCAACTGCCGAACAGCAGAAAATAGAAGAAGCGAAAAAAATGGTTATAGAAAAAGCAAAAAAAGAGACATTATCTGAACAGCTTATAATTGATTTAATCAACTGTTATAAAGTGCACAAACAGGTAGGTCAATTACCCATTGATTTTCAAGATGCAAAAAAAGAAAACTTAGGTTTGATAGTGAAGCAGCTGCTTGATATTGGTTATTATGGAACGGCGATTGAAATAGTGACCAGGAATAATCTGGAAATAAGAATTTCAGAAGATAAGATTATACGGGCGGCATACTATTATGCTCAAAAAGGGAGAAGTGATAGTATATATTCTCTCGTTCATAATTTTCATTTGAGTCTTGGAATCAATAAAGAACTTTATAAGTTAGCGAAGAACCAAGAATCTGGAGACCTATCAGAAATATTAAGCCGCATACGATCTCCTAGATATCTTTGTTTAAGTCGTTCCTAATAGTAACTACGATAGAAGTATCGAATTTTGTTTTTTTGAAGATTGAATATAGGAGAGGTGATATCTGTGAATATGGATGTAAATATATTAATAGAAAAAGCTCAATATTTACCGCTTTCTCCGTAAGAGAAAAAAATAATACAGTGATTGGCGGTACACTGAAGTACTATAAATTTAATAAAACACAATCCAACTAGCGCAAACTGCGCTTTTTCTTTTGAATAAAAAAAGAGCGAACATTTGTTCGCTAAGGTATTGTTATTAAATTTAATATGTGGAAGTATAAAGTTAAGAATGTAAGAGCTAATATATGACTGTCAATACGATCAATAATACCGCCATGTTCTCCTAAAATCCATCCAAGATCTTTTACTCCTATTTTTCTTTTGTACCATGATTCTAATAAATCTCCGCATATACCTGCGGAAGCTGTGAAGAGTCCTAGTAAAGTTAGCTCTATGATAATTCCTGTAATTGTTCTGTATTGTGGGAAAAAGATAACTCCATATATTATTGTGAATATAGTAACTCCAATTATGCCAGTTAAAGCACCTTCCTGTGTTTTATTAGGACTGATAATTGGCGCAAGTTTATTTTTACCGAATTTCTTGCCACCGAAAAAAGCAAAAACATCATTTATAACTGTCGCAAAAACCGCATACATAAATTCTTCTATAAAATATATTCTTAAAGTGGAGGCGGCAATAATCCCTAATAAAAGATAGGCTAGCGGTGGAATTATCAAGAGATAATGAATATTACTATTATTTTTTTCTTTAACTTTCGAATTTATTTCATACATGCTGTACAAAAAAGCCACGATAATAGTTGAATAAAAAACCCATTTCCATATTAGCGTTGCTATTAAGGTAAGCCCCAACAGTAATCCGATTTTTATTCTATTCTTAAGCTTATTATCAAGATTGCTGAGTATATTTCCTGCAAGCAATTTTCTCACATCCTTTTGTAAAAGAGCATTATTGTAAGATATCAAAATTTTTGAACACAAGCAAATATTGTTTCTTTTTTATATTGTTACTTTTGGTAGAATAGATATATGACTAGATCAAAACCAAGGAAATTAGAATTAGTTTTACCTGCCGGTGATTTAAATAAAGCACGATTTGCTTTTAACTATGGGGCGGATGCTTGTTATGGCGGATTGGCAAAATATTCTCTTAGAAAAGCAGAAGTAGATTTTAATTTGGTAACTCTTAAGAAAGCAATAGACCTTGCTCATTGTTTGGGCAAGAAGTTCTATATAACTTTTAATATTTTCGCACGAAATTATAATTTAAAAACCCTTGAATCTGATATTAAAAAAATCTCTAAATTTAAACCTGATGCATTTATTGTTTCAGATCCAGGTATAATAAATTTTATTAAGAAAAATTCTTTAATTCCTATTCATTTAAGCACTCAAGCCAATACAACAAATTGGCAATCAGTTAAATTTTGGAAAGAACAGGGTATAAAAAGGATTGTTCTAGCTAGAGAATTAACATTGAAAGAAATTCAAGAAATAAGAATCAAAGTGCCTGACATAGAATTGGAAATTTTTGTGCATGGAGCAATGTGTATTTCTTATTCTGGTAGATGTCTATTATCTGCAACGATGACAGGTAGGGAAGCGAATCAGGGTAATTGTGCCCAGCCGTGTCGCTGGCAATACAAAATTAAAAATCAAAAATTTTTTCTCGAGGAAGAAAAAAGACCAGGGGAATATTTTGAAATCTCCGAAGACAAAGAAGGCACTTATATAATGAACTCAAAAGACTTGAGATTAATTAAATACTTACCCGATATTGCTAATGCTGGTGTTGTTGGATTAAAGGTTGAAGGTCGTAATAAAAGTGAATATTATCTTTCTACTATTACCGGTGCATATCGAAAAGCAGTAAATGCTTTTTATGACGGTAAATTCAAGAAAATTTTACCAGATGTTTTACGGGAAACAGAAAAGATTGCTCATCGGGATTATACGACAGGTTTTCTTTTTAACGATGCTAAGGATGGAGAGATTTACAAAGATAGGCATCCAATAGAAAATTATAAATTTCTTGGGGTATTGACACAAAATAAAGTTCAATGGCATAAACTTATAGCAAGAAACCAAATCAAAGTTCAAGATAATGTAGAAGTATTAACACCCGACGGCTTTTATAATGATAAAGTAGAGGAAATTATTGATATATCTGGAGAAAGATTAGTAGTTGTTAATCCAAGGCCACCTCAGGAATTTATAAAAATAAGATTGAATAAGAATTATCCAGCAAATTCTATGTTAAGAAAGATTAATTCAATTTAGCTAAACTTAAAACATAGGTGAGTAGCTGTTAAAATATATATAGTTTATTTCTTTAAAGTTTATATAATTAAATAAGTTAATAAGAGGTATCAAATGGATCAACAACAAGAGATCAAAGTTAAAGTGGATGATAAAATTTTAAAAGGAAATTATGCCAATGTGATGTACATAGCTCATGCTAAAGAGGAATTTGTTTTAGATTTTTTAAATATTTTTCCTCCGCAAGGGATTTTGACATCCAGAATCATAACTAGTCCAGGACACACTAAAAGAATTCTAAGGGCTTTGCAGGATAATGTTAAGCAATACGAGGAAAAATTCGGTAAGATTGAAGAGGCAGAGGAACCAAAGAGAGAAATAGGGTTTAAAGTAGATTAATTGAACTTATAAATATAAATTTAGCACCGTATATTTTATATAAAAATACTTTTATTTTTAACTAAATAGTGTATATTGATATTAGATAATTTCTGATGAACACTAAGGAAATTCAAATTTGCAAATTTAATAATTGTTTAAGAATCTAAAGGACGATGTGTTCTTAAAAACGTTTTTTTATTTTCTTAAGAGAAAGGAAAAAGGAGTGGCGAAGAAATTATTTGTTGGTAATCTTCCTTATTCTACTAGCGAGGAACAGCTGACAGAAATGTTTGCTGGTTACGGAAATGTGGAATCAGCGAACATTGTTACAGACAAGTTTTCTGGAAGATCCAGAGGATTTGGTTTTGTTGAAATGTCATCTGATGATGAAGCTCAAAAGGCTATTACGGAATTAAACGGTAAAGAAAACGACGGAAGAAAGCTTATTGTAAACGAAGCAAGACCTAAGCAAGGTTAAAAAACTGCCCTGAAGGGCAGTTTTTTTTATACCCTTTAAAATTTTTACTAATTGTTTAACGAGAGACTTTTTGTTATAATAAAAAATATGAAGAGACCCAAAATTGTTGTTATAGGAGGAGGCACTGGCTCATTTGCTGTATTGTCTGGTTTAAAAAAGTTAAATTGTGATTTGACGGCCGTTGTTTCTATGGTAGACGATGGCGGTTCAACTGGAATATTAAGGGATGAGCTGGGCGTTTTACCGCCAGGTGACGTTAGGCAATGTCTTGTTGCATTATCAAAGTCGAGTAATGTAATGAGGAAATTATTTAATTTCCGATTCAGGACAGGGTCATTAAAAGGACATAGCTTTGGGAACCTTTTTCTTATTTCTTTGGAAAAAGTTACCGGAAGTTTCCGTAATGCTGTTATAGAGGCTTCCAATATCTTAGCAACTAGGGGGAAAGTTCTTCCTGTAACACTGGAAAATACTAGGTTATTTATAAAGATTGATAACGGCAAAATACTTGAAGGCGAAAAGTATTTGGATTCATATGATTTTTCAAATCAAAAAATTAAGCAGGTATTCCTTAAGCCCAAAGTAAAAATCAACCCAGATGTTAAAGATTCGCTGAAAGAAGCTGATTTGGTGGTAATTGCTCCAGGTACATTACATGGAAGCCTTATCCCTAATTTTTTAGTTTTCGGTTTTTCAAGCGCTCTTAAAAATACTAAAGCTAAAATAATTTATGTTTGTAATTTAATGAGTATAGCAAGAGAGAAAGATTTTTTTCTTGAAGATTATGTTGATGAATTAGAAAAATATTTAGGACGATCGTTAATAGATTTTGTTTTGTTTAACATAAGAAAACCGCCAACAAAAGTTCTTTTAGAGTATAAAAAAGAAGGCGAAGAGCCTGTTAAAATAGGGGAAATTCAGCATTTAAAAAATAAAAAGTTTAAAGTGGTAAAAGCGGATTTTATATCCAATCATTTTCGAAAAACATCAAATTCTAAAAATCTAGTAAGACACGATAAGGAAAAATTAGCTAAAGCTATTTTAAAAATATATGGAAAATGATTTTAATGAAGTACAAAAAGATATAGAGCATAAAGCAAATAAGAAACAAAAAAGAAAGAAAAGCAAGGCGCATGTTTCCGGTAAAAGTGTTTTTAAGATCCAGGAAATTATGAATAAGAAAGACAGATAGAGCCTGAATAAGTTACGAAACATTTGAGACTCCTGCAAATAACTAAGGAGTTTCCAATATGCATATCAAAGCCTTGTGGTATAAGACTAATTTGCATAGCCTTAAAGCTATGCAAAGACTAGACAGATTAT
>Ga0210054_1000680_pt1 | contig 30886 bp, 28 predicted proteins | sample CryGeymeta201516_FD_185470 | JGI IMG/M metagenome (GOLD analysis project Ga0210054, IMG submission 185470) | Groundwater microbial communities from Crystal Geyser aquifers in Utah, USA - Crystal Geyser metaG 2015-16 (SPAdes) (version 2) | ecosystem: Environmental > Aquatic > Deep subsurface >... | reverse complement strand
CGACCTTCCACAAATCTTACACTTGAAAATATCTCGACGCATTACTAAGAATCTCAGTCGGCAATATCAAGTCCAAATATGCCATTTTCATCCCATGAAAGCTCTACTATTTGTTCCTTATTTTCATGCTTAAGTATTTAATATCTTTTTCTCTATTACCGGAACAAATTTTCTATACGCTTCGTCGGTCATAGAAATTTTTAGCTTGTTTTTTTTAGAGGATTTTTCAACAACACCCTTGATGTAATCGCTTCTTAATAGAAAATCATCGTCATCTTCGATAGCAAGCAATTTAATGGTGCCAACCATAAATCTTGCAAAGTCTTTTTCATTTAGAATATCTTTGGCTTTTAAGATAACGGGTTCGTGGATTTTTGATTTTTCGCTTGTCAGATATGCGGCGTAAGTGTAAAAAAGATTTTCCATAAATAAATCTGAAGAAAACAAGTGTTTTGTTGTTGATAAGAACTGATCAACAACACCTACCAAGATTAGTAATTTTGTGTCGGTGGATTCTGTTGTTTTTTTTACGCCGTTCAGCACATCAATAAGCCCCAGTGTAAGGATTTCTTTCGTAATGAAATTTTCCAATGCAAACATTTTAGGGAAAATTTCATTCCAAATGTTGCCATGTCTTGGTCGTCTTTTGTAACCATAACACTGCCAAACCTCATCGTTCAGCAAAGGTTGCATAGCCGTAGCAGCTAAAAATAGGACTAAATTATTTACATCTGTAATTTCACTTTCCATGGTTAGTCCTTGACTTTTATAGTCTCTAATGCCTGATAAGCGCCATCATAAAGACCGCGAATAGTTGCCGCTAAACGAAATCCTGCCTCTTCATTTAACTCATTTGGATTAAGATCAAGCCGTTCACAGAGAGCAAGCACGAGACCCCCGAGAATAATCCTTTGCTTCCAAGCGTTTTCAGAGCACAATCTGTTATTTACTCTCTCAACATTTTCGTCTTTATCAATTAACCCGAACTTTTTTGCATCCTCAACGTTTTTCGCAGCCAAATCTTTTCTCATGTTATACCAAAAGCTTAAATTCATTTTGCCGAGGCTAGTAAGCCAATTGAGAGTAGCTCCATCAATAAATTTATTGTAATGATCCATGCCATTCCAGATATCGTCTCTTCCCTTTTCATGAAGATACTGTTTAGTAAATATGCTCTGAGCAATTGCAAACTTACCTACAAATTTATGCATCCAGGCAAGCGCAAATAATTCAAAACGAAGAGGCACCACATGGGTCGCGAGTTTTTCAGTACTGATTTTTGAAAAGCTTTGATCTGCTTCTATAATGGTTTCTCTTACTGTGTCAAAGTAAACTGCGCCAGCATCAATGCCTTGAATAATAGGATTTAGTATATTTTGCTCATAAAAATCACGGCAAAAGTTTTCAAGGTTAATGCTTTGCTTTCTACTAAAAATACCCATACCTTTTCCTTTTAAAGTCATTTTATCGCCCCTCAATTGGAGCGGTCCCTATCTCAGTAAACATTATCACCATAAGCAAACTTGCGTACGTTATTAATTTAAAGCATTAACCCTTCTAAATCAATTAAATGGCTCGTTTATCAATGATTAGCACTCACACTCTCGCTAAGCCCATAATAATTAAATCGCCGGAGGGGGGTCAGGGGGGAATCCGGCGATTTTCATCCCGGAGCGTAAGCGAAGGCTGCAATGTCGGGCGTAAGACCGACTATCCACGTTTTGCCCCGAACTAGTGAGGGGTGAGCGATAGCGAAGTCGTAGATCCAAAAGGTGGATAGTCGGGGTTCAAAGCCATGTACTGAAAGGGAATGGATTTGAGCCCCGACATTGCCTGTTGCGAGTGGGCTCGATGCCCCGAGCAGCAGCTTCCCCCCTGATTCTTTCTTCTCTTACCTTCACAAAATTTTTCAGGGTATTGTTATGGGGTACAGTTATGAGCAACCGTAGGCATTACACGGGGTGTTAATGTAGTTTCTCTATCCCCAGCCTCCGCTAAATCCTCTTTGACAAGCTCTTCGGCAATATCAACAAAAATAGAGACTAGCTGTTTAAGGCTGATCTCTATGCTATCTTCAATTCCCTGATCATCAAAAAGTCTCATGGTTATGGTCCTCTAATAAAGTTAATTAATATGGCAGTTATCGTAGTGGTACGATACTGCTTGGCAAAAAAATAATTGCTCTTTAGTTTTGCAATTTTTTGTCTCATAAATCTCGTTTAATTACTTTTCCGATTGACAAGTAACCGGTGCTAATATAATATCGTAGCAATACGATTAGAGTCAAGAAGATTTTTACCAAGTAACCAGGGAGTTTTTAATAATTAATTATTGTAATGGCCTATTGTAAAGCCATCGTTAATCAAAGGAGTATTTTAATGGGATTTGGAGATAGACTCAAAGCCCTTCGCCTGCAAAAAGGTATTACCCAAAAACAAATCGCTGACAAGCTGGGCTACACAACAAACAGCTATATCAGCGATGTTGAAAACAACAAGTTCATTCCTCCTGAAGAGAAACTTAAGACCTGGGCACAGATTATAGGGGTGCCCTGGGAAGAGATCAAAGATATCATGCTCGATGAAGAGATTAAGGAACTGGGTCTTAAAGATGCGGCCTTTACGATGATGTTTAAGGATATCCCAAACCTTACCTTAGAGGAGAAACGGTCGATTATTGATGCCTACCAAACAGTATTAAAAACAAGAGCTGAAAAGGCCAAAGGGGTTAAAGATTAAATCTAAAGCAGCAGAGGTAAAGCTATGAATTGTCTAATTTATCTTAGAGTTTCAACAAAGGATCAGGCAAAACGAAATAACGAGAAAGAGGGGTACTCTCTCCCTGCGCAAAGAGATGCTTGCGTAAAGTATATTAAGGAAAGAGGCTGGCATTTTGTTGACGAATATGTTGATCGAGGTGAATCAGCTCGTTCCGCAAATCGTCCCCAGCTTCAAGAAATGCTATCCCGCATTAAGAAGGATCATTCCATAAACGCCGTGGTGATCCATAAAATAGACCGGTTAGCCCGTAACATGCCAGACCATGTTGCCATCAAAGCGATTTTACAAAGACACAACGTTTCTCTTATTTCAGTGGTCGAGAATATTGAAGACTCAGCCTCAGGTCGGTTAATCGAAGGCATCCATGCTTTAATGGCCGAGTTTTACAGCTCCAATTTAGCGATGGAAACAAAGAAGGGCATGTCTCAAAAGGCCAAACGAGGCGGCTGGCCGGAAATGGCCCCTGCCGGTTACCTTAATCTTCGCGAGTTCATTGGCGGCCGTTTGATTCGCACTATCGGCGTTGATGAGGAAAGAGCCCCTTTTATTAAGCTCGCTTTTGAATTATATGCAAGCGGTGATTATTCTCTAACCGAGCTTAGAGACGAGCTAGTAGCACGGGGATTTAAGACAAGACCAACTCCCAAATATCCGGAAGCCCCTATTTCTAAATCACGGCTTGCAACAATACTAAGAAACAAATTCTATATCGGGATTGTTGAGTGGAGAGGCGCACAGTACAAAGGCACGCATGAGTCTCTAATAACCAAACAGCTTTTTGATCGCGTCCAGGTGGTATTGGATAGCCACGACAAAGCTGGTGAGCGAAAACGCAAACACCCTCATTACCTTAGAGGCACTTTGTATTGTGGCGAATGCGGCTCCAGGCTTTCAAGCCAGCTCGCTAAAAAGGAATATAACTATTTCTACTGCCTGGGTCAAAAACGCAGGAACGGCTGCAAAGAACCGTATGTTCTTGACTCAGATATTGAAAAGCAAATGGAAGAACTCTACATGAGAATTAATTTGCCTGATTATAGGGTTAAGCAGCTAACAGAGCTATTTCAAGAAGAGATCGTTGAGAGGCAGAGCAAACACGCACATGAGAAGCAATACATAATGGATAAACTGAATAAGCTAAACAGCAAGCGGACTAAGTTGCTCGATGCTTACTGCGCCGAGGCAATATCTTTAAAGCTTCTAAGTGCTGAGCAGCAAAAGATAGATGATGAGGAAGCAACTCTTGAAACCAGGCTTGAAATACTGAAGACCAGTTTAGATGAATTTGAGTTGGTGCTGAATAAGGCTATCAAGATGGCAAGCTCTTGTTATCTTGCATACATGAAAGCCAATCCCGTCAAGAGAAGACAGCTAAACCAGGCCTTTTTCAAGAGCATCTCCATAAAAGAAAAGAAGATCGAAGAAGTCGTTTATACCGACCTTTTCGATCTCCTCTTCCGTTCAAGTTCGAATAAGAACTCATTGGTAGCGGGGACAGGATTTGAACCTGTGACCTTCGGGTTATGAGCCCGACGAGCTACCGGACTGCTCCACCCCGCGTCGTTATGGCCGATTACCGGCAGATATGATGATAACACACATTTTTCCTCATTGCAAAACCAGAAAAGCCGTACTATACTGGGTTACTGAAGTGTCTTTTTGAAACGCTGGTAATCGCCAGCTCGGTATGGTAAAATATGCCTAAATAAACTTACCAGGAGGACTAATTGTATCGCCACAAGGCTGAACGCGTAATTCTCGCAGTCTTGATGCTGTTTTTTCTAGCACAACCAGTTTTCGCACTACCACTACCAGGCCAAACTGCCACGACACCGACAACCGATAATACAGCATTCACACAGAACCAGCAACAAAATACTGAAACAACAGCGACAACGACGTCCGGTGGCGCTACACCGGGGCTCGAACAGGCACTGGCTGATGCCGAAATGGCCGTCAGACAGGAGCAGGCTGAGAAAATTAAAACAGAACTCGATAGACTCGGTGATGAACTTGAGCGCTTAAACACGGACTACTTTGCCGAAAGCGCCAAGCTTGCAGCTATTGAACAGAGCCTCAACGAGACGCGAGAGCGCCTCCGCTGGTTTGAGGCCGAGCTTGAGGCGCAGCGCCAGGTACTCAACGACCGCCTCTCTAATATCTACAAGTATGGCGACGTCGAGCCAATCGACGCCATTATTAATAACTCCAGTTTCTCAGAACTCTTTACGCGTCTCAGCATGCTTATGAAGATCAGCGAGCAGGATGCGCAACTCTTGGATAAGCTCCACGATCAGAAAGAAAAGGTCGAGTCCGCAAAGAACGCGCTCGACCAGCTCTATGCACAGCAAAAAGAGATAACCGCAGAACTCGAAGGGCGGAAAAAAACCATCGAGGCCAAGATGAAGGAAGAATCCGACCTTCTGGCAAGTATCGATGTACAGACCAAACAGATCCTGCAGCAGGACGAGCAGAAGCAGCAGGAAGAGCAGATCAGTATCGTTAAGGCCCTGACGACTACACCGCAGTCGGTCGCCAGTAAAATCTCAGTGCAGCCGGGGACCATCGCGTTCGAGGCTCTGCAGTACCTGGGCGTACCCTACGTCTGGGGTGGCGAGGACCCCAAGATCGGCCTGGATTGTTCGGGTCTGGTTAAGGTTGTCTTCAAAAAATTCGGCGTCGACCTCCCCCATTATGCACGCTCACAAGCCGACCTCGGCGCAGCCGTGAGCTATGATGAGCTGCAGTCGGGCGATGTGGTCTTCTTCGGTCATCCGATCCACCACGTAGGTATTTACCTTGGCGAAGGTTACTTCATCCACGCACCGAAGCGCAACGACGTGGTCAAGATCAGCAAGCTGGCCGACCGCCACGACCATGCGGGTGCAAGGCGCATCATCAGCATCGTTCCGTCAGCCCAGTAACCGTATAGTCGCTTCTCTCCCAATTTGTTATGCACCGTTAATTCGTATTCCGCATAAACCCTTTCAGTATGATAGTATTGAATCCTTACGAGCGCTCTACCACCAACCACCCCAGGCACATAGGATGTACTACCTATCACTTAAGAAACGTGCTTAAATAGAAGCAGTTTTGGGAATTCAAGAATCATCCCTAACAAAAAAGCAAGAAATTAAGATACGAGGAGGATGAATGAAGGAGTTAACCTCGCTTGCCCTCGATGTCGCAAAAACATTCGGGGCTACCTATGCGGATATTAGAATTATTGAAGAACAAAGCGAGTCGATCACGATAAAAAAAGGCCGCGTTGAAGAGATTTCGGCCTCGACCAACTACGGGTTCGGGGTGCGGGTGCTGGCAAACGGCGCGTGGGGATTCGCCGGGAGTTTCCTGGTCGAGAAGCCGGAGGTCGAGCGGATCGCCCGTCTGGCGGTGGAAATCGCCAAGGCCAGTGCTATCCTGGCAAAGCAAAGCGTTGGGCTGTCGCCAGCACCGATCATCCAAGATAGCTACAAATCGGATGTCGAAATCGATCCCTTCGCCGTCTCTCTTGAGGACAAGCTCGCGCTTTTAAGCGAAGCCGAGGAAATTGTGCGAAAAACACAGGGGGTTACGATTTCTTCAGCCTCCATGAACATATCCAAAGAGAAAAAGATCTTTGCTAACCTTGAGGGCAGCTACATCGAGCAGGAGATCACCGAGTCGGGCGCCGTGCTTGATGCGGTTGCGATTAAGGGCAGCGATATCCAGGAGCGCTCGTATCCCAATTCGCATGGGGGCGATGTATCCACCGCCGGGTATGAGTTTATCCAGGGGATGCTGCTCAAAGATAATGCCTCCAGAATTGCCGAGGAGGCGGTTCAGCTCCTCTCGGCTAAACCATGCCCAAGCGGTGAGCTTACGGTTATTTTAAACGGTGATCAGCTTGCACTGCAGGTGCACGAGTCCTGCGGTCATCCGGTCGAGCTTGATAGGGTACTCGGAATGGAAGCGAGCTTTGCCGGAACGAGTTTTTTAACGCTGGATAAACTCAATAAGTTCCAGTACGGCTCCCCTGTTGTCAACATCAACTCGGATGCGACGATACCCCGGGCGCTCGGCACCTTCGGCTATGACGACGAGGGGGTTCCGGCACAGCGCTTTGATATCATAAAAAACGGGGTGTTTGCGGGCTACCTGACGTCGCGCGAGACGGCACCGGTCCTGAGACAAGCCAGCAACGGTTGCATGCGGGCCGACGGTTGGGGCAGGCTCCCTCTAATCCGCATGACCAATGTCAACCTGCTTCCCGGCAACTCATCCCTTGAGGGGATGATCGAGGGCGTTAAAGACGGGCTCTTCCTTTCGACCAATAGAAGCTGGAGCATTGATGATAAGCGTCTTAACTTCCAATTTGCGACCCAGATAGGTTGGGAGATCAAAAACGGCAAGCTGGGGGCCATGATTAAGAACCCCAACTACACCGGTATTACCCCCGAGTTTTGGAACTCATGCGATGCCATTGCGGGAAAGGATGAATGGCGCGTCTGGGGGCTTGCTAATTGCGGCAAGGGCGAGCCGATGCAGGTTGCGCATGTGGCGCACGGGGCGGCCCCGGCCAGATTTAGAAACGTTAAGGTGGGTGTTGGCAGATGATAGATAAACAGCGCATTCAAGATGCTTTAAAGACGGCGATAGACTACTCGACCGCAGACCAGCTCGAGGTACTTGCAAGCGGTCGCAGCATGGCCCTCACCCGCTTTTCAAATAACAGTATCCATCAGAATGTGGCCCAAACTAACGTGAGCATCTCCATCAGGGCGGTCATCGATAAGAGGCAAGGATATGCTTCCACCAACCGTCTCGACGAGAGTTCGATAAAAGAGATGGTCGACAAAGCGATAGAGATCGCAAAGCACAGGCCGCCGGACCCTGATTTTGTCTCTCTTCCGGAACCAAAGCCCACCATCCAGCGTGACCTCGTATCGAAATTGACCGTGGACTACTCACCGAACGACCGGGCATCGGATATAGGTAGGCTTGTCGGTGTGGTCGAGCCGAACAACTTGACCGCTGCCGGAGCGTATTCTACCGGGTACAGTACCGTTGGGGTGGCAAATACGCTTGGGGTGAATGCGGTTGAAACGATAAGTGAAGCCGAACTGCGGGCGGTCGTAATGTCCGGCACTAGTTCGGGCTATGCCAGCGCGACGGCGACCAGCGTCAATAACATCGATGTCGGCGCGCTTGCCGAGGCGGCAAAGAGCAAGGCGCTGGCAGGGCAAAACCCGATCGACCTTGAGCCGGGCACCTACACGGTCATCCTCGAGCCTGATGCGGTTGCGGATATGGTGTCATTTATGGCCTTCGCGGGCTTTGGGGCGCTTTCTGTACAGGAAGGGCGCAGCTTTATGAAGGATAAATTGGGTCAGAAGATCATGAGTCCGAATGTCTCGATCTGGGACGACGCGCTTGATCCCAACACCATCGGGCTTACCTTCGATTTCGAGGGTGTGCCCAAGCAGAAGGTGGTCTTTATCGACAACGGCGTGGCTAATGCGATCTGCTATGACAGCTATACCGCGAACAAGGAAGGAAAACAGTCCACGGGGCACGCGCTTCCGGCGCCTAACACTTATGGGCCGCTGCCGCTTAACCTTATCATGGCACCCGGGACGCACACCTTAGATGAGATGGTGAAAAGCTGCGAGCGGGCCATACTGGTCAGCCGGTTTCATTATACCAACCTCGAGGACCCGATAAAGACAACGCTTACCGGCATGACGCGGGACGGCACGTTTTTAATCGAAAACGGGGAGATTATAAAACCCATTAAGAATCTACGGTTCACGCAAAGCATCGTCAAGGCGCTTTTTGACGTGGATATGGTTTCTGAAGCCCGGCTGCTTAAAGAAGCGATTCTTGGGGCCGCGTACGTACCGTGGCTAAAAATCGGAGCGTTTAACTTTACCGGAGCGACGCAGTTTTAAGATGCGGCCTGCTTGCCTTTTAAAATAGACCCGGATAAGTAACTGGAGGGGCGCCATTACTTATCCGGAATCTATCATCAGAATAGCAGAACAGCACTGCTTATTGCAAGTATTATTGCTAATTGCCTTATATGGTATGTGTCTATAACTCCTGTTTATAGACTGTATACGTATAGCCTAGGGGGTATATTATTAAGATTGCGTTATCCCACCTACCTACCGCCCGCTAAACGCTATCGGCCGATACGTCGCATAAGCATCGAGCGCGAGTTCGCTTAAAGCCCAGGCACACCATGAAACTACTTTGGGCACTCAACCGTACACGCATAAACCGGTCCCCAGGATAAGAATATTTATTTTAAAGCTTACCTGACAATAGGTAATTGCATATCGCTACCTCGGGAAAGGTGTCTACTTAAGGGGAGTCTATGGCAATAAGCTGGAAAATTATGGCTAGACATTTAAGTGATCTTCAGTCAAAATCTAGGACTTAGGGTAATAAAAAAGAAGGGAGTTGGTAGATAAGAGCCGATTTACAACAAATATATAGCGCTTACATGTGTTTCCAAGAACACATATTGTTAAGATTGATCAATGCCAAGTTAGCTTTTTATATATGCAACAATCATCGCAGCACAGGTCCCAGATTATATAAACAAGAACCCCTTAATCCACAGATTACTTCATTTAATCCAGTACTAAAAAACCTATTTAAGACATGCAGTTTAATCTCGATTAAAATTTTCCGACCACCCGGCCGATAATAGCGCTGCAAAACATTGCGGTTGCGGCTTTATTTAATCTCGAAAGGAAGTGATGTTTTGAGTTTGCGAAGAATTATGTTACTTTTGCCAGTGTTCGTAGTGCTGTTTGCACTTTTAAATATTCCTTTGTCGGAGGCATCGCAAACAAGCGTATATCATAAAGACATCCAGGGAATACAAGATCAGATAATTAAGATGAAAGCCGATCTAAATGTCGCTATCGTCAACCACCACCACGCCAGCTCCGAATTTCAGTCTGTAGACTTGAAAATCGATGTAAATGAGGCAAAGCTGACACAGACTCAGCACGAACTCAATGGAATCAAAAAGGATCTCGATACGACGATCGCTTCTTCGGGCAGCCTGGGATCACCCAGCCTGCTCTCTGTCCTCGCATTCTCTCGAGACTTCGGAGACTTGACAAGTAGAGTCACCACAACCCTTTTCGCCGTCGACCACTACATCGAAACCGCCATTCGGCTACACTCATCGCAGGATAAACTCGTGCAGGAGAACCTGGCGCTCGCTGCCTTGCGACGCGAAAAAGAGGCCAAGCTTAAGGTAGCGGAGTTCAAGCACATCGAAATAGATCGAGCGCTTAAACTGGAGAACACCTCTCTCGCTTTATTGGTGCAGCAGGAAGCATCCGTTGAGCAAGTTGAGCGTCACGGTTCAAGTGGAAAAATCGCGATGGCGGGTGTCGATTCTTCGTGGAGCCAGAGTTACGTGTCGCGTGGAGCCCCCCGCTCTGGGTTTATGTTCCCGGTCGCGGGAGCGCATTCGTATACCGATAGCTGGGGCGCCGCACGCTCTGGGGGTCGCAGACATAAGGGCACGGATATTATGGCCTCGAGGGGTACACCGGTCGTAGCCTGTGTGGCCGGTGTTATTAGCCGGACTTCGCCCCAGAGCCGTGGACTCGGCGGTATTATGATTTGGCTCAAGGGCGATGACGGGAATGAATACTTCTTCGCCCATTTAAATAACGTCGCCAGCGGCATAACCGCAGGAACCAGGGTCAACAAAGGGCAGACCATAGGGTATGTTGGGAGCACCGGAAATGCCAGCGAATCGGCGCCCCACCTGCATTTTGAAGTACACCGTGGCGGCGGATCGGCAACCGACCCTTATCCTCTGCTTACAAGCACGGGCAACTAAACATATTAGAGAGACCTTTCGATGGTGCCGCCGCCTACCACTACTTCTCCATCGTAAAACACAACCGCCTGCCCGGGCGTAATCGCCGATTGCGGGTGTTCAAATTCAACCAGTATCCTGCCTTCGGGCTCGGGCGAGATCATCGCGGGCGACTCGGATGCTTTATACCGGATTTTCGCTGCAACGGGCATCGGGGCAATAAGCTCGCGGATGGAGATCAGGTTGACGCCATCCGCAAGAAGGGCGGTTTTCCCCAGGTCTTCCTTGGTTCCCACGATGATGGCGTCTTCTTCTTCCTTGATAGAGACAACGTAGAGCGGAACCGGTGAGGAGATTCCAAGCCCTTTCCTCTGCCCTATCGTGTAATGGATAATGCCCTTATGGACCCCTAACACGTTTCCCTGCTCGTCATAGATAGGACCCGGCTTCTCAGCGCCGGGGGTGTATTCGGTGACGAATTTAGGATAGTTTTTATCGGGGACGAAGCAGATTTCCTGGCTCTCCGCCTTCTGGGCTACGGCGAGGCCGAGTTCGGCAGCCTTTTTGCGTGTTGCCTGCTTGCTGAGGTGCCCGACGGGAAACATCGTATGGGCGAGTTGATCTTGCGTTAGAACGTAGAGCACGTAGGATTGATCCTTGCTCTTGTCGATGCCCTTTTTAAGAAGGTATCTGCCCCTTGAATCATCGAACTCAATGCGCGCGTAGTGGCCGGTCGCTATATAGTCCGCACCGATCGCCATAGCCTTATGGCGCAACGCCTGGAATTTGACGAATTGGTTGCATCGGATGCACGGGTTGGGCGTGCGCCCGCCCTTGTATTCAGATACGAAATTCTCGATGACTTCTTGCTTGAATATTTCGCGGAAATCAAAGGTATAGTGCGGTATGCCTAACTTATAGGCGACGTTCTTGGCGTCGTCGGTCGCTGAAAGCGAGCAACACCCGCCAAAGCGCTCGGCCTCCTCAGCGGTTTTAGCCGACGGCCATATATTCATAGTTATACCGATAACCTCGTAGCCCGCTTCGACAAGTAGAGCGGCCGCAACCGAGCTATCGACTCCCCCACTCATGGCGCAGACCACTCTTTTTCTTAGTTCAGCCATAATGTAGTTATTCTGTACGACCTACTTTTCTTCCGTGCCGGATTTTGAACGATAGTCCTTGATTGCCTCTCGCAGGCCGTCTGCGGCAAGTACGGAGCAGTGCATCTTCTGCGGGGGCAAACCGTCCAGCGAATCGGCGATATCCTGCCGCGAGATCTTCTCGGCCTCCGCAAGGGGTTTCCCTATAGCAAGCTCGGTAATCATGCTGCTTGTTGCGATAGCGGCTCCGCAACCGAGCGTCTTAAACTTTATATCCTCAATCTTGTCGTCCTTAACCTTAATGGTGATGCGCATCAAATCGCCGCAGGTTGGATTGCCGACCTCGCCGACACCATCCGGGTTCTCGACTTCCCCGACATTTCGTGGATTTCTAAAGTGCTCCATTACTTTTTCACTATACATACCTATATCTCCTTACATGCTTCCTAAGCTTATAAATTATAATTCACCGATTTTAGCACTTGCTTTTACCCCAGGATGCGTCCAGCGGGGACATTGCTCTCAAGCGCTCGATGGTCGGGGGCAGTATATCTAAAACGTAATCGATATCTTCTTTAGTCGTCTCTTTGCCGAGCGTGAGCCTGAGAGAACTATGCGCTATCTCGGCGGGAATACCCATGGCCAACAGTACATGTGATGGGTCGAGGGTTCCCGATGTACAGGCCGAGCCACTCGATGCGCTTATGCCCTCCATATCAAGACTTAGAAGAATCGCCTCTCCCTCTGCGCCGACAAGGCACATGCTAACGTTATTTGGAAGCCTCTTTGACGGATGCCCGTTTAGCCTGGAGTTTGGGATTTTCTCAAAAATGCCCCGGATGAGATGGTCGCGAAGCTCGGCAAGACGGGTGGCTTCAGCCGCCATCTCGCGCTCGGCGATCTCAACCGCCTTGGCGAAACCGACGATTCCGGCCACGTTATGCGTGCCGGCCCTGCGGTTATTCTCCTGACTACCGCCCTGCATAAACGACACCATGCGCGTGCCCCTTCGTATGTAGAGCACTCCCACGCCTTTAGGACCGTAGAGCTTATGCGCCGAAACCGAGAGTAAATCGACGCCAAGGTCGTTAACATTTACCGGAATGTGGCCGAATGTTTGAACCGCGTCGGTATGCAGATACACGCCTTTTGCACGCGTTACTTTGCTTATTTCCTCAAGCGGCTCGATGGTGCCGACCTCGTTGTTGGCATGCATGACGGAAACCAAAACCGTTGTATCCGTTATCGCCTTTTCAACATCGGCCGGATCGACGATACCGTGCTCGTCGACCGGTAGATATGTGAGTTCAAAACCGCGCTTGTTTAAGAAATGACAGGGCTCAAGGACGGCATGATGCTCAATCGGCGTGGCAATGATATGCTTACCCTTTTTCTCATTAGCATAGGCCACGCCTTTTATGGCAAAGTTATCCGCCTCGGTGCCGCCGCTCGTAAAGACAATTTCCCGTGAGTCGGCGCCGATGAACGCCGCCACCCGGTCGCGGGCATCCTCTATCGCACCCCTCGCATTTCTACCCAGTGTATACAGGGAAGAGGGATTACCGAATTCCTTTGTAAAGTAGGGTGTCATCACCTCGACTACTTCGGGTCGCATCGGCGTTGTCGCCGCATAATCCAGATAAATAAACTTCTCCTCCAAAACTATCTGCCTCCTCTTCCAGTTATTGTTTAGATTCCTTCTTCTTTGACCGGTTCCATGTCAAGATCGCACGTTGTGCTCTCGCCATCGGCAGAATCCTCTGCAACCAGGCGCAGCGATGGAGCGTTTTGCTGCTTTGCAAGCTCGTCTATCTTTTGCTCGAGTTCGCGGATCCTATCGCCCAGGCACTTAATGGCTTGCGCCTCAGGATCCGGCAAGTGCCCGTGCTGAAGCTCTTCCTCGGCGGTAAGCCGCTGCCCTTGGGACATAACGACCCTGCCGGGAATACCGACTATGGTCGTATTAGCCGGGACCGAACGCACCAGAACCGAACCCGCGCCCACCTTGACGTTGTCGCCTACGGTAATGGCACCCAGCACCTTGGCCCCCGCGCCAACGACGACGTGATTACCGAGCGTGGGGTGACGCTTACCTTTTTCCTTGCCGGTGCCACCGAGCGTGGCGTTCTGGTAGACGAGGACATCATCGCCGATCTCTGTCGTTTCACCGATAACAACGCCCATCCCGTGGTCGATAAAAAAGCGTCGCCCGATTGTCGCCCCGGGATGGATTTCTATACCGGTAACAAACCTACTAAACTGGGACATAACACGTGGGATGAGCGGCACGCGCTTCTTATACAGATAATGGGCAAGGCGATGCATCATGATTGCATGAAATCCCGGGTAGCACAGCAACACCTCGATAACGCTTTTAGCCGCCGGATCCTTTTCAAATGTAGTATTGATCTCCTCTTTAAGAGTTCGAAACATGCAAACACCTCCCCGTATGCCCGGCTTACTCCAACTCGGAATAGACCGGATTACTTAAATATCTCTCACCGGTATCCGGCAAGATAACTACGACTGTTTTTCCCGCATTCTCGGGCCGCTTGGCGACCTCGACCGCCGCATAGACCGCCGCGCCGCTCGATATGCCGGCAAGAATGCCTTCTTCCCGCGCCAAGCGACGCGCAAACTCGATCGCCTGGTCGTTTGTTACCGTAACGACCTCGTCAATTATATCTTTATTTAAGACCTTAGGAACAAATCCCGCGCCGATTCCCTGTATCTTATGTGCCCCCGGCTGCCCGCCCGAAAGGACCGGCGAGTCGGCCGGCTCGACCGCAACTACCCTCAGCTCCGGCTTTTTCTGTTTTATAGCCTCGGATACGCCGGTAATCGTGCCACCGGTACCGACGCCGGCTACAAAGATGTCAACCACACCGTCGGTATCCTGCCAGATCTCCTCAGCGGTGGTTCCCCTGTGGGTATCCGGATTAGCCGGGTTTTCAAACTGCTGCGGCATATAGTAGTCGGGGTGTTCGCGTTGTATTTCTGCTGCTTTGGCGATAGCGCCATTCATTCCCTCGGCTCCGGGAGTAAGAACAAGTTGCGCCCCGTATGCCTTGAGCAGAGTCCTTCGCTCGATGCTCATGGTGTCGGGCATGGTAAGTATTACGCCGTATCCCCGTGCCGCTGCTACGAATGCAAGTGCGATGCCGGTATTGCCGCTGGTCGGCTCGACAATTGTCGTTCCCGGCCCCTTGAAGCTTGCCGGCGTTACGATAGTCTGGCCCCGCTTTAACTTGCCCTCGCGCTCGGCCCAATCGATCATGTTGACGCCGATCCTGTCTTTCACGCTTCCGGCCGGGTTAAAGGATTCCACCTTTGCAACCACGATAGCCTTTGCCCCATCGGTTACCCGGTTTAGGCGTACCAGCGGCGTCTTGCCGATTGTTTCCGTGATGTCGTTGTAGATACGTCCCACGATTACTCCTCGATTCCTTAAAAATCTCTTGATATCTTAGGTACATATTTTAGATACGGGTCTTAATCCAGTATATTTAAATATGGTACATCGGCTGTGCGGACTGGTCGTAGCTTATCTGCCGCTTAGCCAGTTGCGCAAGGGTCATACCCCTCAACACGCGCTCAACGGCAAGGCCTACCTGACACCAAACGTCCTGCACGGCGCACTGCGTGTTCTTAGCGCATTCAGGAACGCCGTTGCCTACGCAAGTAACGGTTGAGAGTGGCCCTTCCAGGGCCTCGATGATTTCAAAGACGGTTATAGCCTCCGGGGCGCGCGCCAGCATGACGCCTCCCTGGGCGCCGCGTTGGCTTTTAACCAGGCCCGCTTTGCGTAATGCCGTAATCTGCTGTTCCAAAAAACGCTCGGGGATCCCTTGCCGCATCGCTATCTCGCGGACACCTATCGGTCGCTGGCCGTAGTAGCCGGATATATCCACAAGAGCCCTTAGCGCATACTCACTTTTTGCAGAAAATTTCACCGTTTCTCCCTAATACACTTGATATCCTTGTATTTCTACAATTCCGATAAAATTAGTGCGCTTAGTCGTAGCTTATCACCGTAAAAACCCGGATGTCAAATAAATTTGCATCTATAGACGGGATTTTTTGAGGGTGGATGCCGGGTGAACGGCAAAAATCGCTTAATTATTTATTGAGAACCTTGTTCATGCTGCCGCTTTTAAAGCCCGCGAGATCAAGTGCGACAAAATAAAAGCCAAGTTGCTTTATCCTGGTCGTGATTTCGTCGGCTCGGCGAATAACCTCTTGCATGTCATCCGCGGGCACCTCTATTTTTGCAAGGTCACCGTGGTGGCGAACCCGCAGCTGCCTGAAGCCTAGCTCTTTTAGATACCGCTCACCCTCGGCTACCTGGTTGAGCTTATCTTCGGTTATGCGTTCACCGTAAGGAATCCGCGAGGCAAGACAGGCCGCGCTCGGCTTATCCCAGGTGGATAGGCCCAAAGCCCGCGAGAGTTCACGGATATCGGGTTTTGTTAGACCGGCTTCTTTGAGCGGGCTTCGAACACCAAGTTCGCGGACCGCCTTTGTGCCCGGGCGCCAGTCGTTATCATCGTCGGCGTTGGAGCCCTCGGCAACCCACTTGAACCCCCGTGCCGCCTGGATATCTTTTAAAGCGGAGAAGCGCTCCTTTTTGCAGTAGTAGCAACGCTCAGGCGGGTTTGCGATGAAGTCTTCGCTCTCGAACTCGTCGGTCTTTACCGCAAGATGGGCCGCACCGATGGCGGATGCCACTTCGCCGGCTTCATCGAGTTCGTCCCCGGTAAGAGTGGCGGAATCGGCGGTCACCGCAAGCACGTTATCGCCAAGCAGGTCGTGGGCGCTTTTCAATAAAAACGTGCTATCGACACCGCCGGAGTACCCGATGAGCATGCTCCCCATCTCATTGAGAATGGTTATCAGTACAGAGTGTTTTTGCTGTAATTCAAGGGGCAGATTAGTCATTTGCGCCATCGCCTAGTTCTACTGTCTCACCCATCTCACCTATCTCATCTGCTTCGCCTATCTCGCCTATCCTATTAATAATCGCGGCAAGATATCCCGCGCCGAAGCCGTTATCGATATTCACTACAGAAACACCGCTTGCGCATGAGTTGAGCATGGTAAGAAGCGGGGCCAGGCCTCCAAAATGCGCACCATACCCAATGCTTGTGGGCACGGCGATAACCGGGCAGGAGGCAAGGCCGCCCACCACGCTTGGCAAGACGCCGTCCATGCCGGCTACGACAACAAGCACCTTGGCAGAGGCAATCTTCTCATAAAAGGCAAGAAGCCGGTGTAGACCGGCAACGCCGACATCGAAGACACGGGCAACCTTTGCGCCGAGCACCTCCGCGGTTATAGCGGCCTCCTCGGCAACCGGTACATCCGCGGTTCCCGCACTGATAACGATTACATTCCCAACCGCCATTTTGCTCGGACGCCTGTCGACGATGATTATTCTGGCCTGGGAATGGTAGATCGCCTCGGGTTCAATTTCTTGCACCGCGCGGTATGCCGCCTCATCAGCCCTTGTGGCGAGAAGCGTACCGCCGTTATCGAGAAGCGTTTGCGCGATATTTCTAATCTGCTCCGGGGTCTTCCCCTGGCAGAAGATGACCTCGGGGAAACCCTTTCTAATCGCCCTGTGGTTGTCGACCTTCGCAAACTCAAGATCGGTAAAGGGTAAGTGCTTGAGCCGCTCATAGGCCTCTTCAACACCCACGTCGCCGTTTTTTAGCTGTTCCAGTACCTGCCTGATAATGTTGTCGTGCATGAACTCCCCCATATCTAAAGACGAAATTCAGTATAACCAGCATCGAGTGCTTGTGCAACTTTACCGGCCTATAGGGCGGAGTAATTGGGGGCTAGGTGGGGTTTCGTTTAAGCACGCTGAGCGCAATATCATCGGTCAGCCGGCCTTCGGTAAACGAGGTAACATCGGCCACTATACGGTTGACGATATCGGCTGCGGAAAGGTCCGCGCTCTCGGTGACGACCTGCATGAGACGCTCCGCTCCGTAAAACTGCGAGCCGTGGCGCGCCTCAATAAGCCCATCGGTGTAAAGAACCAGGATATCGCCGGCGCCAAGCCGCTCGACGGCCTCGGAAAAGCTCAGCTCGGGAAGGATGCCGAGCGCCGCGTTTACGTTTTCGACCAGGTGCGATTTCTGCAGACGGGCCACGTAATGAACCGGGAAGGGGTGGCCCGCATTTGATATTAAAAGGCGTCCGCTCTCCCAATTGTAGATAACGTAAAGCAACGTGATGAACCTTCCCGGCTCGATCTCGCGGGCGATGACTTTATTTGCGAACTCCATCACGGCCGAGGCGTGTTTTGATTGGAACGCAAACGAGCGCACCGTATATTTTGCGAGGGCCGTCGTCGAGGCGGCCTCGATTCCCTTGCCGCTCACATCGCCTATCGCAAGGCCGATAAGATTGTCGGAGAGTTCGATGAAGTCGTAAAAATCACCGCCTACCCTACCAACATCGCTGGATGATGTATAAAATACAGCGGTGTCGGTGCTTGGTATCTGTGGAATGGTCTCGGGCAAGAAACTTCGTTGCAGAACATCGGCCACGTAGCGCTCACCCTCGTAGAGCCGTGCATTTTCAATGGCGATTGCCGCCTGGGACGCTATCGATTTGGCGAACGCAATCTGGTCGCCGTCGAATTCATGCACGTTATCGGTGTGCCCGAGCGTGATAACGCCTATCGCTTTATCCTTCACGATAAGCGGAAGCACCAGGACAGAGCGCAGGCCAAACATCTCGACGTATCTATGCGGAATCCTCGGATCGGTGCCAGCGTTATTAATGAGAACGGCGTTTCCCGTGCGTATCGCCTCAATCGCCATCTTAAAACTCTCGGCATCCTCGACCATATCCTCGATGTGTTCGCTCGCCGGACCGTACCCCATTTTTCCATAAAACATACCCTCCTCGGCCTGGTAAAAGAAAATACCGCCCGCTTCCGTACCGATGGCCTTACTTATCTCGTTGATGACCAGGTGCAGTACTTCGGATAGCTCGAGGGTCGAGGTGATAAGCCGGCTTATTTCGTTAGCGGCCTCGCTTCTTCTGGCGCGTTGCCTGGTCTCTTCAAAGAGATGCGAGTTTTCCATAGCGATCGCCGCCTGACGGCCTACCGCCTCGATAAGCGAGAGGTCGGCTCCGGTAAATTTCTTGACTTCGCTTAAGTGCGCCACCAGCAGCGCCCCGGTCAGACGGTTCTCCACCATCAACGGGGTCACAATTACCGCGTGCATCCCGCAACCAATAAACTCCGGTGGGGCGCCCGGGTAGGCGGCGCAGTCGTTAACCACCGCGGGGCGCCTCGTGGCTAAGACTTCACCGGTTAATCCCTCTCCGATTTTTAGTTTTGTTTTTGAAAGGATATCGGGAAGGCGGTAGATATATTGGTAGGTAAACGTACCGGTCCCCTCATCGTAGAGGCCGATCGCACCTGCATCCGCATCCACTATTTGGACAGCGCGTTTAACGATAATGGGGAGCAACCTGTTAAGCTCAAGACCAGAGGTTATCTCGAGCGACATGCGGCTTAGTATCCTTAAATTACGGTTCTGGTCCCTCAAACCGCGCGCGGACTCCCGTATCTTTTCAAACAGCCGGGCGTTCTCAACGGCAACAGCCGCCTGCCTCCCTATACCTTCAAGCAGCCAGAGACTCCGTTCCGTGAATTTATTTTGGGGAACGAACCCAAAAACACTTAATACTCCGAATACCGTTCCTTTAGAGGAGATCGGCACGAGTATAATCGATTTAACCCCGGCATCGACGAACTCCTGCATTGCCCCTTCATAGGTCGGATAACCCTTAATGATTATCGATTTCTTGGTAACCATCACGTAATCCGCAAGCCGGCTGCCTTTTGCGTTTATCGCTTTTTCCAGGTTCCTTGGAATATTGTACATATAGGGATAGCGTAAGGCCTTGCGTTTTTCGTCGTAGAAACCTATGGTGCCGGCAGCGCCATTGACGATGTCGACGGCGTTTTTCACCACGCTCGTGAGGATATCCGTCAGGTCCAGGCGAGACGTAATCTCAAGCGCGACTTTATTCAATATCTCGAGATTATCGTTCCTCTCAGTGATCTCCGCTTCGATTTTCTTACGCTCCGTTATGTCCCTGAAAATGCTCAATATAAAGGGATGCCGGCCGATATCTATCACTTTGGCGTTTACCTCGACCGGCATGAGCATACCGTCTTTGCGCTTGATATGGGTATCGGTTACATTCCACACTATTCCCAGGCGTTGCAGGTCGTCCAGTATGCGCTGAACCCTGGGGCGCTCCTGGTGAGGACGCAGATCAAAAGCGGTCATTCGAAGGAGTACCCGGCGCGAATAACCGGTGAGTTTTTCGGCGGATTCATTAGCATCGGAGATTGAGCCGTCCATAGTAAAAATAAACACCGCATCAAAAGCCTCGAAGAACAGCTTTCTAAACTTTTCCAGCTCTTTCTGCAGTTCGTCATTTTCCCTCGATCGCTCGTACATAATCGATCTGTGGCCAGGCGGTACCTTTTCCTGAAGGCATCGCCCTGCGCCCCATCCTTTCCATATTTCTCCGATACTTAGTTGTTCCCACTAAAACCGCTGTATAAAACCAAATTACCGGGCAACCCGCCCGATAGAATCGGGACTCCATGGGGTAGATTAAGTGGGATTGAAGGTGAAATAGAGATGGATATTAGCAGCCTGAGCATCGCGCTTGTCTCATATTTGACCGGGGCCGTTGCAGTATACGCGTACACAAATCGAAACAGGTATCCGGACCTGGCGTTGGCATCGGCGGCAATATTTACGTTTGCCACGGCGATGCTGCTTCGCGGCTTCTCTGTTCTTACGGATGTCTCCGGTTTTCTGATTAATCTGTCAACGCTTCTCCTGGCAGTCGCAGTACTTCTCTTTATGTTCAGGATAACGCGGTGGCTCTATGAGAGCGTCAGGAACTATTTAAGCAGACGGTAGGGTAGTAAAGTTGCTCTTATTTTCCGCCAACGCTATGCCGAGGAATAAGAAAATTAATCCTCCTATCGGTATATATTAACAAAATTAATTGGATTTTAGAATTTCCTTTGTCTTGGCAAGGAACACTTCTGCATTCTCAAGTGCTGCTTCTGCTCCCTCTTTTGAAAAATCATTATTTTATTATACAGCCGAAGGGCTTGATCCTGGCAATTAGACCAGATTTTCATTTGTTTAAGAATCGGTGCACCAGGCAAGCCACTGTTCGAACAATATTTTAAAGGTGTTTGAACAGTTGGAGAAGTTGATTCGATTAGATTAAGTGTGCCCGCTGTTCAATCATGTCATGAATCGTGTCATTTTCATTAGAATCGCGCCATTAAATGCGCCATTTCTATCCGAAATGAGCCACTTGAAAATGAGCCAGGAAACGCGCCAAAAATCTTATAAATGAGCCAACAAGCTAGCTTCTTGAAGAATAATGCGCACCTCTTCCGCTACCTCGCAATATAATTAGATTGGTTTTACCAGCTAATTCTGCTAACTCACGAGTTGCGGTTCGTCGAGACACGTCAAAAACTCGGCGGTATTCTTGATTGGATAATAACAAACCTTCATTAACCATAAGCTCCAGTGCCTTGATTTGGCGTTCATTAAATCCGAGTGCCTTTAAGTCAGTTTCGCCTTCTTCGGGGATTAAATCAAGAATGTGCTCGCCAGGGCCATAAAAAGTAATCAAAAAGTGCTTTGCTTTTTCCTCAAGCTTTGGTTCTTTTAAGCCGTGGCTCTTCATCCAATTCTTCATCTTTGTAATGCCTGTGCCATATTCTTCCATCTCATCAATATCGTGGAATCGCTCGCAAAGTATTTCGTTTCTTGGCTGATGCACCCCTTCAAGCTGATTGATATCAAGTCCTTTTGGCGGACCGCCGGGGCTTAGAATTTCAACTCTGTCATCGTAAATCATAATTTGTATAGAGCCTTCTTGCTCGTAATCCCTGTGAACCAGGGCATTTACTATTGCTTCACGCAAAGCCTGGTAAGGGTACTCATAGGTGGTTTTGGCTTTAAAGCTAACTACCTTTTGGGCTTTTCGCGTGTTTCTTCTGATAAACTTTTCAGCATCGGCAAGCATCGCCGGCAAAGTGCCTTTTAGCCTTGCCTCGTCGATAAACTCGGTTCTTGCAGTGCCCTTAAAGCGGGCTATCTTCACTTGGCTTCTCGGCAGAAAGTGTTGGGGCTCCTTGCCGAAAAACAGAAGACCTGACCAGGTAGGTATTAGGTCGCTACTTATCGCGTGTAGATTTATAAGGATTTGTTCAAGGTTTGATTTGGGAAGAGATTGGTTTCTGATCTCGGCTCTTCGTTTTAAAAACCAATCAACCTTTTCGCCATCGATATCATCCAGGCCCGCGTTCTTGACAGGCAGTAAGTCAAAAGAGACTCTGTCTTCAAGGAGCAGGCTTCTAAATTCCTCACGCTCCATTTGAACGGTATTCTTGCCGACTCTTTTGTATGGTTTACCAAAAGCCAGATAGGGTTTGCTGCTGCCTTTACCAACTTTTACAACCAGCAATTTCTTACCATCAACTGTTAGAAGCTTGATCTCTGGATAAATAGCTGGATCGGTATTGGCGATTATCTTATTTGAGATTCGCTCAATGTTGTTCTTGCCGCTATCAATGCCGATCAAAGAGCCGTCATCGCCTACGCCAAAGATAACGATACCGCCGCTTGCATTTACAAAAGAGACCAGAACATGAATTGCCCGGTCTATTTCAGCAAAAGAGCGCTTAAATTCAACCCCTTGGCTTTCACCTTCTTTGAGTACCTTGAACAGGTCTTTTTCATCCATAAACCCATTCTATACCGACATTGAGAACTATTCAACCAGTCAAGAACTCAACAAACACGGATGGAAAAGCGGGGTACTTGATTTGAGGATTGATCTATATCCAGCAGTCTGTATGATCGGTGGTTCTGAAGGTATTAATCGATTTAATAACATTGTAGCAGCTAGAGGGGTGATAAAGTAGATAGTTTAGTGCTATTGCTTAAAAACAAAAGCTTGATCGTTATTAACCGGATTTTATAACCACTAGCCCTAGCCCCACGATTTAGCTTTTAACACTGGTGTATTAAAGCAATAACGTATTGCTAAAGACCTAAAATATGCCATGCATTATTAAATGGTTCTAAAAATGCCGAATCGTTCTTCTCGCTAATTGTGCGGTGCCTTTTATTGGGATCATGGGGTTTACCATCCCTTCCGGGTTTACTTAACCAATCTACCCGTTTTTCTTTGATTTTCAGATCTAATCTTTCAGTCGGCATAATATAATAACGAGGCATCGCTTCTATTTCAGGAAGATGTACCAGTATTGAGAAATCCGAATCATCAACGTTATGAAACAGCGTACCATCTTTTTTAGCGTTCCATTGCCAGGTATCATGTGGCTCTGTTTTTGTCTTTACTCTAATCTTTACAGCACTATTGTCAGAGGTTGCTAAAATATCGTATTCAGGTGCGTTTCTTGTTATTAATGCCGCATTTATACCTCGACGAAGCAGCTCTGCCATTACAAAGTACTCACCGGAATTCCCAAATAGAATTCCCTTTCCATTTTTATGTGTTCTTTTAGGCATACGTACCCCCACCAAGAACTATTCTTTACTATTAATAATAACTATTCCGAGGAGCAATAACATAAAAACGGCTCCGTAGAGCCATTATCTGGAAATTTGTGCCCGAGGCCGGAGTCGAACCGGCACGACCTAAAGGTCGGCGGATTTTAAGTCCGCTGCGTCTGCCTATTCCGCCACTCGGGCTTATTTTTCGTGGATTGGATTTTAGATAAATCTCTTGAAAAATCCTAGTTTAATGTACCCAGTTCACCGGATAAAGTCAAGGTCCGACCGGCCCATTAGCCGATCGAGTAAGCGATCCCGTCGAGGATGTCTTTCTCGCTTATGATCATTTCGGGAAAGCCGAGGCCCAAGAGCGTTTCCTCAAGAATAAGGGCTCCGGTAACGATTACGTCGGCCCTTTTTGGGTGCATGCCCTTTAGCGCCCGCCGCTCTTCGACCGGCATCGCGGCAAGTTGTTTAATAAGCGATGTGAGTTCGGAGAGGCCTATCCGTGCCCCGTGAATTTTCTCGGGGTCGTAAGGTTCTACCCCGTAGTAGATGGCTGCAATTTGGGTGGCCGTGCCGGCGACCGCGATAACTACATCGGGGCTTTCGACGGCGGCTTTCTCGAAGGCCGGCATGGCGGCCGTTCGGATCATCTCGCGTGCGCCCTTAAGCTCGGTGGCAAGCGGCGGGTCGTGTTTTATGAAAAGCTCGTAGAGGCGCACCGAGCCGATGTTAAGGCTGGTTGCGCCAAATACCTCGCCGTTTCTGCCATAAATGTATTCTGTGCTGCCGCCGCCCACGTCGACTACGAGCGCCAACTCATCGGGCTTGACCAGTGAACCGGGCCCGGCGACCCCAGCAAAGGTCAGGCGCCCTTCCTCTTCCCCGGAGATGACCTCGATTGTTAGGCCGAGGCGCTCCTTGACTATCGCTATGAAATCGGCGGAGTTTGCGGCATCGCGCATGGCGCTGGTTGCAACCACCCGCACGTTCTCTACACCATAGCGCTCGAATAGGTCTTTATGCTTGGAAAGCGCGGCAAGCGTGCGCTCCATGGCCCCCGGTTTGATCTTATGGGTGCGGTTTACATCCTCGCCGAGGCGGGTTATCTCGAGTTCGCGTCTCAAATCATGCCATCCGCCGTTTTTTTCGGCGATCAGGAGGCGTACCGAATTTGTTCCGATATCAATCGCGCCGATTTTCATTACGGTCGCAGGGCTCCTTGCATTCAAGGCCGGTTGATCCCGACAGTTCCTTTTCTACCAGCTCACCGATTGGATTATTACCATCAGCCAGGTAGTGTGCATAGTGCGCGTGAAGGCATTTTACGGCGTTTAAGTTATGCACGCCCCCCACACCGGTTTCAAACACCGGATGACCCGCCACACTTGTTTCTTCATCGATATCTTTATCTATATCCGTACCCGTGCCGGCTCTTCGCCGTAGCTTGTAGTCCTCCTGGGCACACTCAAGACGCTCGCGCAGCTCACTATCGACTGCAATGCGCTCGCGCAAACGCTCTGCCCAGTCATCATCTTCCATGCGGGATACCGCTTTAACCTTAAGCGGGCAGGTGAGCCAGTACAGCGTTGGGAACGGCTTTGCATCCTCTATAAACGCATGGGTTTCAACAACCTGCGGACAGCCGAAAGCACACCGTGAAGCTATCTTCTTCAGGCCTCTCGGTTTCCGCTTAAGCTGCGCATATACAGTTACCATATCTTTTCCGTCGATCGTCGTGTTCATTGTTTCAATTCTACCACATAGACATGAAGCGGCATGCCGCGACTCGCGCCACCATACGTGACCGGGCGCAAACACGTGCTTCACACGGGAAAGAACAAAAAAGTATCCCGGTAGGATACTTTTTTGACTTCTTTAAAATCTTGGCCGATATATAATGCTAACGCTTAGGTGCGTTTGCCTTCTAAATTCCTCTTGATATCTCCCAGCTTCTCTTCGCTTGACTTGAGAAAATCCTTCATCATGCGCTCAAACGACTCGCCGCCTTCCCTTCGCTCATAGGAACGAGAAGGACGAGGTGGCCTTACTTCCTCTTGCTTGGGCTCTTCCAGCTGCTTTAGGGAGAGATCGATTTTGCCGTCGGGTTTGATGGCAACCACTTTTGCCGTTACCGTATCGTTTTCATGGAGGAAATCCTTGACGTCCTTAACATAGGAGTGCGTGATTTCGGAGATGTGGATGAGGCCCGTCCGACCCCCGGTCAACTCAACAAATGCGCCAAAGTTCGTGGTCTTTACAATCTTGCCCTCGACGATAATTCCTACTTCCAGAGACATACGTGTGTTTTTAAAAACTCCTTTCAAATCAATAAGCAAATTTTCCCATTTTACGAGGATAAATGTCAATAGTTGACATAGCCGCGTCTACAAGACGCCCGAAAAAACACCGACAATTCTTTGCCACAACGATGCCGGTTGCCCCGTGTCTCTGTTTTTTTCGACCCCATTTTCTTTTCCCTTAAGAGGTTTTTTTGAATCCTGCGGGATAACTACAATGACTTCCTCATCGGGCTTTGATAAGCCAAGGGATCTAGCTTCTTGCTCCACGTATGTATCCGACTGCAAATATTGTACTTCTTTACTGAGTTGATTGTTTTGCTTGTTGGTTTGCACGAGTTGCTTCTTCAGCGATTCAAGCTCTCGCCCTTGCTGGGCACGGTAGGTAATTGGATAAATAGCCCAGATAATGAAATAGAGGATTATCCCAAGCATGATGATGCGACCGTAATTCAGGCGCGTTCGTTTCTTGGGATGCAAAACCCGGACGTTGCTTATCCTTCGCTGACCCGTTTGCTGAGTTTTTCGCGGGTCTGCTTTCAGGTTTGTCCTTTGGTTTGTTCTGCGATTTTTGCCGGATGCTTGTTTTGCGTTCAATGCCGTCTCTTCTGCTACATATCGTGCTACATCTGTGACAATTGATCGGTTGCTAAAAATATAAATCTAGTTATCCATGCAATTATCTATAATAGTACAACCGTCTGATTTACGAAAGAAGAAAGCTATAAAAATTCCGCTAGGCTCCTAAACGCGATGCACTTTTATTAAGTTGGTCGTGCCGGGAACGTTGACGAATACACCCGCCGTAATTACAACGCGGTCGCCCTTTTCTATAAGATCGGCCTTGAGCGGGGCGTCGACGGCGATGTCGAACATGTTATCAAGGTTGATGCTGGGGCCGACCTTAAGCGGTATGACTCCCCAGGTAAGGTTAAGCTGACGGACGACCTCGTCGCTTGGGCTTATCGCAATGATCGGCTGTGCCGGATGGTGCTTTGCCACCTGGCGCGCGGTCTCACCGGATTGCGTGGATGTGATGATGGCGGTCGCGCGCAGCGCCGAGGCGATCTCACAGGTGGCTTTGCTTATCGCCTGGGTCGTACTCAGACGCTCGCGTTCACGGGGGCCCGCACCCCGGTCGATGCAGAAGCTTAAATCCCTTTCAGCCGCTATAATCGTGCGCGCCATCATGCTAACGCTTTCAACCGGAAAACGTCCCATGGCCGTCTCTCCCGAAAGCATGAGGGCGTCGGTCCCGTCGAGCACCGCGTTGGCGACGTCGCTTACCTCCGCCCTTGTCGGACGCGGGTTCCGAATCATCGAGTCGAGCATCTGCGTTGCGGTAATCACCGGTTTGCCGACGATCATGCACTTGTTGATGATCATCTTCTGTACCAGAGGCACCATTTCCGTGGGCATCTCAATACCAAGGTCGCCGCGGGCAACCATAACGCCATCGGCAACCTCAAGAATGTTATCGATATCCTTGACCGCTTCCTGCTTCTCGATTTTAGCGATTACTTTAGCATGCTTTATCGCCTCAGCAACCAGGCTCTTTAGAAGCTTGACGTCATCTGAGTTCCGCACGAACGAAAGCCCGATCCAATCCACGCCCTGCTCCAGACCAAAGGCCAGGTCGAGCCGGTCTTTTTCAGAGAGCGGCGAAAGGCTGACCATGACGCCCGGCAGGTGCACCCCACGCTTTGAGTTAAGAGGGCCGCCCTCGATAACCCTTGTGCGGACATCCTCCTCCCCCACACCGAGCACTTCAAGGATAATAAGACCCTCATCGATCAGGATGGTATCGCCCGCCTTTACATCCCGCGGCAGGTCGGGATAATTGATCGAGACTATTTCGTTCGTTCCCATTACCGGCCTTGTGGTGACGGTAAAATCATCGCCCTCGTTGATGATTACCTCGCCGTTCTCAACATCACCGATTCTCAGCTTCGGGCCGGCCAGGTCCATAAGAACGGCGATCGGCTTGCCCGATTCACTCTCAAGCTGCCTGATGTTGGCTATAGTCGCCGCGTGGTCCTCGTGGCTGCCGTGCGCCATATTGATGCGCGCAACATCCATACCGCCATCGAGCAGTTTTCTCATAACCTCGATATCGCGGCTCGCCGGGCCTATGGTGCAAACGATCTTCGCATGCCTCACGAAATAACCCCCTTATCGCTTAATGCTGTAAAACGCCGCCATTCCCGGGTATACGGATACCGGGCCGAGGCCTTCTTCGATCCTTAAGAGCTGGTTGTACTTGGATACGCGATCGCTTCGGGCCGGGGCACCCGTCTTGATCTGCCCGGCATTGACCGCAACGGCCAGATCGGCGAGCGTGGCATCGCAGGTCTCACCCGAGCGATGCGAGATAACTGCCGTGTAGTTCGCCTTTTGCGCCATTTGGATCGTATCAAGCGTCTCGGATAACGAGCCTATCTGGTTGAGTTTTATCAGGATAGAGTTAGCGGTACCCGTCTTTATCCCGGTCTCGAGCCGCTTTACGTCGGTTACGAATAAGTCATCGCCCATAATCTGAACCCGGCTGCCGATTCTCTCGGTAAGCTCCTTCCAACCATCCCAGTCGTCCTGGCTCATGCCATCCTCAATAGAAATAATCGGGTATTTATCCGTAAGCTCGGCGTAGTAGTTGACCATCTCGGACGGTGTGAGCGTGCGCCCTTCGCCTTCAAGAACGTAGTTGCCCTCTTTAAAAAACTCGCTGGATGCGGGGTCGAGCGCAACGAAGACGTCCTTGCCCGGTATGTAGCCCGCTTCCTCGATGGCCGATATGATCTGCCTGATCGCGTCTTCGTTGGATGCCAGGTCCGGTGCAAAGCCGCCCTCGTCGCCAACCGAAGTACTGAGCTTCTTGGCTTTAAGGACTTTTTTGAGATTATGGTACACCTCGGCACCCATGCGCAGGGCCTCACCAAACGACCCGGCCCCAACCGGCATAACCATAAACTCCTGGAAGTCGACGTTGTTATCGGCGTGGATGCCGCCGTTTAAGATATTCATCATCGGAACCGGCAGCATATACGAGTTTGTGCCGCCGATGTAGCGATAGAGCGGCATATCCAAGAAATTCGCCGCTGCTTTCGCCACCGCAAGCGAGACACCGAGTATTGCGTTTGCGCCAAGGCGGCTCTTGTTATCCGTACCGTCAAGGTCGATCATCGTCATATCGATGAAGCGCTGGTCGGTGCCGTCAAATCCCTCGAGTTCCGGTGCGATTATATCGTTAATATTGGCAACCGCCGTCTGCACTCCTTTGCCCAGATAGCGTCCCGGATCTGCGTCCCTTAACTCAAGGGCCTCGTATGTTCCGGTCGAGGCGCCGGATGGTACTGCGGCCCTTCCCGAGTCCCCGCTGGCAAGAACAACATCGACTTCAACCGTCGGATTTCCCCTCGAATCCAAAATCTCTCTTCCATGAATCATTTCAATCGTGTTCATTTTGCCTCCCATTTATATGTGGTTTTTAAGATATTCTCTCGCTTGTTTTCTCTCTTTTGCTTCTCTGCCTTTATTTTTTTATCTCTTATTTTATCTCTTATATCTCTCTCTATCTTTCGCCTCATCCCAGAGTTTATCCTTCTGCTTGAGCGTCAAATCGGGCAGGCGCTCGCCCCGCGTTTCGGCCTTCTCTTCCATATAGCGGAACCTGCGCTCAAATTTCTTACAGGTGCCATGTAGCGCGAGTTCGGGGTCGACATCAAGATGACGGGCGACATTCACCATGGCAAAGAAAAGATCGCCGATCTCGTCCTCGATGAGACCTTCCCCTTTTTTGGCCCTCTTTAACTCATCCGCCTCTTCGACGATCTTATCGAGGGCGCCCTCGACATCCTCCCAGTCGAAACCGACTCTGGCCGCTTTGCTTTGTAATTTATACGCGTAGATAAGCGCTGGGAACGATTTCGGGATTCCGGCTATAGCGGAGACCTCGTTCTTTTCTTTGCTCTTTATTTCTTCCCATTTTACAATCACATCACGGGCACAGGATACTTTGGTCTCGCCGAAGATGTGCGGGTGGCGGCGTACGATTTTGGTGACGATGCCTTCCACTACATCCTGTATGTCAAACCGGCCGGCCTCGGATGCAATTTGTGCGTGGAATACGATCTGCAGTAAGAGATCCCCAAGCTCCTCTTTCAAGTGCTCGGGGTCATTGGCATCGATGGCGTCGACGGTCTCGTAGGCTTCCTCTATCAGATAGCGCCTGAGACTTTTGTGCGTCTGTTCTTTATCCCAGGGACACCCCTGCGCACCCCGCAGCCTGGCCATAAGGGCGACAAGTTCTTCGCACGTGTAATTACCGGACAATAGTCACACCCCCAGTCGAAACATTTGAAAAAAGGACCCGGCGTGCGGGTCCTTCGATTAATTATTTTCTTTTATACCAAGCTTATAAGCGTTCTTATTGTCCTGGTTGAGCGGCGGAATCGGCTGCCGGTACTGTACCCGGCTCACTGGCGTTCGGTGTTAGCGCGCCGGTTGGCGCCGCTTCTGTCTTCGGCGGGCTTATATACTTTTTAACGGTGGCTTTTTTCCTTAAATTCTTAAGCCACTTGTTGAACTCTTCCTTTTTCTTTTGCGCCAAGAGTTTCTGCTTAATTTCTTCTTTTACTTCCGCAAAGGTCCGCTGTCCGGCGGGCCTTTTGCCGATCAGCTTGATGATATGATAGCCGTAATCGGTCTTTATGGGTTGGCTGAGTTGACCGGCTTCGAGCTTCCAGCTCGCATCGCCGAATGCCGGTAAGTACTTGTCCTTATCGGTCCACGGGTATTCTCCGCCTTTGTCCTTGCTGCCGGGGTCGATACTGTACTGCTTGGCAAGCTTGCCGAAGTCGGCGCCGCCCTGCAGATCTTTAAGTACCTTCTGCGCATCTTCCTGCTTCTGTACCAGAATGTGCGCTACATGAACCTGATCCTTGGTCGCGAATTCGGTCTTGTGCGTATTGTAGTAGTTCTCAGCATCCTTGTTGCTCACTTTTACACCTTTGGTGACTTTTTCGCTAAGCGCATCGATAATCATGAGCTTACTTATCTCGCCTCTAAACTTCTCCATCGTGGTTTTCTGCGTCTTAAGAATATCCTCAAGCGCTTTCTGGTCCTTGATGTTGTAGGTCTTCATCATTTCTTTGACTTTAGCATCTATCGCTTTATCGGTGATCTTGATGCCCATCTTATCGGCCTCTTGAAGCATAAGCTCCATGTCGACTAATTGATCGAGAATGTTTGCCCTATATTGCTGTTTTAGTTGCTC
>Ga0210054_1000669_pt1 | contig 31112 bp, 24 predicted proteins | sample CryGeymeta201516_FD_185470 | JGI IMG/M metagenome (GOLD analysis project Ga0210054, IMG submission 185470) | Groundwater microbial communities from Crystal Geyser aquifers in Utah, USA - Crystal Geyser metaG 2015-16 (SPAdes) (version 2) | ecosystem: Environmental > Aquatic > Deep subsurface >... | reverse complement strand
TCGCGGGGACCTCGCGGCCGCCGGGAAAGCGGTAGGTCGTCTCCTCGTAACTGCCCCGCGTCCCGCGCACCCGACCGAGAAAGGAGAGCTGGAGGTGCATCGGCCCGACCTTGCTTCCTCACTGCCCCTGCTGCCAGCGGTGGAACTCGGCGCGAAGCTCGTCCGCCTTCGGATGGTTGAGCCTGTGCCACTGGACATATTTGGTGGGGTCGATCTTCTTTACGCTCGTCAGCCACTCGCCGATCTTCATCTCCCTCCGGCGGGCGAGCTGCTCCGGGGTGATACCAGGGTGGGGTGTCGGGGGACCCTGCCGTGGCCCTTGCGCGGCAGAAGACGGGCCAGCCAGCCCAGCTCCGACGGTCTGGAAGGGGATCGCGGTGGCACCGGGCTGGAAGACCGGCGCCTGCCGGAGCTGCTCGGCAGGGTTGCCCGAGCAAGGGGTCAGCAGGAGCCAGCCGAAGGGGACGGAACCACCGCCGTCCAGCACACAGAGGTTGCGGGTGTTGCCCTCGGTGATCCTTTTTCTCGCCTGGATGTTGAACCCCTCGCGGAGGCCGTCCACGGAGAGCGACTCGAAGTGGGAGAACCGGCCGACGCGCAAGAGGATGGCCGGGGCCTGCGGCAGGTGGAAGGCGCCGTTGGCACCGAAGGCGCGGCCGAGGGCGGCGGCGGTCCCCATGTGGCCGTGGCAGTGGAACCGCTCCCACTCGGCCTTGAACCGACCGGCGTAGAACCGGTTCGCCGCCTCGCGCAGGTCGTCGAGGCAGATGGGCCGCCCCACCAGGTCGCGGCCGTGATGGCGCTGGCGCGCCTCGTCGACCTGGATCTCGACGGTGAAGGTGGGGGGCTCGGCCCCGTCGGCGCGGGAGCGGAGGCGCTCATACCACGCCTCGATCCCCTTCGAGCCCGGCTTCTGCGGGTCGAGGTGGAGGTTGACGAAGCGGCTCACCACGGTGGCGTCTGCGGGGAGGTCAGCATCGGCGACCTTCACGGTGCGGAAGGGGTCCTGCTCAAGACCGCGCTGGAAATCGAAGTGGAGCGCCCGCTCTTCGAGGTTGCGACCATCCCGTGGGCGGGCGCGCTGAAATGCATCGTCCTTCTCGGCCAGGCAGCTCACCATGGCGGTACGCAGGGCCCCCTTGATCGCCGTGCCGGGGAGGTAGCCGTGGCCGGCCTGGTAGTTACGGGTCATGCAGTTGACGAGGAGCTGGTTGCGCGGGTCGTACTGCTTTTTCTGGAAGGTGTCGGCGAAGGTGCGCGCAACCGCCATGGAGGCAATGCCATCCCGCTCTAGGTCGGCCCGGTGGTGGAGAAAGTCCCGCAGCCGCTTGAGGTCGCTCCCCGCGGCCAGGCGGGTCAGCTCCTCCAGCTCCTTGCCGGAGAGGCGGGCGGTGAGCCGTGCCAGGGAGATCTCCACCAGCCGGTCGCCGACCAGAAGGTAGCGGCTGGTGTCGAGGGTCTCGCCGGTCCCCACATGGATCGGGGTCAGGGGGGTGGCGGTGAAGGTGTAAGTGTGCGGGGTGTACGTGGGCATGACCAACCTCCCCTCAGATACGCGCCTCGGTGAAGGCGACGCAGAGGTGGTAGGCGTGGTGGCGGATCTCCGGGCGGTCGGCATGAACCTTCGCAAGGAGGGCGCCGGCGAGGCCGTCGCGGCCGTCGAAGGTGGCGCCCGGCTCGGCCAGCAGGATGGGGCGCTTGAAGGGCGAGGTGTTGTCCTGGGCAAAGGTGCCCCCCAGGCGGCCGTAGTGGGTGTGGAGCTTATAGCGGGGGTTGGGGGTGGTGGCGTCGATGGTGCCGTGGGAGAGGGAGAGACGGCGGGGGCCAGCGTGGTCGAAGAGGTCGCCCTCGTACGGCCCCACCTCGGCGGTGAATTGCCCCAGGCCGGTGGTGGCGTCGCGGCCGAAGCCGAAGCGGCCCACGTCTTTGAAGAGGGCCTGAAGCTCATCCTTGGTGAGGTGGTCGGTGGCGGCGTAGACGGTGAGCCGCCGGTCGCTCGCGTAGGCGCGCGTCTCCACGAAGTAGAGGCCACCGCTCTCCGGTGTGGTCCCACGCTGGCGGTCGATCCGATTATGAGGGCGGACCTGGACCTCCGCCGGAGCGTCGCCGGCCGGCGCGCCGTCGCCCGCCCTCCATCTCTGGTAGAGGGCCGCGTCGCTGTAGCCATCGCGGAGGGCGCGCCAGTCGTCGTGGGAGATCCAGCCGCGGTTGCGCCACTCCTTTAGGCGTTTGTGCGCCGTGATGCGCGTCGGCCGGTCGCCACTCCCGGCGAGTTGATCGCGCTGCGTACGACCGACCGGCGCGACCAGGGGCCGCGGCAGATAACCCGCGGGGAGGGCGTCGGAAAGCAGCAGCGGCCGCTCGGTGAAGCGATCGAGCCACTCCACCAGGGCCGCCTCCCCCGCGCGGTAGCGATAGGCCCAGCAGAGGTGGCCAAACAGCGTCCCCGAGTGGAAGGGGGTGGCCACCGGCGAGCGGGGGGTGAGGGTGATCTCGTAGAAGCGCATGGATCTCACGCAGCGACGATCGCGACGGGGCTGTCGAAGGTGATCGTGTCAAACCGCTCCTGCACCGACGCGCCGTCGAGTCTGAGATCACGCACCCGCACCCTTCCGTAGCCGCGCGAGCCCGAGCCGCCGAGGGCGTCGAGCTCGAGCATGCGCAGGGCAGTGAAGAGGTGGTTGAGGAGGTCGCGGTCCTGGGCGCCGCCGTCGCCATCGAAGGAGAAGACCCGGTAGGTCATCTCAAACGGGAAGCGGGCGCCGGCGGGGACGCGTTCAATCTTGCGCAGCCCGCCATCCTTCGCCTTACCGGCGAGACGGTCGATGGAGACCTCCATCTTCTCCTCGGTGAGCAGGAGGTTGCGGCGGAGCACGTCGTCGACCCAGGTGGGATCGAGGGGGGCATCGCGGACGATGAGGCGGGTGGGTCCACCCAACCACTCCTTGTGGGTGGTGCCGAAGATGCGCAAGACGGGATCGGCGACCTGGTCTTGCAGCGACCGGGCGCGATCAAAACCCCACGGGGAGCCATCGGCCTCGATCAAGCCGAGCTTCCACTCCAGGAGGGAACGCAGCTTGCCCTTCAGGCTGCTCCCGGGGATGTAGGGGGTGTCGGTGACCGCATCCTTGATCACCGGCAGGTCGATGCCGCCGATCTCGATGTGGTCGCGGCCAACCCCGACGTGGAGGCCGCTCTTCAGCTCCAGGGTCCCCTTGATCTCTTTCAGCTCCACCAGCTTTTCAATGGGCATGGTCTCTCTCCTCCTACGATGGGCGATGAACGGCGCCACTCACCCCTTGGCCGTGGTGAGGTAGCGGTGGAACCCGACCACCGCCTCGAAGTGGGCGAGGAAGACTTCAAAGTCCTCTACGCTCCGCACCCAGGCCACGTGGTTGATGATGAACTGGACGAAGGCGTCCGGCATGTTCTTGGAGCCGAGGCGCCCCTGGGCGTAGACCACCTTGCTCTTCAGCATGGCGAACTGGGGATGGATCCGCGCCCACGCCTGGTCTCGCTCCAGCCGTGCCTGCTTCTTATCCTGCGAGGTGAGGAGGTCGAGCTGACGCGCCAGCCCCTTTACCTCGCCGAAGAAGCGGCGGAGCTGGGTCGGCGGTAGCGAGGAGAAAGCTGTTGCCTCTTTCTCTGCGCCCTGGTCGACCCAGAAGGGGTCAAGCTGGCCCTTCGCCCCACGATACGAGCGGGGGATGGTTTTCGGCGACGGAATAGTCCGCGGGTTCGGCGAACCGCCGTGGCCGCTGTTCCTTGTCTGCTGCCGGGGTGGAATTGGCATAGCGCCTCCTGGTAGGTGTCAGCCTCGGCTCGCGTAGAGCGCGAGGTGAAGGGGAATGGTGATCTCTTCCAGGGCTTCACCGCCGTCACCGCGCAGCCGCTCGTAGAAGGCGAGCTCGCCGCCGTTCTTCGCCTTGCCCTCGTGTATCAGGTTGCGGGCGATGGCGTAGGTGAGGGCGGAGCGCCAGGCGAGGTCGTGGGTCTCCATGCGCCGGTCGGCCATGCGCACCCGTCGCGCCATGTCACGAAACTCGAAGAGGCGGTAGGCCATCGCCACGGAGCTTCCGGCCTGCCGGCCGCCGCTCTCCCGCGCCTCGCGGATCCAGCCGGCGAGCTGTTCGCCCTGGTGGAGGAGGGCGCCAACCTCCGACCACGGCCGGACCTCGCCGAACAGGGCAAGCCGGTCGCGCCCCTCTTCCTTCGCCGCCTTTAGGCGTGTCTCCACCCGCTCCGCCACCCGCCGCAGGGGCTCGTGGGGCTTGAACAGCTCCACGGCGGCGGAGAGGTGGACGTTGGGGTTGTGGCCGGTAAAGGCGCGGAAGGCGTCGTTCATCGCTACCGCCAAGTCGATGGTCTGGCGCCACGGGCCGATCAGGAAGAGGTCGTCGCCGCCCGCGTAGAGGGTGTAGGTCGCCGGGAAGCGGTCGCGGATGACCTGCTGGAGCTGGCCGGTGAAGAAGAGGTCGAGCTGGCGCGACAGGGCGGCAAAGCGGGAGACGGAGCCCTCGCGCTGCCCCTCCCCCTCCGGCTCCAGGCCGAGGGAGAAGATCAACCCCAGGTGGTCGACGTCGGCCTTGAGGGCCGCCAGGTAGGGCTTGCCGCGCAGGGATCGATCGGCCTCGACCGTCTGCGCCAGGTGGGCGATGTGCTCGAAGGTGAGGAGGTGGCTGTCACCCTCGTCCTCCCGGGCCTCGTCGGAGAGCCCGGCGAACCAGGGGTCATCGGGAGAGAAGTCACCCACGGCCTCACCGAAGCGCGGGCAGTGGTTCGCCAGAAAACGCTGGGGAAACACCGGGCCACTCCCCTGCCAGCCGAAGGCTTCGACCCGCAGGAGGTGGTGCTGAACGCGGGGTAGCTCGCGGTAAATGGCGAGGTGGACGGGCGCGCCGTCTGCTTCCCCGCTGAAAAAGGAGAGCGTCTCGCCGATGCGCCTTCCTTCGTGGCGGCAATCGATCGGCTCCACCGCCCAGCCGAGGCCCGCCGCGCTCGGGAGCCAGCGACCGAGCTTGGCCTCCTGGTGGCAGACGTCGCAGCGCTGGCCGCGCTCATCCCGATGGGCGGCAGGCCGCTGGCCGCAGACCGTGCAGGCGCCGGAGGCGACCTCTCCACCCTCCGGCGTGAACTGGACCCAGTCGAGGACGGCGCCCCCTTCGGGCAAGGGTGGGGCAAGCTTCGCCCCCTGGAGGGCGAGGTCGATCTCATCGACGACCCCCGAGAAGCGGTCCGACAGAAAGGCCTCACCGGCGAAGGGCGCGCCCACCACCAGGTGGAGGGTCAGCTCCCCGTAGTAGCGCTGGAGGAGCCAGCGCCGGATCCGGTCGCGGACGTTGGCGACCCGTCCTTCCACCTGGGCCGTTGCCGGCACGAGGAGGAGGAACCGCCCGCCGGCCGCCTGCAACCGGCAGCACGACGGCAGGCCGAGATCGTGGAGGAGCCAGAGGGCGGCGGCGTCGGTGAGCGCCCCGAGGTAGAAGGAGCGGGCGCGCAGGGTGCGGGCCAGCCCAGAGACTCCCTCGCTGGCGAGCTTGAAGATCGCCTTCTGGATCCCCGAGAGATCTCCCGCCACCACACGGTAACGCGGCTCGCTCCGGTCACGGACCCGGCCCTCGTCGGCCAGACCGCCCGCTGCTCCAAGGCTGGCATGGCCACAGGCGGCGATCGCCGCGGTGACCCGGGTGTGGTCGAAGAGCGAGATGTCGGGGATGTCGATGGTGGAGGAGGGGATCGCCCAGGTGTAGCGCTCCAGCAGGCCGAGGAGCCCCTCGGTGAAGAGCCGAACGCTGCCGGTGCCTTCGCGGCAGAGGCGGGTGAAGTCCGCCTTGAAGCCATCCCACAGGACGCGGTAGTCCATGGCGCCCGGGTGCGCGTCCCACTCGGACTTCGGGCGCGGCTCGACGACCTCGCCCGGTCCCAAGGGCGCGAGGTCGTAGACGTGGGGCGCGGCCTTGCCCTCCCCCAGATCGATGCGGTCGAAGAGGCTGGCGAGGGGCTCCCTCTTGAAGGCGTCCCAGCCGTGCTTGACCTCGTAGTCATGCTCCTTCGGCTTGCGATCCAGCCCCGAGGCGAGGCGATCCGCCTCGGCAGAGAGCCAGCCCATGGCGGGCACCGGGTGGCGGTCCGGGGCGTGGTGGAAGTTGGCGAAGTCGCGCACCTGCTGCCGGTCGATCCCCTGGGGGAAGGCGAGCCCCTCGCCCTCCAGCCACTCGAAGAAGGCATCGGTCCACAGGATGTGCTTGTGGGAGTAGCGCCCCTCCCGTACCGGACAGAGGACGTTGTCCATCTCCCGCGACCGCTCGGGGAGATCGGCCACCGTGCCGTGGGCCCGCTGCATGAGCTTGCCGATGTCGTGCAGCAGGGCGCCCAACACGACCTCGTCCCGGGTTGGTAGTCGGGCTTCACCCATGGTGTCGCATCCTCCTCCCGGTTGCGTCGCTCCCCTTCCTGCTCCCCCACTCTGCCGCCGGCAGCGCTCCCCGTCCCCACTGACAAGCTTGCCGCCCCTCTCCCCCGTCTCCCCCCTCCTGATCCGCGCGGTCAGGTTAGCGCCGCAACGGCAGCGGTGACAACGCGGCTCGGTTTATTCCAGGGGCTTCGGGGACCGCAAAGCGGATCGCCGCGGGCTCCAGGGTGAGGCCGTAGCGGGTGTCGGGGCGGCGGCCGAGGGCGGCGACGAGGTAGGGGGCGGCGGCCGGGCCGAGGGTGGTCTCGAGGTGGCCGTTGAGGCGGGCGCGGCGCTGGAGGAAGTAGCCCTTGTCCATGCCGTGGCGCAGGGCCTTGTTGGTGCGCTCGTCATCTCCGAGGGGGCCGAGGATGCAGTGGTACTCGGCGAGGAAGGCCGTGGCGTAGGCGGGTTCGGGGACGCCGTCGTTCGGGCAGGCGAGGGGCGACTCGTTCGCCATCCGGCGGCGGGCGTGCCACGCCAGCAGGGCGAGGTCCGCCGGGGAGAGGGCGACCTCTTGGCCGCCGGCGACGATGCGCCGGCCAACGAGGTCGATGACCAGCTCCGGCGGGCCCAGGGCACGCTGGGCCGCGGCGACGGTCTCGCTGAAGGTGGCGCGGCCCGCCAGGAGCCCGGCCGGGAGGCCGTGGCGCAGGCGCACGAAGGGGATCTCCGCGAGGGTGACGACGGCCTCGCGGGTGTCGATGGGCCGCTTGTCTGCGTCCAGGGTGTAGATCACGTGGGGACCGGGGGTGGGGTAGTAGAACTCCGGGTGGGACTCGAAGGGGGGCGAGACCAGCACGTGGGAGAGGCGGTCCTGGGGGCGGCCGAAGAGCGACAGGGCGTAGCCGGCGTAGAACCCCAGGGTCTTGCGGCCACCGGCCAGGGAGACGTGCAGCGCGACCGCGGGGTCGGCGGTGAGGGCGCGGACCTGCTCGGTGATCGCGTCCGCCGCGACGCGGTTGTCCTCCGGGGTCTGGATATCGGCGAGGCCGGCGCCCTCACCGACCGTGTGGATCGCGGTCGCGTCAAACGCGATCGCCGGGAGGTGGTAGTCGCGACCCAGGCGGTGGAACCAGCCGGGCTCCTCGGAGAGCAGGGTGAGGCGCGCCCGCGCCGCCCCCTCGCGGGTGGTGAGGAGGTGGAGCTCGGTGGGTAGCCACGGCGGGTCCCCCACCACGGCCAGGGCGTACACGGTCTCGGTGACCACCTGCGGGGTGAGGCCGGTGACCACCAGGAGGATGCGGCGGGAGAAGGGGTCGGGGGTCATGGGCGTGGGGCCGGGGGGCGGGGTGGGGGTGGTCGCGAGGGCGAACAGAGGAGGTCCACGAAGGCCCGCTTGAGGCTGCCACCTCGCCCGGCCGCCGGCCATGGGCCGCAAGGTTGCCAGGCGGGCCGCGAATCCGTCCTTTGCCAGCACGTGCGGGAGCCGGTGTTGCCCACCGTGGCGCGAGGTTGTTGGTGGGGGGAGAGCTGCAGATCGTTGTTGCCGCATCGCGAGCCCTGCGTCGCTGTCGCCCGGCACAGCGCGGAGCACGCCACTTACCGTGGGTCTGCCGGTCCGCGGTCAGCGCGCGGCGGCGGGCCGAGGCGGGCCGCGGGGCGCGCCGCCGGTATCGCACCTACCCCAGCGCCCCGCGGCCGGCAACAATGGCCGCCGCCTTGTCGCCGCTCCTCTCGATCCGCTCCGACCCGGCGGGTGCGGCGCAACCCCACGGTCACCGCCCCTCTCCCCGATCCGTGCCGCCCCCTCCCCATTCCGCCGTGGCCACCGCCCTTGTTGCGCGCCGTGCGCCGAAGTTGCCGTGGTATCGCACCGAGCGTGGCCGGCGGTGGGCGGTGGCGAGCTGCCTGCTCGGTCTCTACTTCGTTACCCCGTTCGTCACCGTCGGCGGCCGGCCGCTGTTGGGCTTCGACCGCACCACCCTGCGCCTCTACGTCGGCGGCGTGGGGCTGTGGATGGACGACCTTTTTCTTGTGCTGCTTGCGGTCCTGCTCGGCGTTGCCCTGATCCTCTTGTTCACTGTCTGGCTCGGGCGGGTGTGGTGCGGCTGGGCGTGTCCGCAGACGGTGATCCTCGACCTCCGCGACCAGCTCCGCGCCCTGTTGCGGGTGCGCTCCCGCAATGGGCAGGCGGTGCGCCTGGCGAAGCGCTCCACGGCAGAGCTCCTCTTCCTCCTTTTCAACGTGGCCGGCGCCGCCACCCTGGTCGCCTATGTGATCCCGCCGGGCGAGATCGTCGCGCGGATCCGAGACAACACCCTGCCCTTCTGGGCGTGGGCCACCTGGGGCGTGACCTTCACCCTCTTGTACGGCGAGCTCCTCGGCCTCGGCCGCCGCTTCTGCACCCGCGTCTGCCCGTACGCCAAGCTCCAAGGGGTGTTGTTCGACCGCGCCACGTTGGTGGTGGAGTACGACCGGACGCGCATGGCCGACTGCATCGACTGCAAGCGGTGCGTGAAGGTCTGCCCGACGGAGATCGACATCCGCGACGGCCTGCAGGTGGAGTGCATCGCCTGTGGCGAGTGCATCGACGCCTGCGACGCGATCATGGCCAAGGTGGGGAGGGAGCCGCGGTTGATCCAGTTTCACTTCGGCTCGACCTCGGCGGAGCCGGCCCGGGTGGTGCGGCCCGCGGTGGTGGTCTTGGCGGTGGCGTGTGTCGCCCTCACCATTGGCTTGGTCCACGCGGCGGTCGGCCGCGCCCCGGTGGAGGTGTCGGTCCTGCGCGACCGCTTCCACCTCTTCCACGTCGCGCAGGACGGCCGGCTGATGAACAGCTACACCCTGGTGGCGGAGAATCGCACCGGCGCGCCCGTCGCCCTCACCGGCTGGGTGGAGGGAATCGACGGCCTGGAGTTGGTCCTCCCGCACAACCCGGTGAGCGTGGCGCCGGGGGCGGTCTACCGGACCCGCTTCGTCCTCGTCCTTGTTGCCGGCCACCGCTTGGCGCCGGGCAACCATCCGGTCACCGTGCGCTTGATGACCGCCGAGAGCGAACCGATCCGCGTTGCCGCGGCCACCGCCTTCACCGTGCCGGAGGCGACGGAGAGGAAGCCACCGCGCGCGCGCGGGAAGACAGAGTGATGCGCCGTTCGTGGGTCTGGCCGGCGGGGATCGTCCTCCTCTTCGCGGTCCTGGTGGCCGGGAGTGTGTGGATGGCGCGGGTGGCCAAGCAGGTGGGCGAGGTTCCTATGGACACCCACACCCAACCCGCCGCCCGCGGTGGCGTGCGCCGGTAACGGCCCCACCACGATCGGGCCGTCTTCCGCGGTGGTTCTTGGGAGTTTGCAGGGATAGCCAAGAGCCACGTGGCGCGATGCGCCACGGGTTACCCTGCACGCCACTATGGCCTCGCCCGCGACCCGCACCTGCGCCCACTGCGGCCTGCCGACCGGCGCCACGGGCGACCCACCGTTTTGTTGCACCGGCTGCGCGGCGGTCTACGAGCTGCTCCACGCCGAGGGGCTCGACGCCTTCTATCGCCGGCTGGAGGAGGGCTCTGGGCGACTGACCCCGGTCTCGGCGGTGGCCGCGGTGGCCCCCCTCGGACGCGAGGAGGTCGCGGTGGTGGAGGAGGGGGGGCTGGCCACGGCGACGGTGGCGGTGGAGGGGATCACCTGCGCCGCCTGTGTCTGGCTGCTGGAACGGGGCGTCGGGCGGCTCCCCGGGGTGACGCGCTTCGCGGTGAACTTCGCCACCCATCGGGCGCGGGTCGAGTGGGACCCGGCCACCTGCGACCTCGCCACCCTCGACCGGCGAGTGCGCACGCTGGGCTACGCCCTGCGCCCGGCGCGCGCCGTGACTGGCGGCCGCGCCGCGATCGGCGATCTCGCCCGCCTCGGCGTCGCCTGCTTCTGCGCAATGAACGTGATGCTGCTGTCGGTGGGGCTGTACGCCGGCTACTTCCAGGGGATGGCGCCCCTGGTAAAGCGCTCGCTCCACCTCCTCAACTGGGGGCTCGCCACCCCGGTCCTCTTTTACAGCGCCCTCCCGTTCTGGCGCGGCGCCTGGCGCGGCCTGCGCTCTCGCGCCCTGACCATGGACCTGCTGGTCTGCCTCGGCGCCGGCCTGGCCTATGGCCACTCGGCGGCGGTCACCCTCGCCGGCCGTGGCGAGACCTACTTCGACTCGGTGGTGATGATCATCACCCTGCTGCTCACCGGCCGTTTTCTGGAGCACCGCGCGCGGGCGCGGGCCACCTCCGCCGTCGACCGTCTCGCCTCCCTGTTGCCCGCCCAAGCGCGGGTGTGGCGCGCCTCCGGCTGGCAGGAGGTGGCGGTGGCAGCGGTGGCGGTGGGCGATCGGATGCAGGTCCAGGCGGGCGAGCGGATCGGCGCGGACGGCCGCGTGGTAGCGGGCACGACGGAGGTGGACGAGTCGATGCTCACCGGCGAGTCCCGGCCGGTGGCGCGCCAGATCGGCGCGCGGGTGACCGCCGGGACCCTCAACCTTGGCGCGCCGATCGAGATCGCGGTGGAGGCGGCCGGCGGGACCACCCGCCTGGCGGCGATCGGCCGTCTGTTGGAACGGGCCCAGGCAGACCGGCCGCCGGCGGCGCGCCTCGCCGACCGGGTGGCGTCGTGGTTCGTGGTGGGGGTGGTGGGGATCGCCTTGGCCAGCTACCTCTACTGGCGCGCCCACGGCAGGGCCGACCCGCTCCTGCCTTCAATCACCTGTCTGATCGTCGCCTGCCCGTGCGCCCTCGGCCTCGCCACCCCGGTGGCGGTGGTGGCGGCCACCACCGCGGCCACGCGCCACGGGATCCTGTTCAAGGGCGCCACCGCCCTGGAGCTCCTCGGCCGAGTCCGCCGGATGCTCCTCGACAAGACCGGCACCCTGACCCGCGGCGACCTGACGCTCACCGAGGTGGTCACCACCGCCGGCCTCGCCTCCCCGGCGGCGGCGATCGCCGCCGCCGCGCCCCTGGCCACCGCCTCGCGCCACCCGGCGGCACGGGCGATCGCCGCCACCGGCCGCGGCCCCGTGGCGGGCGAGGCGGCGAAGCGCGCGGCGCCGGGGCGCAAGCCATCGCCGAAGGCCACGGTGCAGGACCGCCCGGCCCGCGGCGTGGGGAGGGCGACGACCATGCGCGAGGTACCGGGCTGCGGCGTGGAAGCGACCGGCGGTGGCCGCCGTGGCCGCCTCGGCCGCCCCGCCTGGGCCCTCGACCCGGAGCCCACCGTTGCGGAGCGGGGGGTGATCGACCGGTGGCAGGGCGACGGTGCCACGGTGGTCGCCCTCGCCGCCGGTGGCGATCGTGCGCTCTTCCGTCTGGAGGACACGGTGCGCGACGGCGCGGCCGCGGCGATGGCGCGGCTGGCGGCGATGGGGATCGAGACCTGCATGATCACCGGTGACGCCCCCGCCACCGCCGCAACCCTTGCCGAGCGGCTGCACCTGCGCGCCTGGGAGGCGGGCCTCTCTCCGGAGGCAAAGCTCGCCCGAGTCATCGCGGCGCGCGCCGCCGGACCGGTGGCGATGGTGGGTGACGGGATCAACGACGCGCCGGCCCTGGCCGCCGCCGGAGTGGGCATCGCGCTGGCCCGCGGCCTCGACGTGGCGGTGGCGGCGGCGGATGTGCTGCTCCTTGGCGACGACCTCGAAGCGCTGGCCACGGCGGTGGCCCTGGCGCAGGCCACACGCCGGACGATCCGCGCGAACTACGCCCTCGCCATCGCCTACAACGCGATCACCCTGCCCCTGGCCGCGAGCGGTTTCATGCTGCCGGTGTTCGCCGCCGCCGCCATGGCCGCCTCGTCACTCACCGTCACCCTCAACGCCCTGCGCCTCCTGCGCCCCCCGTCCGCAACGGGATCCGACCCCGGCTGAAGCGGGAGCGCGGAACGCGGTAGGCTTGCCGCGTGACCTCCCTGATCCCCCTGATCGGCCTCTCCCTCTGCCTCGGCCTCGGCTTCCTCATGGTCTTTTTTTGGGCCCTGCGCAGCGGCCAGTTCGACGACCCCGAGGGGCCGAAGTACCGGATGCTCTTCGACGAAGACGAGTCCGAAGAGATCGACGAGGGGGCGCGGTCGAGGGCCTGCAACGACAACGGGGAGGCGCACCATGCCGATCACCAGCCCTAGCGCGGAGGAACAGCCGAAGGAGAGCCGGATCACCCGCGCCCTCGAGGTCGCGGACCACGGCGTCCACGTGCTGGCCGCGGTGGTCCTGTTCGCCGCCGCGTTGCTGATGATCGGCCATAGCGTCGCCGGCTTCCGCGACACCTCCGCCCATGGCCTGCTCACCGCGATCAACGACATCCTCTTCGTCCTCATCATCATGGAGGTGGTAGCCACCATCGTCCGCCACCTCCAGCGGCGCCGCTTCTCCCTCTACCCCTTCCTCTACATCGTCATCATCTCCTCCATCCGGCGGATCCTTGTGGTGGAGGCGCAGCTTTCCATGGAAGCGGGGCTGCAAGAGAGCCAGGCGTTCACCCACGCCCTGTGGGAGATGGCGGCGGCCGGCGGCCTGATCGTGGCGATGGTGGTCGCCTACTGGCTCCTGCGCCACGCCGACCACCCGGGAGACTGACCCCGCTGGGCCACCCGGGCGGCGCCCCAGACCCAACGGCGCGCCCGCCGCGGTCCGTCTCCTCATCCCCGGTAGGAGCCGGTTGCCCCGCCGAGCCGCGCGCGCGGCCGGTCCTACGGGCCACCCTCGCCGAGGGGAGTCGGCTCCGCCGGGAGAGTGACGACGCCGCGATCCCCCACCCTACCCACCCGATGGGTCGGCGCCGGTTGCCCCGCCGAGCCGCGCGCCGCGACTGGAGCAGGACGCGCACTCTGCCGATCCTTCCGCAGGGTTCCACCCCGGGAGACAGAGATGGTGCAAGAAAGAGTCAAGCCCTTCCTGATCCACCTAGCCGCCAGCGCCCTGGTCGCGGCCGGTCTTACCGCCCTCCTCGCCGCCTACTGGTACCCCCTGCCGTACTTCTACGCCGACGGCGGCTGGCAGGGGTTGCGCCTGGTCCTGGCGGTGGACTGCGTCCTCGGGCCACTCATCACCCTGGTGATCTACAACTCGAAAAAGTCTAGCCGCCAGCTCTTCGCCGACTACGCGGTGGTGATCACCCTCCAGGTGGTCGCCTTCTCCCTCGGCACCTGGACCGTCTTTCACCACCACACGGCGATGGTGATCTTTGCCGACTCGGCCTTCTACACGGTGGACATGGAGACCGCGCGCCATCTGCCCCCCCCGGCCGCCGAGCTGATTGCCCACGCCGAGCGCTTCCCGATCTACGCGGTGGTGGAGATGCCCGAGGAGGTGGAGGCGGTGCAGGCCCTGCGGCGCGAGGCGTTGAGCCGCCAGCGCCCCCTCTACGTGGTCGCCGCCGATCGCCTGCGGCCGCTGGATTTCACCACCGTCCACCAGCTTGCCCGCGGCGCCCTGACCCCGGCGGAGGTGGCCCACCGCCTCCCCGCCGACTCGGTCCACCACTTCCTCGCCGACCACGACGGCCTGCCGTCAAACTACTGGTTCATCCCCCTGCGATCGCGCTACGAGAACCTCCTTCTCGCCTTTCACCGCGGCCAGCCGCATCTCACCGGCTGGCTCCCCGACCTACCCGCGCAGCCCGCCACCGAGGTGGCCCAGGCGCAATAACGGCTAGGAGTCTGTCGGACTTTGGCGCGCGGGGCGGCCGCCCGCGGGCTCGAGTCCGGATCGACCCATTCGTCGAGCTACGCGGTGCTCGTGCGACGAAGAAGGGCCCACAAGTCCTGGCCCCCGAGCCGGCATCGGTCCGCGCGCCGCAGTCGATCGACCAAGTGCGACAGGCGCCTAGGGCAACAGCGGCGCCAGGGGGCAGGCCGCGCACCGCGGTTGCGGTTTGCAGTGGTGGTAGCCGGTGCGCACGATGAGGGCGTGGTACTCGTTGTACAGGGCGACGTCCGCGGGCAGGTGATCCATGAACAATGCGCGCATCGCCTCGTAACTCGCCCCCTCGCCGATCAGGCCGTGGCGGGTGAGGAGCCGCCGGGTGTAGGCGTCGCAGACAAAGGTGGGACGGTTGCCGGCGTAGAGCAGGATCGAGTCAACCGTCTCCGGGCCCAGGCCGTTCACCGCCAGGAGCTCCTCCCGCCGGCGGCCGAGGTCGCCGGCGAGGTAGGTGGTGAGCTCGCCGCCGTGGTCGCGCAGGTGCACGAGAAGATTGCGCAGGCGCCGCGCCTTGACGTTGAAGTAGCCCGCCGGCCGGAGGAGCTCGGCGAGGCGCGCCTCGGGCAGGGCGAGGAGGGGCGCGAGCTCCAGACAGCCCGCACCTTTGAGGTTGGCAATCGCCCGTTCGACGTTGCGCCAGGCGGTGTTCTGGGTAAGGACCGCCCCCACCGCCACCTCGAAGGGGGTCTCGCCCGGCCACCAGTGCTGCGCCCCGAAGGCGGCGTACAGGCGGTGGTAGATGGCGAGGAGGCGACCACGCATGGGACGGCGGAGAAACGTAGCTAGTAGAAAGGGGAGAGGCGGCCGGCGCCCTGGGCCTGGAGGGCCGGCGGCCGCGGCCATCCCCCCTTCTACCCTCTGCTTCCTAGCGACTGCTTACGGCTACTTGCCGTAGTTGTTCATGTGGACCGCGCGCCGCGCCGCCTCCAAATCGGAGGCGACCATCCGCGCCACCAGCCCCTCAAAGGTGGTCCGCGGTTGCCAGCCGAGGAGCTCCCTGGCCTTGCACGCGTCGCCGATAAGCAGCTCCACGTCGGTGGGACGGAAGTAGCGCGGGTCGATCTTCACCACCACCCGGTCGCTGCCCTGCACCACCCCCACCTCGTCCACCCCCGCGCCACGCCACTGAATGGGCAGCTCCACCGCGGCGAAGGCGTGTTCCACAAACTCGCGCACCGCGTGGGTCTCGCCGGTGGCGAGGACGAAGTCGTCCGGGGAGTCGTGCTGGAGGATCCGCCACATCCCCTCCACGTACTCGGGCGCGTAGCCCCAGTCACGCTTCGCATCGAGGTTGCCAAGGTATAGGGCCTCCTCCAAACCGAGGGCGATGCGCGCCGCGGCGCGGGTGATCTTGCGGGTCACGAAGGTCTCGCCACGCTGCTCCGACTCGTGGTTGAAGAGGATCCCGTTGCTCGCGAAGATCCCGTACGCCTCGCGGTAGTTCACCGTAATCCAGTAGCTGTAGAGCTTCGCCGCGGCATAGGGCGAGCGCGGGTAAAACGGCGTCCGCTCGCTCTGCGGCACCTCCTGCACCAGCCCGTACAGCTCGCTGGTGGAGGCCTGGTAGAAACGGGTCTTCCTCTCCAGGCCGAGAATGCGGATCGCGTCCAGCAGCCGCAGGGTGCCCAGCCCCACCGAGTCGGCGGTGTACTCGGGGGTCTCGAAGGAGACCGCCACGTGCGACTGGGCCGCCAGGTTGTAGACCTCGTCCGGACGCACCTCCTGCATGATGCGGATCAGGTTCGTCGAATCGGTGAGATCGCCGTAGTGGAGGAAGAAGTGGGCGTTGCGATCGTGCGGATCGACGTACAGGTGGTCGATCCGCATGGTGTTGAACGACGACGAGCGCCGCTTGATCCCGTGGACCTCGTACCCCTTCTCCAGCAGCAGCTCCGCCAGATACGCCCCGTCTTGGCCGGTGACCCCGGTGATCAGCGCCTTCTTCATCCAACAACCCTCCGCGAAAGTGTGGTGAACCGGATCGCCCCCCTGGCGCGATGGAGTCGCGAACCATAACGCAGGGGGCGCGACCCGCGCACCCAGCGTGCAAGGGTGGCGCGACGCACTCGCCGGCGGGAAGGCGCCGTGGGGTGCCATCCGCCCCAAGGGAGCGGGGTGGCCATCTCCCGGTCACGGACCGCCTCGTTGCGCCGCGCCGCCGAGCCACTCTCCCTACGGCTCCGCCGGGAAGCGCACCACCGTACCGTCCGCGGCAACGAAGATCGCGGCGGCCGCGCCCGCCTGCTGGAGCAGCGCCAGGCCGCGTTCGGGGCCGAGGACGAAGGCGGCGGTGGCGAGGGCGTCGCCGGTCATCGCGCTCTTCGTCACCACGGTGACCGACTGGCAGGCGCGCGCCGGCTCGCCGGTGGCTGGGTCGAGGATGTGGTGGTAGCGGACGCCGTCTTCAATGAAGTACCGCTCGTAGTCGCCCGAGGTAACCACCGCGGTATCGGTGACCTCCAGGGTGGTGAACAGCTTCTCGGGGTCGCGCGGGTGCTGGATGCCGATGTGCCACGGGTGGCCGTCGGGGCGATGGCCCAAGACCCGGATGTCGCCGCCGGCGTTGACGATCGCCCCGCCCACCCCCGCTCTGGCCAGCAACTCGGCGGCGCGGTCCACCGCATACCCCTTGGCGATCCCGCCGAGGTCGAGGCCACTCTTCGGGTAGACGAGCCGCGCGCGCCCCTGCTCCAAAGCGAGATGCGGGTAACCAACGGTGGCCAGCGCCGCCTGCAAGGCCTGCGTCTCCGGGCGATGGCCCCCCTCCTCGCCGAACCCCCACAGGCGAGTCACCGCGCCGATTGTGGGATCGAAGCCACCACCCGAGAGGGCGGCGACGCGGAGCGCCTCGCGCAGGACCGCAGCGAGGTCTGGGGAGATGGCGACCCAGGCCGGCGCGGCGTGGCCGATGGCGCTGACCGTGGAGTCGTCGCGGAAGCTGCTCATCTCGCGCTCCACCTGGTCAAAGAGGGCGAAGACCTCTTGCGCGAGCCCCCGCGCCCGCCGCTCCGCTACCCCGGTGATGGTGACCTCCACCACCGTGTCCATGTGGATGGAGGTGTAGTGGTCCAGCGCCGGCAGCCGATGGCAAGCGGCGCCCAGGGCCACGGCAGCGACGGCGAGGAGCAGGCGACAGAGGGGGCGGAACGCGGCCATGGAAGGCGCAGGGTACCACCGGCCGCGACTGCGTCACTGCAGCCGGTGATTCCGCCGTGTGGCGCGTGGATGCGGTGAGCAGGGTACCACCGGCCACGACCGCGTCACCGCGGCCGGCGGCCGGTGGCCGCTTCACCTCACGGCAGCCACCAGCGAATCAACCCGCCGGCGATGTCTTCGCCGAGCTCCAGGTGGAAGGGGACGACGCGCACCGCGTAGCCGAGCTTGCCGCTGGTGCGGCACGGAATGGCGCCGCGGAAGGTGATCTGGCCGGTGGACTCCGGGTCACTGGGGTCGAGACGGTGCAGCGCCCCTTCGACAATCTCGCCCACCGGATCGACGCGGCCATAGTCGAGCTGGACCGCCACCTCGCGCGCCGACAGGCCGGCGAGATCGACCACCACCCGGACCGCGATGTGGTCACCCACCTGTTGCTCGAGCGTACCGTCACTGTCCACCGAGACGATGCGCAGCCTTGGCCACGCCCGCACCACCCGCGCCCGCCAGGCGGCGATGTCGCGCGCCTGGCCCGCCTCGACCCCCTGCTCCAGGACACAGCGCGCGGCGATCGGGGCGTAGTGCTCGTCGGCGTACTGGGAAACCATCCGGTGCGACGAGAAGGTAGGGCCGAGGGTGGCGAGGGACTGCTGCATCATCTCGATCCAGCCACCCGGCAGGCCATCCTGGCGCCGGTCGTAGAAGCAGGGGACGACCTCTTTCTCCAACAGGTCGTAGAGGGCGGAGGCCTCGACTCGGTCTTGCTCCTCGCGGTCCTCGTACTCCTCGTGGCGGCCGATCGCCCACCCCACCCCGGGCTCAAACGCCTCGTCCCACCAGCCATCGAGGATGGAGAGGTTGAGGACACCGTTCGCCGCCGCCTTCATCCCCGAGGTCCCCGACGCCTCCTGGGGACGGAGCGGGTTGTTGAGCCACACGTCCGCCCCCTGCACCAGGTAGCGGGCGACGGACATGTCGTAGTCCTCCAGGAAGACCACGTGGTTGCGCACCCGCTCATCGCGGGCGAAGTGAAGCCACTGGCGGATCAGCTCCTTGCCCGCTTGGTCGCGCGGGTGGGCCTTGCCGGCGATGACGACCTGCACCGGCCGCTTGGGATCGGTGAGCAGGCGCACCAGCCGCTCCGGGTCGTGGAGCAAAAGGGTCGCCCGCTTGTAGGTGGCGAAGCGGCGGGCGAAGCCGATCGTGAGGGTGTCGAAGGAGAGGGTCTGGCGCACCTGGCGGACCTGAGACGGCGGCGCCGACCGCTGTTCGAGTTGCGCGGCGAGGTGGCGGCGGGCAAAGGCGACGAGCCGCTCGCGCCGCCGGCAGTGGGTGCGCCACAACTCCTCGTCGGGCACCTCGCGGATCCGCGCCCACACCACATCGTCCGCCGGCGCGTACTGCCACTTGGGGCCGAGGTAGCGGTCATAGAGCTCGGCGAGTTCCTTCGAAATCCAACTCGGGTAGTGAACGCCGTTGGTGACGTGGCCAATCGGGACCTCGCTCTCCAACGCCCCGGAGTAGAGGGAGTGGAACATCTTGCGTGACACCTCGCCGTGCAGGCGGCTCACGCCGTTGGCGTGGCGCGACAGGCGCAGGCAAAGGACCGCCATGGAAAAGGGCGAGGTGGCGTTCATCGGGTTCTCGCGGCCAAGGGCGAGGAAGCGCTCGCGGTCGATGCCGAGCTGGCCATAGATGTTGTGAAAGTAGAGGTCAATGAGGGTCGGGTCGAAGAGGTCGATCCCCGCCGGCACCGGCGTGTGGGTGGTGAAGATCTGCGAGCCGCGGACCAGCTCCACCGCCTCGTCGAAGGAGAGGCCGAGGGTGGTGCAGGCCTGGCGGATTCGCTCGATGGCGAGGAAGCCGGCGTGGCCCTCGTTCATGTGAAAGACCTTGCAGTGCACCCCCAGGGTCTGGAGCGCGCGGATCCCGCCGATGCCGAGGACGCGCTCCTGGCGGATCCGCATCTCCTGGTCGCCGCCATACAGCTCGCCGGTGATGCCGCGATCCTCGGGCCGGTTGGTCGCAACATTCGAGTCCAGTAGATAAAGCGCGATGCGCCCCACCTGCGCCAGCCAGACGTGCAGGTGCACCTCCCCCTTGGGATCCTCGATGGTGACGGTGATCGGTTTGCCCTCACCGTCCCGGATCAGTTTCATGGGCATCTGATCCACCTGATTGAGGGGGTAGCGCTCCTGCTGCCAGCCATCGGCGTTGAGGTACTGGTGGAAGTAGCCGCCCTGGTAGAAGAGGCCCACCCCGACCAGCGGCACGCCGAGGTCGGAGGCGGACTTCAGGTGGTCACCGGCGAGGATGCCCAGGCCACCCGAGTAGATGGCGAGGCAGTCGGTGATCCCGAACTCGGCGCAGAAGTAGGCGACGCAGGGCCCCTGCTCACCGGCGGCGTGGCAGCGGTCGTACCACACCTGCTCGGCGCGCATGTAGTCATCGAACGCCTCACCCACCCGCCGCAGGTGGTTGAGGAAGCGATCGTCCGCCGCCAGCTCCTCCAGCCGCTCCTGGCTCGCCGCGCCGAGCAGCGCCACCGGGTTGCGGCCGGTGGCCTCCCACAGATCGCGGTCGATGCGGAAGAAGAGGCCGATCGTGTCCGCATCCCACGCCCAGCGGAGGTTGTAGGCGAGCTCGCGCAGCCGCTCCAACGGCGCCGGCAGGGTCGGTAAAACGTGAAACTGCTGAATCGCCTTCATGGCGCTCCTCCCGATAGGGGTCTACCCGCTGCGACTGCAACCGGCCGACGATGCCATCCGAAAACGGAATGGGTCAAAGTAAAGTCCCCCGAGTGACGATGAGGGAATAACTACTTTCTTCGTCGTTGTCCCTACTCTTCATGAGAGGCCCCATGCCTGACGCCAGCGATTTCACCATCGACACCCTCGGCCCGTGCACCATCCCGTCACCGGTGGGCACCGACGAGTTCGTCCCCGACGACGAACGGATCCTCCACGACGTCTGCCTCGACCGGGTGAGCGACCAGCTCGCCCGCGGCGCCGAGCCGCCCTCTTTCGAACGCGGCGGGCCGCGCAAGACGATCTACTTCGACCCGACCAAGACCAAGGCGGCGATCGTCTCCTGCGGCGGCCTCTGCCCGGGGATCAACGACGTGATCCGGTCGCTGGTCATGTGCCTCCACTACCGGTACGGGGTGCGCAACATCCTCGGCATCCGCTACGGCTACCAGGGGCTCATCCCGCGCTACGGCCACGCGGTGATGGAGCTCACCCCGGCGAAGGTGGAGCGGATCCACGAAGAGGGCGGCTCCTTCCTCTCGTCGTCGCGCGGCCAGCAGGACATTGGCGAGATGGTGGACGCCCTGGAGCGCATGAACTGCTCGATCTTCTTCTGCATCGGCGGCGACGGCACCCTGCGCGGCGCCCACGCGATCGCCGAAGAGATCCGCGCCCGTCACCTGAAGATCGCCGTGGTCGGCCTGCCGAAGACCATCGACAACGACATGTGCTACATCGAAAAGACCTTCGGCTTCGAGACCGCCTTCACGGTCGCGGTGAGCGCCATCCGCTCCGCCCACCTGGAGGCGAAGGGGGCGCCGAACGGCATCGGCCTGGTGAAGCTCATGGGGCGCGACTCGGGCTACCTCACCGCCAACGCCGCCATCGCGCTCAACGACGCCAACTTCGTCCTCGTCCCCGAGGTCCGCTTCGACCTCGACGGCGAGAAGGGGTTCTTGGAGGCATTGCGCCGCCGCATGGAACAGCGCCACCACGCGGTAATCCTCGCCGCTGAGGGGGCGGGGCAAGAGTTCTTCCAGGGTGACGACGCCCGCGACGCCTCGGGCAACAAGCGGCTCAACGACATCGGCATCTACCTGAAGGAGCGGATCAACCGCTACTTCCGCGACCGCGGTGACGAGGTGAACCTCAAGTACATCGACCCGAGCTACATCGTCCGCGCCACCCAGGCGAATGCCTCCGACTCCATCTACTGCACCCTCCTCGGGGTCAACGCAGTCCACGCCGCCATGGCGGGCAAGACCGACATGGTGGTGGGCAAGTGGAACAACGTCTTCACCCACGTGCCGATCGCCGCGGTCACCTCGCGCCGCAACCAGATCAACCCCGACTCCACCCTCTGGCAGTCGGTCATCGAGGTCACTGGCCAGCCCCGCCACATGGTCAATGGCTAGGAGGCTGGCGGACGTTGGCGAACGTGGCGGAAAGCAGCGGGCGCGAGCCCGGATCGACCCGTTCGTAAAGCTACGCGGGGCTCGTGCGACGAAGAACGGGGCGGATCCGGCTCGTCTCCCCGGTGGGAATCGGGGTGACGGGTGCGACGAAGAACGGGCCACGAATCCGGGCCCACGAGTCCTAGCGGGGCTCCGCTCGGCTCAGTCGATCGGGACAAAGTCCGCCAGGCGTCTAGGGCGCGGGGCGGCAGTCCGAGGCGCGGGGATCAGGAGGCGCGGGGGTCAGCCATGCCAACTTGCACCTTGGCGCCCCCCTACCCCGCGCCGCACGCCGGGCAGCGCGGGTCGCGGGAGAGGGCGAGGGTGTGGGTGCGCTGGCGGCGGCCGTCGTAGGTGGTGAGGCCCGGCGCGGGGGGCTTACCGAGGAGGATGCGGATTGCGGCGAGGGCCTGCTGGTACCCCACCAGCCCGACCACCGGCGCCAACACCCCGAGGTCGGCGCAGGTCCCGCGCCCCTCCATCCCGTCGATCGCGCCGAAGGCGCAGCGCAGACACGGGGTCTCCCCCGGGATGACCACCATCCACTGGCCCTGCCAGCCCACCGCGCCGCCGAAGCAGTAGGCGACCCCGGCGGTGAGGCAGGCGTCGTGGAGGGCGAGCTTGGTGGCGGTGCGGTCGGTGGCGTCGATGACCACGTGGTAGCGGGCGAGCAGCTCCGCCGGGGTGCGCTCGGGCCAGCGGTCCGGGTAGAGGGCGACCTCCAGGCGCGGGTGGTCGCGAGTCAACGCCGCGGCGGCCACCGCCACCTTGCGCTGACCCAGATCGGCGTCGGTGTAGAGGAGCTGGCGCACCAGGTTGGAGCGCTCCACCCGGTCAGGGTCCACCAGGCCGAGGTGGCCGACCCCCGCCGCCGCCACCGCCGCCGCCGCCGGACAGCCAAGACCACCGACGCCGACGACCAGCACCCGGCCCGCGGCGAGCGACGCCACCGGTCGGGTCAAACGCCCCCCTCCTCCGCCTCCCACCCCTCGCCCACCGCCGGGGAAGGCGTCGCCATGGCGCTGGGCGGCGGGTCGATGGCGGATCCGTGCTCCCACTCCTCGGCCACCGCCTCTGCCGCCTCTGCCGCGTCCTCGCCATCCCCCCGCCCCGCGGGGAGGTCGAGGTCGAGCTCCTCCTGGGTGGTGCGCGCGTCGGCAAACTCCGCCACCGTCGGCAAGTCGGCGAGCCGCTTGAGGCCAAAAACTTTGAGGAAGTTCTTCGTGGTCGAGTACAGGAGCGGCTTGCCGGGGATGTCACGACGGCCGGCAACGTGGATGAGGTCGTGCTCCATAAGGGTCTTCAGGGTCCCCATGGGGTTGACCCCGCGCACCTGCTCGATCTCGGCGCGGATGATCGGCTGCTTGTAGGCGATCAGCGCCAGGGTCTCCATCGCCTGCTGGGAGAGGCGAATCTTGCGCGGCGGGTTGAGGTCCGCGAGCCACACCGCCTGCGCCGGCTGGGTGGCGAACTGGAGACCGCCCGCCACCTCCACCACCTGGATGCCGTGGCCCTCTTGGCTGTACTCGGCGACCACCGCGGCGAGGGCCGCGGCGGCGAGGTCGCGGTCGTAGCCGTGGGTGGCGGCGATCTCCACCAGACGCGCCCTGGGCAGGGGCTCACGGGTGGCGAGAAGCAGGGCCTCGAAGGCGGCGAAGAGGTCGCGGTGGCAGCCCCCCCCCTCTGCCTCGACGGTGGCCGGTGGCCGTGGCTCGGCCTCGGCAACCGCGGCGTCGGGCGGCCCATCCACCGACCGGTCCACCAGGGCGGTGCCGTCAGGGGGGAGGGCGGGGTGGGTGGCGGTCGGGGTGCAGTGGCAGCCCCCCCCCTCTGCCTCGACGGTGGCCGGTGGCCGTGGCTCGGCCTCGGGGAGAGCGGCCCCAGCGGCCCCACCCACGTTACCACCGCCCCCGGCGAGACCCTCGGCGTCGCCACCGACAAGCCCCTCCGCGCTACCCCCGCCAACAAGGCCCCCAACGCTACCGGTGGGGGTGGCGGCGGCGCGGGGAACGGCTAGATCGGAGGTCGCAAAGGGGTCGTTCACGGCACGGGCTCGGGGAGGGGATCGGGGGCGGAGTCGAGGCCACCGCCGGCGGCGGCGCGACGGTAGATCCACAGGGGACCGAAGGCGACCTCCTGGCGGAAACCCACCGCCTGGAGGCGGATCAACTCCAACAGGGCAAGGAAGGTGACGACCCACTCGGTGCGCGTTGCCTGACCGCGGAAGAGGTCGTGGAAGAGAAGGGTCTCGTGGTCCGCCAGGCGGGCGAGGACCACCTGGATCTGCTCCTCGATGGTGACCGGCTCCACCTGAATCTGCCGCACCGCCCTCCCCTTCAGCTCTTTGAGGACCACCTGAAAGGCATCGAGCAGATCGACGAGGGTGACCTCCCGTAGCTCATGGTTGCGCGCCTCCACCTGCGCGACCGCCATCCCCGGGTAGAAGATTCGCGCCTGGGCCTCGGCCCGCTGGCGCAGAAACTCCGCCGCGTCCTTGCAGGTCTGGTACTCGAGGAGCTGCTCCACCAAGGCGGCGCGCGGGTCGCCCTCCTCCTCGCCCTCTTCCACCGGCGGGGCGGGGAGGAGCATGCGCGACTTGATCCACGCCAGGGTCGCCGCCATCTCCAAGAAGCTCCCCGCCACCTCCAGGTTGAGGGTGTGGAGGAGCTCTAGGTAGGAGAGGTACTCGCGGGTGATGGTGGCGATCGGAATGTCGTAGATGTCCACCTCGTGCTTGCGGATGAGGTGGAGCAAGAGGTCGAGGGGCCCCTCAAAAAAATGCAGGTCGACGCGGTAGTCGTCCCCCTCCGCCTCGCTGACGAGCCCCACCGCCGGCGGTGCGGCGGCGGCCACCGGCGGCGTCTCGGTCCTCTCCCCACGCGGATCGGTCGGCATGGCGAAATCCCTCTAGCGATCCATCAGCAAGGGGCGACAGCGCGCCTCTAGCGCCGCAGACCCATCGCCGCGCGCACCCGCGCCATGGTCTGCTCGGCCGCGCGCCGCGCCACCACCGCGCCGGCGGCGAGGAGCTCCTCGATCCGACCCGGCGCCGCGGCCAGCTCCACCCGCCGCTGGTGGATTGGGCCGAGCTCCTCCCACAGGTGGTTACAGAGGAGCTTCTTGCAGTCGAAGCAGCCAATCGCCGCGCTCCGGCAGCCGCGCGCAACCTCGTCGCGCTCCCCCTCCGGCGTGTACAGGCGGTGAAAGTCAAAGACCGGGCAGTGGTCCGGCTCGCCCGGGTCGGTGCGCCGCACCCGGGCGGTGTCGGTGACCGCCCGCGCCATCTTCGCCCGCACCGTGGCCTCGTCGTCGGCGAGGTAGATCGCGTTGCCGTACGACTTGCTCATCTTGCGGCCGTCGAGGCCGGCCATCTTCGGCGCCTCGGTCATCAGGGCCGCCGGCTCGGGGAAGGTCTCGCCGTACAGGTGGTTGAACCGCCGGGCGATCTCCCGCGCCAGCTCCAGGTGCGGCAACTGGTCCACCCCCACCGGTACTTGGTCCGCCCGGTAGATCAGGATGTCCGCCGCCTGTAACACCGGATAGCCCAAGAACCCGTAGGTGGTTAGGTCCCGGTCTTTGAGGTTCTCCTGCACGTCCTTGAAGGTCGGGTTGCGCTCCAGCCACGGGGTCGGAGTGATCATCCCGAGGAGGAGAAAGAGCTCCGCGTGGGCGGCCACGTCCGATTGCACGAACAGGGTCGAGCGCGCCGGGTCGATCCCCGCGGCGAGCCAGTCGAGGACCACCTCGCGGATGTTGGCGGTGATCTGCGAGGGGTCGCCGTAGTCGGTGGTTAGGGCGTGCCAATCGGCCACGCAGAAGAGGCAGTCGCACGACGCCTGCAAGGCCACCCAGTTCTTCAGGGCCCCGAGATAGTTCCCCAAATGGAGCCGCCCGGTAGGGCGCATACCGGAGAGGACGCGGGGGGTGGCCATGGGGGTGGGACGCGCCGCCTGGCGACCTCAGCCCAGGAGGTGGAGGAGGAGCGCGATGGGCGGGGATATTAGTTTCGGGACGATTCCGCTCACAAGGAGCACCAAGAGAATGATGAAGCCGTACGGCTCCACCCGCGCCACCCACCGCGCCGCGGCCATCGGCAACAGGCCGACGAGGATCCGGCCGCCGTCCAAGGGCGGCAGGGGCAAACAGTTGAAAACCGCCAGAGCGACGTTGATTTGCAGCGACAACGAGAAGGTCCAGTAGAGGAAGCGGACCAGCCCGCTGCCGCCGAGGTGGGCAACGGAGGAGACCACCCCCTGGAGGGTGTGGAGGAGCACCGCGCTCGCCACCGCCAAGAGCAGGTTCATCGCCGGCCCGGCCAAGGCCACCCACACCATGTCCTCCTTCGGATGGCGCAGCCGCAGCGGGTTGATCGGCACCGGCTTTGCCCAGCCGATCATCTGGGTGAGGAGGAGGGCGAGAAGGCCGAGGGGATCGATGTGGCGAAGCGGATTGAGGGTCAGCCGCCCCGCCTCCGCGGCAGTCGGGTCGCCGAGCAGATTCGCCACCCACCCATGCGCCACCTCATGAAAGGTGACCGCCATGAGAAAGGGCAGCGCCAGGACCGCCACGGTCTGGAGGAACGAGAGATCACCCATCTGGCCAGGATCCCCTCCCCCGCGGGTTCAGTCCAGGCGCGGCCAGGGACGAACCGGGGACGGAACAGAGACCCCTTGCGCCTTGGCGTCCTGGTGCCTTGGCGTCTTGCAGGACGAGTGAAGGACCGCGCCACGGAGTCGTCCACGGGCCAGGACAACGACTCAACACAAAGACGCAAAGCGGGCGGTCGGTCGTGACCTCCGTGGCGCCGGGGTGCACTCCGGGCAGCCAACCGCCTCCTCCAGCGTGAGGCGTTGCCTCCCCCTCCCCGCTTCGCGCCCCTTCGCGGCCCGCTCTACAAACCATCTTCCGCAGGATCGGATTGGGGTCAGGTCTTTACTTTATACTCCAACGTGGCGCATCAGAGCCCGGTGTTGGGCCGGGAGTATAAAGTAAAGACCTGACCCCAAACTACTTTCTCCTCTATGGCCGCCAGTCGAGGGCGAGGATGACGTTCGTCCCCGGCTCGTTGTCGCCCGAGCCATGGATGCGGTAGTCCTCGTCCAGCAGGTTCTCCACCACCGCGGTGAGGGTGAGGTCGGGGCGGAGCGATAGGCCGCCGCGCACAGTCACCACCGTGTAGCCGGGGGTGCCACCGGGGGGGATGCGCTGGCGGTCGGCGCGGTCGCGGGAGGAGAGCCGGTCGGCCTTGGCCGCGACGGTGACCAGCCCCTCCAGCCAGCCGCGGCTTGGCTCGGGCTCCCAACGCAGGCCGAGGTGGCCAGTCGCCGGCGCCAGGCGATCGAGGGGCTCGCGGCTCTTCGGCACGCCGGTGTGGGCGTAGGTGTCGACCTCGCCCTCCACCCAGCTCACGTCCGCCAAGGCGGTGAACGCCGGGGTGAGGCGGTAGCGCGTCGCCACCTCGACCCCGTGGACGAAGCCGTCGCCCGAGTTGAGCTTGGTCACCTCGGTGGCGCCATCGAGGCTGAGCCGGCCGGTGGGGGCGCGGAGGATCATCCCGTCGATGCGCGTGGTGTAGACACTCGCCTCCGCGGCCAGGCGGGTCCGGTGCACCTTCACCCCCGCCTCCGCGGTGAGGTACTGCTCCGGATCGAGGTCGGTGGCGGCGATCTCCTGCTCGCCGCTGCGGGCATCGATCGAGCTGGTGAGGTCCGACAGGTTGGGGGCGCGGAAGGCCTGGGAGAGGGAGGTGTAGAGGTGGACCGTGTCGCTGGCAACGAACAAGAGGCGGGCGGAACCCGAGAGGTTGTCCCACTGATCAGTGAACGAGGTGGCGGCGCCGGTGAGCGGGTCGGCGAAGCGCCCCCCATCGGCGCGGGCGAGGTCGTAACGACCGCCGAGGATGAGGTCGAACCGCTCGCCGAGGGCGAGGTCGTCTTGCACGAACAGGCCGGCGAGGTCGTAGGTGGAGTCGTCGGCCACGTTCCCCTGCACCCGCACCGACTTCAGCGAGCCGTCCGGGTTGAACCGCTGCTCGAAGGAATCGACGGCATCGCGGTACCACGAGGCGCCGTAACTCCAGTAGCCCCACTCGGTGTCGCTCTCGCCTTGGAACCAGAGGCCGAGCGAGCCCACGTCGAAGCCGCTGCGCCGCCGCTCGTCGCTCGCGGTCACCCGCGTCTCCAGCTCCTGTTGCGCCTGCCAAGAGAGCGACACGGTGAGGCGGTCCACCCCCGGCGCGAGGTCGCGGCCGTGGTACTGGAGGTAGGTGAGGCGACGGTCCTGGTCGAGGGAGCGCACCGCGTTGGTCCCCACCTCGGTGCCATGCCAGCTCCGCCCGAAGACCGTGCTGTGGGTGCGCCAGGCGTCCTCCACCGCCACCTGCTGGTGGGCGAGGGTGAGGGTGGCTTCGCCCGCCTTGGCGAGGTCGAGGTCAAGCCTCACGTCGCCGTCGTGCTCGTCGTAGCCGGTGTGCTCCAGCACACCGAGGTCGCGGCCGCCGCGCACATCGCCGAACTCCTTCCACGACACCCCAGCCAGGCCGCGCAGGGGGAGGCGGCTGGAGCCCACCTCCGCGCGTCCCACCCACGCGTCCTCACCCGCCGCGTAGCGGCCATAGAGGCGCGGCGCCACGGCGCGTCCCGCCTCCGGGGTGTAGGCGCGGGTCAGCAGGTTCACGGTGCCGCCCACCGCATCCGAGCCGTAGAGGACGGAGCCCCCCCCGCGCACCACCTCCAACCGGTCGACGATGAGGGGATCCACGATGCTCAGGTACTGGTTCGGGCCGTCGCGGAAGACCGCGTTGTTCAGACGGATGCCGTCAATCAGCACGAGGGTGCGAAAGCCGGTGAAGCCGCGCAGATAGGGTGAGCCCTGGCCACGCGACGTCTTCTGAACCATCACCCCGGGGAGCTCCGCCAGGGCGTCCGGCACGGTGCGCGGCAGGCGGCGGGCGGCGATCTCCTCCTCGCCCACCACCGACACCGCGGCCGGGGCGTCAAAACTCTCCTTCGCCGTACGCGTCGCGGTGATCACCACCTCCTCGAGGGCGACGCCGCCGGCCACCGGCGCGGGCGCCTCCGCCGCCACCGCCGTCGCCGGACGCACCACCGCCACCAGCGCGACCACCACCGAAACCCTCAGCCCCCACCTCATCACCGCTTTCTCCAAGGCAAACCGTTCGACCATTTTCGGCATGACCTCTTCGAGGTGACGCAAGGCGCGTGCCACGCGGCTGCCTGTAGTCTGGCCGGTCGTAACCCGCCGGACGACTCTCCCCATGGCCATCCGCGGGCCATCGGGAGGTTGGACCGTGGCCAGAGCCAGCCCTGTGTGGGGTCAGCGTTTGGGGTCCATCCCGCAAACTTGCAGTCCTCCGAACTGCCCCTTCCGGTGCGATGCACCCGGGCCGGCGTAGGGCCCGCAGGGGAACGACCGGTGGTGACCTTGGCGTGGCTCTTGGGGTGGTACTCCGGTGGAGTGCAAGCGCTGCCTTCCAAGTTGGCGATGGGAGTAGCGCCCTCCTTTGCGACAACTTGCAAAGGTACAAAGCTGACACACAGGTCACTCACCGGGGATTGGGGTTACAGGATTTGGGGTCAGATTGGGGTCAGGCCTCGTTAGATTGGGGTCAGGCTTCGTTTCTTTCATTGTTTACCGTAGGGGGTGAAGGCTGCCGCGAGGAGAATGAAATAATGAAAGCCTGACCCCCAACTTTGTGACCCCAACTTTTGTCCCACCCACCTCCGCCCTCTATCCACGTTGCCCCATTGCGCTGGGCTTGCCCTGCCGCCCCAACCTTTCAGAAGCGGCGCTCCCACGCCACCCCGACCGTGTCGCCGGCGAGCCACGGCATGAGGCGCGCGGCGTGCTCGGCCGGTAGCGGGTGGCGACAAGCGACGAAGCGGCCGGCGGTGTAGCCGATCAGACCGCCGCCGACCACGTCGGAGAGCCAGTGGCGTTCGTCGTGCATGCGCGCCCAGGCGGTGAGGGTGGCAAGTCCGTAGGCGCCCACCTTCGCCGTTGCCGGCAGCTCGCTGTCTTGCAAGGTGGCGGCGGTGGCGAAGGCCAGCGCCGTGTGGCCTGACGGGAAGCTGGTGCGCGGTTCGCTGAAGTTGCCCGGGTGGAAGCGGCGGTGGTTGTCCAACTCGCCCGCCGGCCGCTCGCGCCCCACCGCCACCTTCACCCCCTCGGTGGCGGCCAGGGCGAAGAGCGCCGCCTCGGCGACGTTCGCACCCGTTTGCACCGCCCGCGCATCATTCGCGAACCCGCCGTAGCCGCCGTACCAGCCAATCGCCGCCACCGGCGCGACCAAGGCGTAGGCGGTCGCGAACTCCGCCAGGCCGTCCTTGCCCGGCCACTGCCCGGCAAGGCGGTGATCGAAGGTGGCGGCGAGGGCCACCGCCCCCACGGCCGCGCCCACCATCGACCACTCGCCACCGCCCCAGCGCACCGGCGCCGTGGCCAGGGCCGCCGCGTCGCCCACGGCTCCACGCAGCGGCCCCTCCTCCGCCGCTCCCCCCGCCAGACATGGCAGGCAGAGAAGGAGCAGGAGCAGCCCACACCACCGTCGCGATCGTCGCATGATCCCTCCCAAGGGCCACCCGGCCCGCGCCGCGACGGTAGGCGATCCCGCGCCGCTGATGCCATCGCTTGCCGGTGACCGCTGGCGCTGGAACCGCAGGCGAGGAGCCGCTGGCCAGCCCGCGCCGCTGGTGCCATCGCCGCCCAACGGTCGCGGGCGGTGGTACGTAAGCAACCCTGCAATGCGGCACCGCCCGCCGCGCCTACCTCCCCTCCCGCGCCTCTCCCCTCCCCCTCGATCGCCTTCCCATGGCCCGCCGCTTCGTCCTCCTCATCTTGGCTGGGGCCACCCTCCCCGCCGGCACGGCGGCCTCCCCGTTCGTTCCCCCCGCCCCTCCGCAGGATCGCAGGGATCGGATTGGGGTCATCGGAGTGGGGTCACTTTCTGTTCTGCTGCTGCCTCACCTGCCACGACCCCCACGACGGCGCCACCGCCGCGCTCCTGCGCCCGCCGGCGGCGACCCCCTGGTAGAGATCTCCCCCGGCGAGACCGATCCGCCGGGCCGGCGGCAGACAGGGCGAGTCGCGCATCGCCCCGAAGGGGCAAGCGAGTTCCACGCCTCAGGCGGCGCGAGGGGCAACGCGCCAGCCTTGAAGGCCGGCTCGCGCGGAGACGTGGGGACGCGGAGGGGGGCGGGACCGGCAAGACGGCATCGCCGGCAACTCGGCCGACCACCGTGCACGCCGGAAAGGCGGGGCACACACGAAGAGACGAAGAGACGGAGGGGGGGAGGCGCTGGATTGGGGTCAGGCTTCGTTTCTTTCACGAGAGCCCGCCCACCCACCGCCGGCGCGGGGCGCACACGAAGGCACGAAGAGACGGAGACACGAAGAGACGGAGGGGGGGAGGCGCTGGGGTGCACTCCGTGTGAAGCCGCCCATCCACCGCCGGCGCGGGCGCACACGAAGGCACGAAGGCACGAAGAGACAGAGGGGGGAGACTCCCCCCGGCGTTGTTGTCTCCACGAGAGCCCGCCCACCCACCGCCGGCACGGGGCGCACACGAAGGCACGAAGGCACGAAGAGACGGAGACACGAAGAGACGGAGGGGGGAGGCGCTGGGGT
>Ga0210054_1000628_pt1 | contig 32728 bp, 30 predicted proteins | sample CryGeymeta201516_FD_185470 | JGI IMG/M metagenome (GOLD analysis project Ga0210054, IMG submission 185470) | Groundwater microbial communities from Crystal Geyser aquifers in Utah, USA - Crystal Geyser metaG 2015-16 (SPAdes) (version 2) | ecosystem: Environmental > Aquatic > Deep subsurface >... | reverse complement strand
AAACGTGTTCATCTACAAACCCGGCAAAACCGTGGGCGATGTCATCAAGTCCGCCGGCCTGACCGAAGATGCCGAGCCCACCCAGGCCTTTGTGCTGCGGGCTGACGGCAGCGTCATTGCCCGCAATGACCGCAGTGGCTGGTTTGGCGGCGGTTTTGAATCACTGGCCATGATGCCCGGCGACACCCTGGTGGTGCCGGCCCAAATGGACCGCGAAAGCCGCTACAACGCCCTCGTGCGCGGCGCCAAAGACTGGACGCAAATCCTGGCCAACCTGGGCCTGGGCGCGGCTGGGTTGAAGTCGTTGGGCTATTAGCCCACCAGACACTGAGCAACCTATCACCATGCGCTTAAGCACCACCCAAGTCCAGGCGATTCGTCACACAGCACAACACGTGCTGGGTGATGCAGCCCGTGTCAGGGTCTTTGGCTCGATGGCGCTGGACGACCGCAAAATCGATGTCATCCTCAAAGATGCCAACACCCCGCCGGCACCCATTTTTGAAATTGCCCAACGTACAGGCGTATTGCTATGAGCCTGCGCTACATTGTTTCTGCAATTGAAGCCAAGGCGGCAACCCTTGGCCTTTTCAAGTTAAACCCATGACCCCAACCCCAGAATCTGCCACCGCACCCGACGCCCGCCCACCCGTGCCCGTTGAGGACGACGACGAAATCAGTCTGCTTGACCTGCTGCAGGTGGTGGTAGACAACCTGCGCCTGCTGGTGCTGGGGCCGCTGGCGGCTGGCCTGCTGGCCTTGGGCATCAGCTTTGTGATTGCGCCCACCTTTACTGCCACCACCGTCTTCATGCCCCCGCAACAACAGCAAAGCGGCGCTGCCATGATGCTGCAAAGCCTGGGTGCACTCGGTGGGTTGGCGGGCGCGGCCAGCGGTCTTAAGAATCCCAACGACCAGTTTGTGGCGTTTTTGAAAAGCGCCGCCGTGGCCGAAGCGCTTATTGGCCGCTTCAAGCTGATGGACCGGTACGAGTCCGAGTTCAAAGTCGACGCCCGCAAAACATTGGACGCAAGCAGCAAAATTTCTAGCGGTAAAGACGGTCTGATCACCGTGGAGGTGGATGACAAAGACCCCGTCTTCGCTGCCAACCTGGCCAACGCCTATGTCGAAGAACTGGGCCACATGCTCAACCGCCTGGCCGTTACCGAGGCCCAGCAACGCCGCGCCTTTTTTGAAAAGCAGCTTATCCAGACCAAAGACAAATTGACCCAAGCCGAGCAAGCCCTGCAAGCCAGCGGTGTCAACGCGTCGGCCCTCAAATCCAACCCGCAGGCCGCCGTGTCTGCCGTGGCGCAGTTGCAAGCGCAGATTGCCGCACAAGAAGTCAAACTGGCCAGCATGCGCGGCTATTTGACTGAGGCCGCGCCCGACTTCAAACAGGCGCAAACCGAACTGGCCGCCCTGCGTACCCAGTTTGCCAAGATTGAAAATTCAAACAGCACGCCCAGCGGTGCCAACGCAGACTACATCGCCCGCTACCGCGATTTCAAGTACTTCGAGACGCTATTTGAGCTATTTTCCAAGCAGTTTGAGCTAGCCAAGGTGGACGAAGCGCGTGAGGGCGCAGTCATCCAGGTGGTGGACAAGGCCCAGCCCCCTGAGCGCAAAAGCAAACCCAAAAAAGCCCTGGTTGCTTTGCTGACCACACTGGCCACAGGTTTTGCCCTTCTCCTCTTTGTATTTATGCGCCAGGCTTTGCGCAGTGCAAGCCAGAACACTGAATCAAATGAAAAATTAATGCGTTTGCGCCAGTCCTGGAACAAAGCATTGGAACGTTAGATCGCTGGTTAACCAAAACTTGTCGTTATTTAAACGACCAAGTTCCTTTCACCGACTGTGGTGCCAATTCGATTTGGACACGACCTTTTTTTGTTGTTTGTGGCCCCACCAGCGAGCCGATGGCGTAGCCCATCAGCGCGCTGCCAACGGTGTCAGACAGCCAGTGATCCCGGCTCTGGATACGGCCCACAGCGGTGAGCGCCGCCGCGCCATACAGCCATGGCATGTCGTGCTGCTGGGCAAACGGCGTGGCCAGGGCAAACGCCAGCGCCACATGGTTAGAGGTAAAGCCGGACTGGAACGCGCCGTTGGTAAAGCCGTCAAAGTGGGTGCTGCCCAGCTCTTGGTACGGTCGAGCGCGGCCCACCACGTAACGCGTCAGCACACTGGCACCGATCGTGTAGGCACCCGCCTTGAGTGCGGTTTCTGCTGTGCCGGCGGTGTCGTCACCGGCGATGCCGGTGTAGAGCAAACCTGTTCCCAGCGCCATCAACACTGGCAGGTTGTTGCCAACATCACCGACGCGGTTCCAGTTGGGGGTTTGGTGGTTGACAGCCCAGGTGTCGACTTTGCTATCGAGCAAGCCCGCCGCCAGCACCGCCCCACCCGCCCACAGCCAACTTGACGCGGGTATATCGGCCACCTGGTGCGCCAGTGTGGCACCGCTGGGCAGCAGCGTCTGAAAGATGTTGCCGGTGGGCTCGTGCAAAACGTAGTTGCTGTCATCACCTGTGCGCACTTCGGTCGGCTTAGCATCACGCCATTGGGTAGCACGCGGGTCGCGCGCGCTGGTCAGGTCAAACAGGGTGAACTTGCGGTTCAGGCGCGCGCCGCCGTCGCGCGTGAGTGGGCTCCAGATGATGTTGGCCATGGCGGGTGACGACTTGGGCATCATCACGTCAAACGGAATGTTGACGTAAATGCCTTTGTCAAAGCTGCCTTCGCCAAATTGTTCGGCTGTCACATTGGTTTTGGTGGCCCAGGCGCCGATGGCGGTGCCGTTGGCAAAGACGCGTTTCACATCCAGTGTGGCCCCAACATCGCCGGCCAGATAACGCCCAGCGCTGAGCTTGACCTGCACGTCGTTCCAGCGGGTGTCCCAATATAAGGTGGCGTGACCGGTGTTGACGGTGTAATCCCTGAATGTCAGGTCCTGGCTGAAGTCGCGTTGGCGCACGTGGTTGACATCGACGCCAAAAGCCAGGCGAGAGCGCCACGGACGGTACAGCCACTCTGCCCCCACGCCGCCGTACATCGGCTCCAGCATGCCGGCGTAGGCGCTGACGTAGTGTCCGTTGCCCAAGCCTTGCACATGCGTTGCCTGCAACAGGGGCAGCGTCAGGCGCGCGGTGGTGACGTATTCACGCGCATAGGTGCGCACGCGCGGCAGGTTGCTGGGTGCGGTGTATTTGAAGTTGTTGTAGTTGTCGAGTAACCGCGCGTTGAGCACGCTGCTGACCCATGTGTTGTCTGAAAAGCGCTGATCGAGCCTGGCTTGCGCGCCAATCTGGTACAGCAAAAAGCCGTCTGGTCCGCCCAGGCTTTGGCTGTAGCTGGGCTCCAGTTCGGCGCTAAAGCCCGACGCCGCACCACGCCAGTCGGCCGCGCGGCCCGCGTCCGGACGCAGTGCGGATGCCGCCCGGTAGGCGGGTAACTGCAACGCAGGCGCTTGTGCCTGCACATGACGCGACACCCATTCGGCGCGGTCAACCTCAATGCGTGACAGTGGCAAGCCGCGTTGCTGCAGATGGATCACAAAATGGCGCGTGCTGGTCGGGGCGTCCTGGTGCAGCACGGCCACGGCACGGTCCAGTCGCTCTTGCAGGTACAGGGCACCGTCGGACTCAATTTCGACTTCTGTGCGATTGATCTGGTGCGTGATGGCGCGCACTTGCCAGCCGGTGTAGAGCGCGATATTTTCAGCGGTGTTGCCCCAACCAGCAGGTGGTGCCAACGCCGCAGCGTTGGGCAATACCGGCGGCAAGACGGGGTCAAGCGCCTTGGGCGTGTAGAGCTGGTTGATGCCGCCATGCAGCGTCAGCCCCAACATCCATGTGTTACCTCGCTCCAGCGCCAGGCTGAAATCGAGGTTAGGCGAATAGGTGTAGACAGCACCTAGGTTGAAGCGGCTATTCACGGGCTGGTTATTGGCTTGTGGCTCGTGTTGGTAATCGTTGCCGTCGAGCTCCAGTTTGAGCGTCCAGGGCTCAGCCGGCGCGTGCCATTGCAGCCCGCCAAACAAGGCGGTCCGGCCGTGGAACAAGGCGGAGGTGTTGACGGTACTGCCGCTGGCAACCTGATTGCCCGGCCGCGCATCCAGCGCTGAATTGACTAAGGACAAGGGATTCTTGAGGTTACCGCGCGCTCCAAGATAACCCCAGCCCAGCCCCAGGCTGGCGTCCCAATTACCCCAGCGCTTACTGGCCACAAGGTATTCGCCAGAGAACAGGCCGGTGCCACCAATGTCACGCAAGCCCAGGGCCAGTTGGGGGCGAGTGTTGGTTTCTTCCAGCAGGCGCAGCTTGACGTCGATGGACTTGTCTTTGTAGGTTTGGTCACCCGCAATCACGGGGCCGTACAGGCGGTTGGAAATGTCGGTGTACCTGAAGCCAAATTCAAGCCAGTCCAGCGGCTGCAGCATGACGGTACCACGGGTGTAGGGTGCCACGCGGCTCATTTGCAGGCGCACGTCCCCGGCCGGGGCCATGCGCGCGGTGGGGGTTTGCAGCAGGCCGATTTCGCCCCAGTCGCTGGCCGTGAGCTGCAGTGGGCGCGGTGCAGCGCGCTCTGTCAACGCAGCAATATCCACTCCATTATTTGTAGCTTCTTGCGCTTTTACTGAAAGGGCTGGAGGCTTATTTTGTATAAAAAATTCAAACGGGGCTTGCGTCGCCAGAAAGCGTGCCAGGTTGTCGGACACGCTATCCGGTACAGCGGCTACGCGGCCGGGGGCCCAGATCCAGGCACCAGGTGCGGGCTGGTCTTGCGCCTCTTGGTTCCAGGGGGAAATGCCAAAGCGGCGCGTGCTGCCGTCGGGTTGCGCGATCCAGGCCCAATCGACACCCCCCGCGCCAGCTGGCTGGCAGGCGTTCAAATAGTCTTCTATCAGGGCACCTGAAACATGGGGTACGTTGCAAGGGCGCGCTGACTCGGTCAAAACCGTCACCTGGCTCGGGCGGGGATACAACATCACCTGGTCACGATCAGACAACACCGGGTCTTGCGCGGGTGAGCCCTGCAACCAGCGGGCATCCGGCTTGGCCAACAACACGCGCCCGGTGAGCGATAGCGCGCGCAACCAGTCGGCTAATGACGTGCGCTCGACCGCTGTCAGCACGATGCTGACGTTTGACTTGATGTCGTCCAGCACCGCCTGACGCAACTGTGCTTGTGGCCCCTGCTGCGCCGACACGCGCCAGTGCAGCGCGCTGGTGTCGGTGCCTGCACTGGTATGACGCAGCAGCCAGTCGCTCAGGCGCTCGCCAGAAACTACCGCACCGCTTGGCGTACTGCCGGGCACATCAGTAGCGAAACAAGGCACACAAACCAGCGTTGTGAACCACACCAAAAGAGGCATTAGAGCGGGACGAGGCAAAATTTTCAAAGCACGGCTTTCGGTAGCGGCCAGCGCTGCAAATTCAGACACAGCGCTTGCGACAGGCATTGGTACGAATAGGCTACTTGGAAGTGACCATCGACACGCTCCAATGCGTACCACGCGGGCGGTAGCAGAATTGACGTGGCACCCACCTGAGCCTCACGAACCCAGACAAAGCGCGCAGCGACTGTCGCTGGCAACGAACTTGGCAGGCGGATGGCAGGTAGCCCCTCAGTCAAGCGCGACTGCACCAGTTGCTCTGCTAGGTTAAAGCGGTAGCCGGGCATTTCATCGCGCCAGCGGAAAATAGTGGTATCGGGCGGCGGCTGATCGCTCCAGGGTGGGGGCGCTACCGGGAAACGCACCGCGACCCAGTCCGTGGCCAGACCGGCGGTGGCGACGATGCGACCGTTTTGTGTTTTGATGACTTCATGGTTGGCGCTGTACCAGACCTCAATGTTGCCATCAGGATGCGCGTCCACATACCCTAGCACCAGCAGCGCAGCTGGCTGGCCCACCACCTGCACACGCAAATACTGGTAAGCCGGGTTGAGCTTGACCGAAGAAAGCGCATCGTCGCTGCTGCTGAACTGCTGCTCAATAAGCGAAGAAGTGACTTCAGCCAATAATGATTTGGACGCACAGCCTCCAAGCACCACCGCAGTTAAAAACACGGTGATGTAGCGCAACAAAAAGATTAGAAAGGATTCCAAATGAGCCAAAACAAAAGCGCCCGAAGGCGCTTTTGCAAGTCATAAAACCAGAGACTTAGTTGGTACCCGTCGTACCAGATGTACTACTGCTAGCAGCAACAGCCACAACAGCCACACCAGCCACAACTGCAATCGTTGTGGCCGAAACGGCACCCACAGCGCCAGCAGAAGCCGCGCCAGCGCCGGCAGGAGCCGGAGCTTGCGCGAACGCAACAGAAGAAGCAATCACCAAAAGAGCACCAAATACACGTTTCATAACATCCCCTTTAAAAAAAACAAGTCTGTAATTTAACACAAATCAAAACCGGATCACCCCATGTGCAGCCCACCATTGACCGAAAACTCGGCCCCTGTTGCGTAGCTGCCTTCGTCAGAGACCAACCAGGCGATGATGGATGCGATTTCAGACGGCTCGCCCAGGCGTTTGACCGGCACAGTGCCAATGATCTTGTCGAGCACTTCCTGGCGGATCGCCTTGACCATGTCGGTGCCAATGTAGCCGGGGCTCACCGTGTTGACGGTCACACCCTTGGTAGCCAGCTCTTGCGCCAGCGCCATGCTGAAACCGTGCATGCCGGCCTTGGCAGCCGAGTAATTGGTTTGGCCAGCCTGGCCCTTGACACCGTTCACTGATGAGATGTTGACGATGCGGCCCCAGCCTTTTTCAACCATGTCACCAACCACCTGTTTGGTGACGTTGAACATCGAGTTGAGGTTGGTTTCGATCACCGCGTCCCAGTCTTCGCGCGTCATTTTCAGGAACATGCGGTCACGGGTGATACCGGCATTGTTGACCAGTACGTCAATGCTGCCGTGTTCAGCCTTGGCTTGCGAAAACGCGGCCACGGTGGAATCCCAGTCGCCGACATTGCCCGCCGAGGCGTAAAACGTGTAACCGAGCGCGGCCTGTTCGGCCAGCCACTTGGCGTAATCACGCGTTGGGCCGCAACCGGCAATGACCTTAAAACCTTCTTTGCTCAAACGCTGGCAAATGGCGGTACCGATGCCACCCATGCCACCGGTGACATACGCTACTTTTTGACTCATGAACTTCTCCTCTTTGTAAATTCTGAAAGACCTGTGGGTCAGCACCTTGGCTCACGAGGGGCCAGGAGCTGACCTTGACAGATTATGGCTGGCAAATCAGCGCTCGATAGTTAGGGCAACCCCCATACCGCCGCCAATACACAGGCTGGCCAGACCCTTCTTGGCATCGCGGCGTTGCATCTCATGCAGCAGCGTGACCAAGATACGGCAGCCGGACGCACCAATGGGGTGGCCAATGGCAATGGCACCGCCGTTGACGTTCAACTTGCTGGTGTCCCAAGCCATTTCTTTATTCACCGCACAAGCCTGGGCGGCAAAGGCTTCGTTGATTTCCATCAGGTCCAGGTCAGCGGCTTTCCAGCCCGCGCGCTCCAGCGCCTTGCGTGAGGCGGGCACCGGGCCCATGCCCATGATGCTGGGGTCGACCCCGCTGGTGGCAAAGCTGGCAATGCGACCCAGCGGCTTCAAACCGAGGGCCGCGGCCTTCTTGGCGGTCATGACCATCACCGCAGCTGCACCGTCGTTGATGCCTGAAGCATTACCAGCGGTGACACTGCCCGCCTTGTCAAACGCAGGGCGCAGGCCGGCCAGGGCTTCGGCATTGGTTTTGCGGTTCAAAAATTCGTCGGTATTGAACACCAGCGGGTCACCCTTGCGCTGCGGGATCAGCACGTCAACAATTTCGTCTTTGAACTTGCCGGCATCTTGTGCAGCAGCGGCTTTGAGTTGGCTGGCCAGCGCCAGCGCGTCTTGCATTTCACGGGTGATGCCGTATTGCTTGTTGACGTTCTCGGCGGTGATGCCCATGTGGTAGTTGTTGTACACGTCCCACAGGCCGTCATAGATCATGGTGTCGACCATCTTCCAGTCACCCATACGTTGGCCGTTGCGTGAACCGGGCAGCACGTGGGGTGCAGCGCTCATGTTTTCCTGACCGCCGGCAATGACGATGTCGCTGTCACCGGTGGCCACCGCTTGATAAGCCAGAGCCACCGCCTTCAGGCCCGAGCCGCAGACGCAATTGACGGTGAGCGCGGGGGCTTCTTTGGCGATACCGCTTTTGAGTAGCGCCTGGCGGGCCGGGTTTTGCCCCAGGCCAGCGGTGAGCACGTTGCCCAGAATCACTTCACCAATTTGATCTGCACCCACACCGGTCTTTGCCAAAATGGCCTTGATGACGGTCGCGCCCAGCTCAGGGGCTGCAATACCAGCCAATGAACCGCCAAATTTGCCCACAGCGGTGCGAGCGGCCGAAACGATAACGATGTCTTCCATGATTTCTCCTCAGGGTCCGGGTTAAAAAACTAAAAAAATATTCCGGTCAAAGTTTAAGCCTTGGCCAGCACGTAGCGGCCGGGCGCGGGCTCAATGACCTTGTGCTTGCCCTTACCATAGGTCTTGGGCGCGGCAATCTGCTTGCCTGCCTGCTCGGCCAGCCAGTTGGACCAGTCGGTCCACCAGCTGCCCGGAAATTCCGTAGCGCCGTCAAGCCACTGGGCGTGGCTCTTGGGGAACTTGCCGTCGGCACGAATCCAGTGGCTGCGCTTGCCTTTGGCCGGTGGGTTGATCACACCGGCAATGTGGCCGGAGGCACCCATGACAAAACGCTTTTTGCCCGGCAGGTACTGCGTGGATGCATAGGCACCGCCAATCGGCACGATATGGTCTTCGCGCGAACCATAGATGTAGGCCGGGACGTCGACCTTGCCGAAGTCGACCTTCTGACCACAGACGGTCGCCTTGCCGGGTTTGGTGAGGTTGTTCTCAAGGTAGGTGTTGCGCAGGTACCAGGCGTAGAACGGGCCCGGCAGGTTGGTGCTGTCGCTGTTCCAGTACAGCAGGTCAAACGCCGGCGGCGTTTCGCCCTTGAGGTAGTTGCCCACCACATAGTTCCAGACCAGGTCGTTCGGGCGCAAAAAGCTGAACGTGCTGCCCAGGTCCTTGCCCTTCATCAGGCCGCCCTTGCCCATTTCTTGCTCACGGTATTTGACAAAGGCTTCGTCGATGAACACATCGAGCACACCGGTGTCTGCAAAGTCGAGCATCGACGTGAGGAACGTGGCACTGCCCACAGGTTTTTCGCCGCGTGCAGCCAACACCGCCAGGGCGGTGCCGAGCATGGTGCCGCCCACGCAGAAGCCCAGCGCGTTGATGCTGCTGGCGCCGGTCACTTCTTGCGTGACGCTGATGGCCTTGATGATGGCGTGCTCAATAAAGTCGTCCCAGGTCGCCTTGGCCATGGAGGCGTCAGGGTTGCGCCAACTCACCATGAAGGTGCGATGCCCTTGCGCCACGGCGTAGCGTACCAGCGAGTTCTCGGGCTGCAAGTCCAGGATGTAAAACTTGTTGATGCTCGGGGGCACCATCAGGAACGGCTTCTCATACACCTTGTCAGTCAACGGTTTGTATTCAATCAGCTGGAAGAAGTCGTTCTCAAAGACCACCGCGCCTTCGGTGGTGGCCACGTTTTTGCCGACGTGGAACAGGCTTTCGTCGGTCATCGACACATGGCCTTGCTGCATGTCGTGCAGCAGGTTCTGGATGCCCTTGCTGATGCTCTCGCCCTTGGTTTCAATGGCTTTTTTTTGCGCTTCAGCGTTGAACAGCATGAAGTTGCTCGGCGCGGTCGCAGCGGTGAGTTGCTCCACGGTGAAGCGCAGGCGGGCGCGGGTTTTTTCGTCGGTCTCAACCGCATCCACCAGCTGCATCATGGTTTTGGCGTTAAGCAAATACACCGCGGCAGAAAAAGCAGCCATCGGGTTGGTGCTCCAGGCCGGGTCGGCAAAGCGACGGTCATTGAGCTTCAACTTGCCTTGAAGGCCCTGGGCCCACAGTTCGCCGGCTTCCTGAAGGTATTGCTGCTGCAGCGCCTGCATTTTTTCGGGGTTGAAGGTGATCTTGGGCGCCTTCTTGTGCACGCCCATGAGCGGTGCGGCGGCTTGCCCCAGATCCATGTTCTGGAACGATTCAAACATCTTGCCGAAGGACTCGGTCATGGTTTGCTGAAACTGCTGCGCGTTTTGCAGCCACTGTTGCTGGACTTCACTGTTCATTCAATTCCCTCGTTACACCGATTTAATAACAAACCGCTAGTATCCACGATTGAAGTCTTCGTTTAGCTGACATTGTCCATTTCTTGATAAAAACCCTCACGCCATGTACATCGTTCCACTGGCCTGGCTCTATGTCGCCCTGATGATGGCAGTAGCCGAGGCGACCAGTAGCAGCGGCACCGTGCTGGGGGCGATCATTACCTTTGTGCTGTACGGCGCGCTACCGATCGGCCTGGTGGTGTATGTCATGAGCGCGCCAGCGCGTGGTCGCGCCCGCAAAGCGCGCGAGCAGGCCGAGTGGGAGGCGCAGCAGTCGGCAAAGAACCAGCCCTCAGAGACCGCGCCCGCCATCCATCCAGATGCAGGCGGCAAAGCGCCCACTGACCCGGTCGCGCCGGTGCGAAAAGAACCTTGACGGGTTGCCCACCGTGCACCAGGCGGGGCTGCTGTCGTTGCCGTAGATTTGCCTGATACCCAGCGCGACCAGCCGCTGACGCGCCAGACCGGCCAAATCCGCCAGCCATTTGCCACCTGGCGCTGGCCTGAAAAATTGCGCCGCTTGTGGTGTATGCGCGACAAACGCAGCGCGTACCTCCTCACCCACTTCAAACGTGTCAGGGCCAATACAGGGGCCCAGCCAAGCTATGACATTTGCAGCTGCTTGCGCTTGCTGTATATGGGCTAGAGCACAAAAACGCTTGGATATTTGTTCCAGAACCCCAATGCCGCCCGGCCCCGCCAAACCACGCCAACCCGCGTGTGCCGCGGCAACGCAGTCGCCCTGCAAGGTGGTGAACAAGATCGGCAAACAGTCCGCCACCATGATGGTGCAGGCGATGCCAGGCACCTGGGTCATGCAGGCATCAGCGTGCGCGGCGTGTGGCGTTGCCGCGTCCAGTTGCAACACCCGCGAGCCGTGCACCTGGTTCAAAAACACCGGTTGCGCTTGAAGCGCCTGCCCAAAAATTGCCCGGTTGGCCGCTACATGTGCCGGGTCGTCGCCCACATGGTCGCCCAGGTTCAGGCTGGCGTACGGTTCGCTCGACACACCACCCGCGCGCGTCGTGCAGACAGCGTGCACGCCCGCTGGCGTGGGCCAATCGGGAACCAGCCAGCCGTCAAGCATGCGCGGCGCGCACCTTGTTAAACGCCTGCAGCAGCTTGTGGTGCATTTCGCAACCGTCCAGCGCCAGCCCGGGCGCGCTCAAGCCCATGAAGCGGTCTTCCTGCATGATCAGCGCGTGCGCTTGCGCCAGCGGCCCGGCCCCATAGAGCAGCGCCAACGCGTCCAGATACGGCGCGCTGTCGCCCATGTCCGAGAGCTGAATCAGGTTGCGGATGCAGGCGTAGACCTGACGGCGCTGCGGGTTGATCTGGTCAAAGTTCAAAATCCAGTCGCAACCCTCCAGCGTGGCAGCCTCGTCGCCAATGGCCAGCGCCAGCAGGGTTTTGAGTTCGCCCAGGCGCAGGTCGGCCCAGAACGAACCGGCATCGGCCGCCAGGCCGATCAGCCCCGGCACCGGGCGGTGGTCAGCCAGGTTGGATTCGTTGAGTGTTTCCAGCAAATCACTGCATTCCCCGTCGTCCAGATCGGTCAGGTTCAACAGCGCTTCGCGCATCGGGTTGACGATGCTGTTGTTCTCAAACTCCAGGTCGTCAATGGGGTAAATTTCGGACAGTCCCGGCACCAGAATGCGGCAGCCGTAAACGCCCAGGTGGGTGAAATCGGCGATGTAAATGTCGTGGCCGTCGGCGTGCAGGCGCTGCACGCACCAGGCGTAATCCTCGGCGGTAGTGCTGCTGAAGTTCCAGTCAAAAAAGTCAAAGTCTGGCTCGTCGCCTAGAAACTTCCAGTGGATGACGCCGCTGGAATCAACAAAATGGATTTCGATGTTGGTCGAGCTGGCCGTCTCTTCCAGGTCAAAACCGGGGGCCGGAAAGCCCGACAAGGCATCCAGCGCCCGGCCCTGCAGCAGCTCGGTCAAGGCCCGCTCCAGCGCCACTTCAAAGCGCGGGTGCGCGCCAAAGCTGGCAAAGCAGCCCTGGTCGGCCGGGTTGAGCAGCGTCACATTCATCACCGGGTACTTGCCGCCCAGCGACGCGTCTTTCACCAGAATGCCAAAACCGGCCTCTCGCAGCGCTGCGATGCCTTTGGCGATGCGCGGGTAGCGGGCAATCACGTCTTCGGGCACGTCGGGCAGGCAAAGGCCTTCGCTGATGATGCGCGCCTTGACCGAACGCTCAAAAATTTCGGACAGCGCCTGCGCACGCGCCTCCATCGGTGTGTTGCCGGCCGACATGCCGTTGCTGACGTACAGGTTGCCGATGACGTTGACCGGAAAGTAGACGGTTTGCCCATCGCGCTCGCGCACGTAGGGTATGGTGCAAATGCCGCGCTCCTCATTGCCGGAGTTGAAATCGACCAGGCTCGATGCCTCGACGTTGCCTTGCGGGTTGTAGCGCTGCTGCAGCTCGGGTGTCAGCAGCTCTGCGGGCCAGCTGCCGTCGGCGGGCACGTCAAACCAGCGCTCTTGCGGGTAGTGGACAAAGTCGCTGGCGGCCACGTCCGGCCCCAAGTAAAAGTGCGTCCAGAAATAGTTGGTCGACAGGCGCTCAAAAAATTCGCCCAAGGCGCTGGCCAGACACGCCAGCCGCGTGGCGCCCTTGCCGTTGGCAAACAGCAGCGGACAGTCCCGGTCGCGGATATGGACCGACCAGATGCCATCAACCGGGTTCAACCAGCTGCGTTCTTCAATGTGAAAACCCAGGTGCTGCAGCTTGCCCTGCAGCGTGGCAATGGTGGATTCGAGTGCGGCATCTTTGCCGGGAATGAAAGTGGTGTTATGCATAAGGGGCAGCATAACAGTTGCCGCCAGTGCCATTCACCTGCAAAGAGCGGATGCGATTCAAATTGGTGTTTCATCGCGAAAAGTCATGGCCTCAGGTCAAACCCGGTGCGGCGACTGGGTCATGCGCATGCGGTTTTGGGAGCAAAACACGCGCGAGACGGAAGACTTCTTTTGTCAGACTATTGCAGGCGCGCGCCTTTGCCCCCAAAGCCCGGTCGCATGGCCCAATCACCGCGCCTGAGCGCTTCACGGGGAGATTCTTCACGCCAAGCAGATCACTCTGTAGCACACCTTATCGAACTTCGGCTGCCCATGATCGTCCCCTGCCAGCCCTGCAGCGACCTCACCGAATCAGTCGGGCGATGCGCTTTGCGGAGGTAAAGGAGGAGCTCGCGCAGCGGGCGGGGGACACGTAGCAAAGCGCATTGCCCGACTGATTGGGCAAATAACGTGACATCAGCTGGACTCTGCCAACTCTCCCTCGTCACTTTGAACGCACCCCGGCCAAGCCACTTTGCACGGTTAGAGCGCGCAACCTACGCAGGGCACGCGCAAGGCCAGACAAAACTCCTAAACTGCCACGCTTGTCAGACCCAGCTCAAGCAACAACGAGGACCCCCATGACACCTTACCCGCACCTGCTCGAACCCCTGAACCTGGGTTTCACCACCCTGCCCAACCGCGTCCTGATGGGCTCAATGCACGTCGGGCTGGAAGAAGTCAAAGATGGCTTCAATCGCATGGCGGCGTTTTATGCCGAGCGCGCCAAAGGCGGCGTAGGCCTGATCGTTACCGGCGGCATTGCGCCTAACGACCGTGGCCGCCCCATGCCCGGCGGCGCGCGCCTGACCACCGAGGCCGAGGCCGAAAAACACAAGCCGGTGACCGCGGCCGTGCACCAGGCTGGCGGCAAGATCGCCATGCAAATCCTGCACTTTGGCCGCTACGCCTACCACGAGAACCTGGTCGCACCCAGCGCGCTGCAAGCGCCGATCAACCCGATGAAGCCCAAGGCGCTCAGTTGTGATGAGGTCTACCAGACCATTGACGACTTTGTGCGCTGCGCCGCGCTGGCGCAAAGCGCGGGCTACGACGGCGTCGAGATCATGGGAAGTGAAGGCTATTTGCTCAACGAATTTATCGCTGCGCGCACCAACCAGCGCGACGACGAATGGGGCGGCAGCTACCAAAACCGCATCCGTTTCCCGCTGGAAATTGTGCGGGGTGTGCGCGCCAAGGTGGGACCCAACTTCATCATCATTTACCGCCTGTCGATGCTCGATCTGGTGGAGGGCGGCTCCACGCTGGACGAGGTGATTGAACTGGCGCAAGCGTTAGAACACGCCGGTGTGACCATCCTCAACACCGGCATCGGCTGGCACGAGGCGCGCATTCCCACCATCGCCACCAAAGTGCCACGCGCTGCCTGGGCCTGGGTGACCCAGCAACTCAAAGGCAAGGTCACCATTCCGCTGGTGGCCACCAACCGCATCAACACGCCCGAGGTGGCCGAGCAACTCTTGGCAGACGGTTTTTGCGACATGGTGTCGATGGCGCGCCCCTTTTTGGCCGACCCGCTGTTCATCCAAAAGGCCGCCGCTGGCAAAGCCGACGAGATCAACACCTGCATTGGCTGCAACCAGGCCTGTCTGGATCACACTTTTGGCGGCAAGATCACCAGTTGCCTGGTCAACCCGCGTGCCTGCCACGAAACCCTGATCAACATCACCCCCGCTGCCAAGCGCGAAAAAATCGCTGTGGTGGGCGCAGGCCCCGCCGGTTTGAGCTTTGCCACCGCTGCGGCGCAGTGCGGTTTGGACGTGACGCTGTTTGACGCCGCAGCCGAGATTGGCGGCCAGTTCAACATTGCCAAGCAAGTGCCCGGCAAGGAAGAGTTTGATGAGACGTTGCGCTACTTTGGCAAGCAGATTGCGTTGACTGGTGTGGCGCTGAAGCTCAAGACTCGCGTGACTGCAGCAGATTTACAGGCCGCAGGCTTCAAGCAAGTGGTGCTGGCCACCGGCGTGACCCCGCGCACGCCGCCAATTGACGGCATCCACCACCCCAAGGTGTTGGGCTACCTGGACGTGCTGCGCGACAAAAAGCCCGTGGGTAAAACTGTGGCGCTGATCGGCGCGGGCGGCATTGGCTTTGATACCGCTGAATTTTTACTGCACGAGGGCGTGAGCCCCAGCCTGGACAAAGCCAAGTTTTTTGCCGAATGGGGTGTGGACACCACCTATGCCGAGCGCGGCGGGCTGAAGGCGGCGCACATCGAAGCCAGCCCGCGCAAAATTTACCTGCTGCAACGCAAGGCCAGCAAGGTCGGCGAGGCTTTAGGCAAAACCACCGGCTGGATTCACCGCACCTCGCTGAAAAACCGCCATGTCGACATGCTCTCGGGCGTGACCTACCGCAAGATTGACGATGCCGGTCTACACATCACCGTGAACGGCGAAGAGCGCACGCTGGCGGTGGACAACGTGGTGGTCTGCGCCGGGCAGGAGCCACAGCGCGAACTGCAGGCACAGCTGCAAGCTGCAGGCATTGCGGTACACCTGATTGGTGGTGCCGACAAGGCCGAAGAGCTGGATGCCAAGCGCGCCATCAAGCAGGGGCTTGAACTGGCGATTTCGCTGGCGGCAAGCACAGCCAGCAGCGTCACTTCTGCTTCTGAAAAGTTACAAGCCAAATCAGCCTCTAGCCCAGATAATACAAGCGCAAGCAGCCATCAAAATAATAGCGCTACAGGTTACACCACCTTGACCGTGAGCCTGGCCGACCACATTGCCACCATCACCCTGAACCGCCCCGACAAGGCCAACGCCATGAACCTGGCCATGTGGCACGAACTGCGCCAGGCGTTCAAGTGGGTCGATGCCACGCCGGCTGCACGCGTGGCCATTTTGCAAGGCGAGGGCAAGCTGTTCACCAGCGGCATTGACCTGCAAATGATGATGGGCATGGGCGACCAGATCCACAACGACTGCGAAGCCCGCATGCGCGAAAACCTGCGCCAGGTCATTCTGGATCTGCAGGACACGCTCACGTCTTTGGAGCGCTGCCGCAAGCCGGTGCTGGCCGCCATCCACGGCGCGTGCATTGGCGGCGGCATTGATCTGATCTGCTGCGCCGACATGCGTTACTGCTCTAGCGACGCGTCTTTCAGCATTAAGGAAATTGACATCGGCATGACCGCCGACGTGGGCACGCTGCAGCGGCTCCCCAAACTGGTGGGCGAAGGCATCACCCGCGAGCTGGCTTACACCGGGCGCAAGTTTGATGCCGCAGAGGCCCTGGGCATGAAACTGGTGAACCGGGTGTTTGATTCGCGCGAAACCCTGCAAGCCGGGGTGCGCGCGCTTGCTACAACCATTGCAGCAAAGTCCCCTTTATCTATAAGGGGCGTAAAGGAAATGATTACCTACGCCCGCGACCACAGCGTGGCCGACGGCCTGAACTACGTGGCCACCTGGAATGCCGCCATGCTGCTCAGCGATGACCTGCAAGAGTCGATGATGGCCAACATGGGCAAACGCGCGCCGGTTTATAAGGACTGAGGTTGGATAGGTGCTTGCATCACATTGAAAGAGCGGTCAATTTTTTGACGTGATTTTCAGTGTGAAATCTGGCTTTTGGCAGTCGGCCACAGACCCGTTGGAGTCAGCCCCCAACTGAATGTCCCCATCCAATAGCCGTCATTCGAATCAGCAAGGCTATTTCGGCAATGCGTCACGTTTTAATCTCAAATGAGATACATAATAATGTCTTAACTCAGGATACACCGACATGACAGTACAAACTTCCATGCTCCACATTCGAGTGGAAGACGACATTAAAGAGCAAGCCACCCAGGCTTTAACGGCCATGGGTCTGTCGGTATCAGACGCAGTGCGCTTGTTTCTTCGCCGTGTCGTGATTGACCAGGCATTTCCACTTGAACTCAAAGTGCCCAACGCGCAAACACGTGCCGCCATGGAAGAGTCCCGCGCCATGATGGCCACACGCCGCGCGCGCTTTGCCAGTGCTAGCGAACTGTTTGCTGATCTTGAAAAAAACAGCAGCAAGTAAACGGGCGGTGCTGCCGCGCGCCGCCGATTACGCCAAGGCTTTTCTGAAAGATTGGCAACGCTTGTCCCACTCCGGACGTTTTGATATGGTGCGACTCAAGGAGGCCATGTTGTTGCTGATTGCCAATGACGCTCCCCTTGCGCCTGAATGGTCAGATCACAGCTTAAAAGGGGAGTGGGCAGATCACCGGGAATGCCATATTGGGGGCGACTTCCTGCTGATCTACCAAGTGGATGCAAACTGGATCAACTTTGTTCGTTCGGGTACGCATTCCGAACTTTTCAGCAATTGACAGTTTTCGATAAAAGCCAAGCAACTTGTCGCAAAAATTGGGTATTTGAGGATCATTTTTGCGGTTGGTGGGGGTCCATGAAATCCGGCTTATCAGGATTGAGACGAGCTTCAGTGATGCCGCTCCAATCGAGTAACCGCAGACCGCAACCTTGAGGGTGATTTTCTGCTGCCTTAAAGCAGCCACCAGTCAACACCCGCTGCTGGTCGCGTCCGGGGGCCCACTTTGACAAAAGGTTCGTCCCATAACCGCCTGTTGACCTCTAGGTGGCAACGGCTGCTTTGGCGCAGGCAGATCGCAAATTTCTACGACAGAAACCGCTGCTTATGCATAGCTATGCATAAGCAGCGATGATGGCCAACATGGGCAAACGCGCGCCAGTGCACCAAGACTGACTCCTCCAAGACTCAAAACGGGTCAGTCTAGCGGCGCCAAACCGCTGCTGCGCCAGTTTTGTTCCTTGTTTTTGCCGCCACGCTTGGCGCTGTACATCGCCAGATCGGCACAGCGGATCAGCGCGTCGACGGTCTGCGCGTCCCACGGGTACAGCGCCACACCGACGCTGGCAGTCACCCGGCCAGGCCCTTCCTTCAAATCAAAGGGTTGCGCCAGCGACGCGACGATTTCAGCAGCCAATTTGTCCGCCTGCGTGACGTCGCCAATCCCTGACATCACCAACGCAAACTCATCGCCCCCCATGCGTGCCACGGTATCACTATCGCGGGCGCGGCTGCGGAGTCTTTGTGCCACCTGCACCAACAACTGATCCCCTGCGGCGTGACCCAACGTATCGTTGACCGCCTTGAAACCATCCAGATCAACCCAAAATACCGCAGCGCCGGTGCTGCTGCGTTTGGCCAGGTTGATCGCCTGCGCACAGCGGTCCTTGAACAAGCTGCTATTGGGCAGGTTTGTCAGTGTGTCGTGGTGCGCCAGCGCCCACAACTGTGCCTCGTGTTGACGCCGGGCCGTGGCGTCGGTCAGCACCAAGACGCTCCCGCGCATGGCCGCATCGGCCTGATTCAGATGAATCCAGCTCAGCGCACACCAGCGCTGCGTCTGCGCCAGCCGGAACTCGACTCGTTGCACGCTGTCGCCGAGCGACTGCGCGCGCCAAACCTCTTGCACCTGGCGCCGATCATCGGGGTGAACAAAGTCCAGCAGCGGGCGACCCTGCGCTTGCCTGACCGAATACCCGGTCAAAGTGCTGGCCGTGTCGTTGATGTAGCAGCACCGGCCTTGGGCGTCGAGTTCCATCATGCCCACCGGCGCCGCCGCCAGTATCACTTGCAAATGGCGCTGGCTGTTTTCCAGTTCATGGGTACGCGCGGCGACCTGATCTTGCAGAAGCTGGTTGTAGCTGCGCAGCAGTGCGCGGGCGCGCCTGGGTTTGGACACATCCACCGCGGTGCCGCGGTAGCCAATCCAGTCGCCAGCCTCGTTCCACACCGGCTGGCCATTGAGCGCGACCCAGCGCGTCACCCGACCGGCAAACGGCACAGCCACCTCCAGGTGACGGAACGGTCGCTGTTCGAGCCAATGGCTTTCAATGGCCGCAAGTTGTGCTGGTTCGCCACCGGCCAAGACAATGTGCCAATGGCGACCCACGGGTAAGGCGATGTGCTTGGCCAAACGCCCTGAAATGCGACTCAACCGACCCTGTGCATCAGCTTCCCAAAGCAAGTCATTGGACGCGTAAGAGAAATCGCGGTAGCGCTGCAAGGCATCGTGCCGGGCATCAACCACCCCACCCAGCCACAGTCCCATCCCGGCGATGGCGACCATCACCAACTGGAAACGCAGCGCCATGTCAGCTTGGCCCTCGGCGGCGATCAGCAAGACCAGACCGCTGTCGAGCAACACCACCGCCAGCAGCGCACTGCGCAAACCATAGCGCAGCGCGAGCCCGGCCAGTGGCAGCAACAGCAGAAGGGTGAAAAAAGGCAGGTCGGCGGTCAACTTCAGTGCCGTGGGCAGCGCGAACACCAGCAGCAGCGATGCCACGGCGATCAACACGGTTGGCGCGGCATACCGGACAGTCAACGGTTTATTTGGCTGGACATCAGCCAATGCAGTGCCCTTCAAATAGCGCGTCAGGCGCGGGCCGACCAGCACCAGCAACACTGGCGCCAGCGTCACGATGCCAACAAAATCACCCACCAGCCAGGAAGCCCATATTGACGTCACTTGCGTCACGTCGATGGCACCGATCCGGGACAAGCCGAACGCACCAGCCAACGCTGCCAGTGCCGCGCAGGCCAGCGCCGAAGCCAAAAACAAGCTGGTGTGCAGCGGCCGCTTGAAATTCCATGACGTCTGCAGCCAGCTGCGCAGGGGCAACAGCACCAGCGCGTAACCGGCCACCGGTGCCAGCCACTGCAAGTTCAGCCAGACCATCTGCGCCGACGACAACAGCGCAAACGTCTTGCCCGAGCCAAAAAAATCAACAGCGCTGACGGCCCATACGGTGACAAGCTCCAGCACCACCCCGGGCCAGCCCAGCAAAAAGATCACCGCAAAGCGCAGACCGCCGGGCAAAAACCACAGACTGGCGCCACCGAGCTGGCCCAGTAGCCTGGCCGAATACCAGGTGATCAGCCAAATCACGCCGTAGGCCAGACCGACCCGGAGATACCTTGCCCGGGTACCGGCGTCTGACAACGGGTTCATCAAAAAGTGGTTCATCTTGTTATGGTTGACGGGTCGCACCTTGACACATGGGCTACGCGATCACCCCCCTCTCCTGGCCTGCATTATGGCGCGGCAGTGGTGTGCGCACTCTAGGGTTCTAGTGTGCACTCCCTAGGGTTAACCCGAATAATCGACAGCACCACACTTTTCGCAACTACAAGGATTCGCCATGCGTACCAAAAATCTCTCCACCCTCACCTGCCACGTCGTCGCTTCTTACGGCAACACCGCCAAGCACGCCATCACCGCTTACCGCACCGGTGGCGAACGCGTTGTTGGTGTGATCGAACAGCGCTGGAACCGCTCGCTCAACGCTTCACGTTCGCAACTGGCTGCGGGTGTTGCGCGCAACGCCAACGCGGTGCAGGCACGCTTGCAGCAGTTCGCGCAGTCGGGTCTGGCACTCACCTCGAACGGCGCCGAAAGCCTGGTCAACAAGATGGTGCAACTCGCAGACGCTGGCGTGCACTCGGTGGCCGACAACGCGCTCTGGCTGGAAGCCAAAGTTGGCACCACCGCGCTGACACGTCTGTCCGAACTCGCGCTGCCCGCCGCCAACGCCTGGAGCCGCCTGGCCGACCAGGTGGAAGACCAATCGGCAAAACTGGTGGGCAAAATTGCTGGTAAGCCCGTGCGCCGGGCCGCGCCCAAGCGTGCGCGTGTGGCCGTTCGCAAGGCCATCAAGACCGCTACCGCGACGGTTTGAAATTGCCGTCACCAGGCCGCGTTGCAAGGTAAATGCTTGTAACCGCGGCCGCTTTGGGTTGAGGGCGTTGTTTAGCTGCCAAAATAGCGGCTTATTCAACTTGTCCTGAGGATGTTCGCTTGAAAGTCGCTGCCCTGTCCCTCGCCCTGACCGCCCTGCTTACCTTGGCTGCCTGCTCCAAACCAGACACACCAGCATCGGCACCCGCTGCACCCGCACCCACTACGGCCGTCACCACGTCGAGCTACGACGCCGCGGCCAGCAAGGGCAAGGGTTTTTCCGTTGGCGCGCTGATGAGCGCACAAACCGTTTACGTAATTTTTGAACCCCAGTGTCCGCATTGTGGTCGGCTCTGGCAGGCGTCACTGCCGCTGCACAACAAGGTCAAATTCGTCTGGATGCCGGTGAGCTTCAACGCCAAGAGCTTGCCGCAAGCGGCCGCGCTGATTACCTCACCCAATCCGATGGAGACCATGACGGCGCATGAAGAATCCTTGCTCGCGGGCCAAGGTGGCATCTCGGCACCCAGCAATGTCGCACCTGACATTGAGCAAGCCATCAAGGCCAATGGCCAATTGCTGACCTCGCTGGGAGTGGACTCGGTGCCGTTTTTGGTTGCCAAGCACCGTGCGACCGGCGAGGTTGTCAGCTTCAACGGTGCCATGGATACCGCCGCACTGGCCCGGTTATTGGGCGTGGACTGACTGGTCGCATTCGCCTTACGGTTGCCCCGCGGTGAACGTGCCGCTGAGCAACTCTGGCAAACGCGCATAAGGCATTTTGAAGCCACACGCCTGCGCGTGACCGCCGCCGCCCATGCTCTCGGCCAGCGTGATGCAGTTGAATCCTGATCTGGAGCGCAGCCCGCACTTGACCACTCCGGGCTTGTCCACCGTCCACAAAAGCGCGAAGCTGCCCGACTGCTGGCACAGCAGGTCACCCACCAGACTGTGAAACGCACTCGGCACGTTGGCCATCAGGCCGGTCATACCGTTGAAAGTGACGGGTTGCGCCGCCTCGGCCATGGCTTGCGCCAATTTGGTGAACTTTTCGTCCATGGCACGACCGCGATCGATGTAGGCAGCCATCTCGGCTGCGCCAAAGTTGGCAATCGCGTGCCAACGGGCAAAGTCCAGCGGCTCCATGTCCAACGCTGCCAGAAAACCCGCGCTCTGCGGGTATTGCCAGACCCAGATATCACGGTCTTCGACAAACTTGACCAGCTCTGGGACAGGGCTCTTTGGATGAAAGAACTCCCAGGCCAACCGGGCACCTGACTTCTTCATGTCAAAGTGCACCACACCGCAGCGGCACTTGAAACCGGTCAACTTCTCGGCAGCGCTCAAATGATGGTCCAGCATGACCAGCTTGGCAGCCCGGTCTTCGACGCCACGCAGGATATGCTCGGCAAACGAAAAATCCAGGATATAAACCGCGCGTCCGGCCAAGGCAGGCAGGTCATCGACAGCTTTGACATCGCCATGATCCAGCGCTAAAAATTCGGCCTTGCCGTCAAAAAAGAGCCAGGCGGCCAGGGCAGCGGCGAAGCCATCCGGGCAGCTGCGGCCGTGGTAGATCACCAGCGGGTTGGGGTCATTGCGGTCAGGTTTTACACAGAGGTTGAAAGGCATAGCGTGGACGAGTTAAAAATAGCAAAAAGAGCGCTCTTGATTTTATAGCTATCAAAGACCATGATGTGAGCGCACAACTGTTTGTAACAATAAAATATTCTTTATGTCCGATTCAATGCAAAAGCCCTTTTTCACCGGTATTACCCAGCCCGATGGCCAGCAGTTTGATGCCTGGGCCAACCAGCCGCTGCTGCTGTCGATGGAGGCCGGTGGCATCGATTGGCCAAGCTCGTGCCGCAACGGCACCTGCCGCACCTGCTTTAGCAAGCTTGAATCGGGCCAGGTGCGCTACGAGATTGAGTGGCCAGGTTTGAGTACTGACGAAAAAGCCGAGGGCTATGTGCTGCCCTGCGTGGCGCACCCGTGCTCAGACGTAACGCTGCGCTACGAAGGCTTTTGACCTGCACGACGGCCAGGCTTCTTGATCTGCTTGAAGCGGATTTTGCGGTCCAGTTCAATCGCGTCTTTTTTGACCTGCCGTTCGGCATCCAGCATTTGGCCTGCGGCCAGCCAGACGGCAAATTCTTGAGGGGTTTCCAGCGTGATGCGCCCAAGCGCGCTAGAGCGGAAATCATCAATCACCAGTTCCGCCGCTTTTTGCCAATTGACCTGCTGGCCGCGCTGCAAGGCACCGCGCTTGCGGCCAATGGCTTCCAGCAATTGTTCGTCGGTCAAAGCGGCAACGCCTTCCACCTTGTAGCGCACCGCCAGCAACGCCGGGTAGTGCTGGCGCAGGTAGTCAAGCAGTTCCAGCGCCACTTCTTGCTCGTCAAACGCGTTGCGGCCCACAGCCCCGCTGGCGGCCAGGTTGTAGCCGCTTTTGGCGACGATGATGCGCGGCCACAGCACGCCGGGCGTGTCATACAGGTAAAAGTCTGGCGCAATGGCAATGCGTTGCTCCAGCTTGGTCACCCCGGCCTCATCACCGGTCTTGGCTGCGCGCTTGCCCGCCAGCGTGTTGATCAGCGTCGACTTGCCCACATTGGGAATGCCGCAAATCAACACCCGCATCGGTTTGGCCATGCCACCGCGGTTGGGGGCGAGTTCATGGCAGGCGGCGATCAGCGCCTTGGCAGGGGCGGTCATGCTGGCATCCAGGGCAATGGCACGGGTGCCAGGCAACGCGTTGTAGTGCGCCAGCCAGGCCGGCGTGCGCAGCGGGTCGGCCAGGTCTTGTTTGTTAAGCACTTTCAGCGCGGGCTTGCCCTGGGTGAGCTCGGCCAGCATCGGGTTCGCGCTGGAGCCGGGCAGGCGCGCGTCGAGCAGCTCAATCACCACGTCGATCGCCTTGATGCGCTCTGCAATGGCCTTTTGCGTCAAGTGCATGTGGCCGGGAAACCATTGAATCAGTGCCATGGCGCTTGTTCAGAAATCTGGTCGAACCCGTGCACGCGTGGCTTTGACCTCAGCGCGCTGCAACTTGTCCTTGCGCAGCCGCAGGCGTGAAGCACGCGTGGGCCGGGTGGCCTTGCGCGCTTTGGGTGGCTCGGCCACGCTGGCCACCAGCTCGTGCAAACGCAGCAACGCGTCAAACCGGTTCATCTCTTGGGTGCGATGCTGCTGCGCCTTGAGCACCAATACGCCATCTTTGCTGATGCGGTTGTCGCGCAGGGCTAACAGACGTTCTTTGACATCATCCGGTAGACTTGATGCCGCAATGTCAAAGCGCAAGTGGATCGCGCTGGACACCTTGTTGACGTTTTGCCCACCGGCACCCTGGGCGCGGATGGCGCTCAAGCTCACCTCGTCCTCGGGAATGTGCAGCGGCTCGGTCATGGCTATTGAGTGCGCGACACACTAACAAGATCGTCATTGCGAGGCGCGTCAGCGACGTGGCAATCCATGACGACAAGATCCGTGGATTGCCGCACGACGCTCGCAATGACAAACAAAAACATCATGCCAATGAATCCTCCGGCTCATGAACATAGCGCGCCACAAACGCGCCCACGGCAGATTTGGGCAAGGGTAGCCACACCACGTGGCCGCTGCCGGGAGCCACGGGCATGGCAACACCTTCTGCACTTTCCATGTGGGCCAGTTGCACATCGACATTGCCCTGCGGGTGGATGATCTCCAGCCAGTCTCCTACCGCAAAGCGGTTACGTACATTCACCTTCATCAGACCGCGAACTGCATCAAATTCAAGAGCATCACCCACATACAGGCTGCGGCCCGACTCGGAATAACCACGCAGGTAGTTTTGCGTTTCTTCGGGCGTGTGGCGCTGGAAGAAGCCACTGGTGTAGCCGCGGTTGGCCAGACCTTCAAGCTGGCCCAGCAGTTCGGGGTTGAGCTCGCGCCCGGCCACGGCATCATCAATCGCGCGGCGGTAGCTTTGCACCGTGCGCGCCACGTAATACGGGCTTTTGGTGCGGCCTTCGATCTTGAGCGAATCGACACCGATTTCGACCAGGCGCTTGACGTGCTCAATCGCGCGCAGGTCTTTGCTGTTCATCACGTAGGTGCCATGCTCGTCCTCTTCGATCGGCATGTAGCTGCCTTCGCGCTGGCTTTCTTCGATCATGTAGACCTGGTTGGCTTCTGGCGAACGCTCAATGGCTTCCTGTTCACGCGCGGCGGCAGCTTGCTGGGTGAGCACGTCGCCCGAGGCATCCACCACACCGGCTTGCGTCTTGTAGTCCCAACGGCAGGAATTGGTGCAACTGCCCTGGTTCGCATCGCGGTGGTTGAAGTAGCCCGACAGCAGGCAACGGCCTGAATACGCAATGCACAGCGCGCCGTGCACAAACACTTCCAGCTCCATGTCGGGACAGGCCTGGCGGATTTCTTCCACCTGATCCAGCGACAACTCACGCGACAGGATGATGCGCTTCAAGCCGACTTTTTGCCAGAACTTCACCGCCGCCGAGTTGACGGTGTTGGACTGCACCGAGAGGTGAATCTCCATCTCGGGCCAGGTCTCGCGCACCATCATGATCAGGCCGGGGTCGGACATGATCATCGCGTCCGGCTTCAAGGCAATCACCGGGGCCATGTTGTCGATGTAATGCCTGATTTTGTTGCCGTGCGGAAAGATGTTGCTGACCAGAAAGAAGCGCGCGCCCTTGGCATGGGCGGTGTCGATGCCTTGCTTGAGCACCTCAATGTCGCCAAAGTCGTTGTTGCGCACGCGCAAAGAGTAGCGCGGCTGGCCGGCGTAAATGGCGGTGGCACCAAAGGCCAGGGCCGTTTCCAGCATGGCAATGGATCCGGCCGGGGCCAGCAGTTCAGGGGTTTTCATGCAGCAAGGTGACTCAGTAAACAGGGGCAAATTATCTCTGTATCGCTTCGGCAAGCCAGCTTGTCGTTCCTTTCACCCGCTTTTCACCCGCTTTTATTGTCTAAAACTTTAATTTTGTCTAAAATGACATGATGCGCACAATAACCGCTTCCCAAGCCAAGCAAAACTTCGGCGCTTTACTGGGCGAACTCAGTCACGGGCCTGTAGCCATTGAGCGGCACCACAAAACGGTGGCCGTGGTCATGCTGCCCGAGTCGGTGGCATCCGTACCTGACCCGCGCCAGGCGGCGCGTACAGCGCAAAAGCAACTTGAACTGCAACGCTTGATGCGTCACCAACAGTGGGCACTGTCGTTGCTGTGCGCCACGCCATCAGCTCGACAAAAGCAGCTAAAGGCAGCCCGCCAGGCGGTCAAACGCTGGCAAGACGAACAGCTGTGTAGCGCCGACTACATTGAGCGCTGGCAACAGTGGCTGGCCTGCCCGGTGTCTGAGCTGGCCAAATTCATGTGTGGTGACGCGGATGGCTGGGGACCTGCCATGCGGCAAAACTCGCCTTTCACGTCCCTTGCGCTTGTTCAGCCATGAATGTTGACACCCTGATGGGTTTGCTGGCCGCTGCGCAGAGTTTGTGCGGCCACCGCGACTACGTGGTCATCGGCAGCCTGTCGGTGCTGGGCATGGCACAGGTCGAGACGATTCCCGTGGGCATGACCCTCTCGATCGATGCCGACTGCTACACGCTGGCTGACCCGCCCAGGGTATTCAATCTGGTCAAGTCATTGGGTGAAGGCAGCCCCTACCATCAAGCCCATGGCGTTTACCTGGATCCGGTTTCACCGCACCTACCTACGTTGCCCGATGGATGGGCACAGCGGCTGATCTTGGTGGAGCGTCCACCCGTAGTCGCCCATTGCCTGGAAGTCAATGATGCCGCTGTGTCCAAGCTGGCCCGCGGCGAGCCACGTGACCTGCGCTGGGTTCGCGCTGGCCTGCAAGCCGGGCTGATTTCGCTGCCGATGGTGCGCCTGCGTCTACGCCAAACTTCTTTTCTGGATGCCGACGAGCAGCGTGAGACTGAGCTGCGTGTGGGGGCGCTTGCTTGAATCAGCGAGTGGCCGCAATCGGGCTCAGCCCGCTGACGACATCCCCACACTGCGCCCGGTGCCGCAGCGCGTGATCCATCACCACCAGCGCCAGCATGGCTTCCAGAATGGGCGTGGCGCGAATGCCCACACACGGGTCGTGGCGACCTTTGGTGACCACCTCAGTCGGGCTGCCGTGGATATCAATCGATGCGCGCGGGGTCAAAATCGAGCTGGTGGGCTTGATCGCCACCGACACCTCCAGGTCTTGCCCACTGGTAATGCCACCCAGCGTACCACCAGCGTTGTTGCCAACGAAGCCTTGCGGTGAAAGCGAATCACCGTGCGTGCTGCCCCGCTGTGCCACGCTGGCAAAGCCGGCACCAATTTCCACGCCCTTGACAGCGTTGACGCCCATCATGGCATAGGCAATATCGGCGTCCATCTTGTCAAACAGCGGCTCACCCAGCCCTACCGGCACGTTCGATGCACTCACCCGCAGGCGCGCGCCACAACTGTCGCCGTCTTTGCGCAGGGCGGCCATGTAGTCTTCCAGTGCAGACACATCCGCTACCGGGGCAAAAAATGGGTTCTGCGCTACAAAATCCCAAGACTCAAAGGCAATCGGCAGTTCGCCCACTTGCGTCATGCAGCCACGAAACACCGTGCCGTATTTTTCAAACAACCACTTTTTGGCTACCGCACCGGCCGCCACCATGGGTGCCGTCAGGCGCGCGCTGCTGCGGCCCCCACCCCGCGGGTCACGGATACCGTATTTTTGAAAGTAGGCATAGTCGGCATGGCCGGGGCGGAAGGTCTGAACAATGTTGCCGTAATCTTTGCTGCGCTGGTCGGTGTTGTGGATCAGCAGGCAAATCGGCGTGCCGGTGGTTTTGCCCTCATACAAGCCCGACAAGATTTGCACCGCGTCGGGCTCGTTGCGCTGGGTGACAAACTTGCTGGTGCCGGGGCGACGCCGATCAAGATCAGGCTGGATGTCAACCTCAGACAGCGCCATCCCTGGCGGGCAGCCGTCAATCACACAGCCAATGGCCGGGCCGTGGGATTCACCAAAGTTGGTGACTGCGAATAGGGTTCCAAAGGTATTGCCGCTCATGGGGCGCGATTATCCCAGAGCAGGCCCAGACCACGCCGGGTGCGCGATCAATCAGAGCTTGGGCGCGTCGTCCGGGCCTTCGCCTTCGGGCCAGTCGTGGATGTAGGCCTTGAGCATCTTGTTCTCAAAGTTCTGGCTGTCGACAACGGCACGGGCCACATCGTGAAAACTGATGACGCCCATCAACATTTTCTTGTTCATCACCGGCATGTAGCGCGCGTGGCTGTCAAGCATCATGCGACGCACTTCGTCCATATCGGTCTCGGCGGTGCAGGTCAGCGGATGGTCGTCCATGGCGGCGCGCACGGTGGACTGTGTGATATTGCCGTTGGTTTTGACCAGCACCTGGGTGAGTTCACGCACGGTCACCATACCGACGAGTTCGCCATGGTCCATCACCACCAAGGAGCCAATGTCGTGCTCCTGCATCTGCGCCAGCGCGCTCATCAGCGACTGATCCGGGTTGGCGGTAAACAAGGTGCCGCCCTTGATGCGCAAAATATCACTGACTTTCATAGCTCTCCTTCAGGGTAACGAGGGGGCAACCGACAACCGGTTGGGTTGACATGAATATAGCCCACAATTTCCAAAACCAACCTAGTAATTTCCAGCATGTCGGGTGCAATCGCGGAAAATGCGCGCCACACACCCCTTCACCCGCCCAAGGAGCACCATGTCTGGCTACGCTGACCCCGGTTTTGACACCCTGACACTGCACGCAGGCGCCGCCCCTGACCCCGCCACCGGTGCGCGCGCGGTGCCGATCCACCTGACCACCTCGTTTGTGTTTGAGAGCAGCGAACACGCCCAGTCGCTCTTCAATCTGGAGCGCGCCGGCCACGTCTACAGCCGTATCAGCAACCCGACAAATGCTGTGCTGGAAGAGCGCATCAGCGCGCTGGAAGGCGGCATTGGCGCCATCACAACGGCCAGCGGCCAGGCTGCACTGCACCTGAGCATTGCCACGCTGATGGGTGCGGGTAGCCATATCGTGGCCTCAACCGCCTTGTACGGCGGCAGCCAGAACCTGCTGCACTACACGCTGCGTCGCTTTGGCATAGAGACCACGTTTGTCAAACCCGGTGACATCGACGGCTGGCGTGCCGCCGTACGGCCTAACACCAAATTATTTTTTGGCGAAACCGTCGGCAACCCGGGGCTTGACGTACTGGACATCCCCACGGTGAGCACACTAGCCCATGAGGCGGGCGTGCCGCTGCTGGTCGACTCCACGTTGACCACGCCTTGGCTCATCAAACCGTTTGATCTGGGTGCCGACCTGGTTTACCACTCAGCCACCAAGTTTCTCAGCGGCCATGGCACGGTGATTGGTGGTCTGGTGGTCGATGGTGGCAGCTTTGACTGGGAGCGCAGCGGCAAGTTTGCTGAACTGACGCAGCCCTACGACGGCTTTCACAACATGGTGTTCTCGGAAGAATCCACCGTCGGCGCTTTTTTGCTGCGCGCGCGCCGCGAAGGCCTGCGCGACTTTGGCGCCTGTCTGAGCCCGCACTCGGCCTGGCTGATTCTGCAGGGCATGGAAACCCTGCCACTGCGCATGGCGCGGCACATGAGCAACACGCAACGGGTCGTCACGTTTTTGGCCGCCCACCCTTTTGTCGCGCGCGTTGGCCACCCGCTGCTCGAAAGTCACCCGGGGCACGCGCTGGCAAGGAAGCTGCTCCCGCGCGGGGCCGGCTCGGTGTTCAGTTTTGACCTCAAAGGTAACCGGGAGCAGGGCAAGAAATTCGTCGAGTCTCTCAGGCTCTTCAGCCACCTGGCCAATGTGGGTGACAGCCGCAGCCTGGTGATTCACCCAGCTTCCACCACCCATTTCCGTATGACCGACGAGGCGCTGGCCGCAGGCGGCATCACCCAGGGGACGATCCGCCTGAGCATTGGCCTGGAAGACCCCGATGATCTTTTAGACGATCTCAAACGCGCGCTGAAGGCGGCCGAACGTGGCTGACAGATGATCTGCCAAGAGGTCTGGAAACTATTATTTAAATAGCTGCTTACGCTTGTTAAATAAGGGCTAGAGGCCAATTTGTCATATATTTTTGAGCGAGTTCGCCATGTATTTCACTGTTAACAACGCCCCCACGTACTGCTACACCGGCGGCAAGCCGTTTGATGCGACCAAGCCTACCGTTGTCTTTATCCACGGTGTGTTGAACGACCACAGCGTCTGGATTCTGCAAACGCGCTACCTGGCGCACCACGGCTTCAACGTGCTGGCGCTGGACCTGCCTGGCCACTGCCGCAGCCAGGGCGAGGCGCCCGCCAGTGTGGAAGAGGCAGCGGATTTCATTGCTGCGCTGCTTGACACTGCTGGCGTGCAAACAGCTGCCTTGGTGGGCCACAGCTGGGGATCGTTGATTGCGCTGGAAGCGGCGGCACGCCTGAAAGAGCGGGTCACGCACCTGGTGCTGGTAGGTGCCGCCGCACCGATGCGGGTGTCAACTGCGTTGCTGGAGGCCTCTGTCAGCAACCCCGAGCAGGCGATCAAGCTGGTCAATATCTTTTCGCGCAGCACCCTCGCACCCGTGCCATCAGCGCTTGGGCCGGGTACCTGGGTGTACGGCGCGGGCCTTGCCCTGGGGCGGCGCGTGCTGGCCAGCAACACGAGAGTTAATGTTTTTGAGCGTGGCTTCAAGGCCTGCGACAGTTACCGCAACGCTGACGCCGCCATCACGCAAATCAGCTGTCCCGTGCTGTTTCTGCTCGGCTCGCAAGACCAGATGACCCCGCCTAAAGCCGCGCAAGGCCTGATCACCGCAGCACGCGCGAGTGGCAAGACAGTGCAAATACGTATGGTGCCCGTAGGCCACAACCAGATGACCGAGGCGCCGGACGACACGCTTTTTGCCATACGCGATTTCTTGCAAACAACGACAAGCGACGCAAAATAGCGCCCATCTTTGCTCTACGGGAAACCCTCATGAAACACACCCTCTGCATCGCCTTGTGCGCGCTGGGCTGCTGCTTTGGCGCTGGCACTGCTGCCGCTGAAGATGCCATCATTGGCTTTGTGAAGACCGCACAAGGCAATGCCAGCCTGGTGGTGGCCGGCCGATCGGTACCTGCAGCACCCGGAGCCGCCTTGGTGCGCTCAACCCTCCTCAAAACCGGGCCTGATGCCAGCATGGGCGTGACCCTCAAAGACAACACGCTGCTGTCCATCGGCCCCAATACTGAACTGGCGTTGGAAGAATTCATGTTTGCCCCGGCACAAAGTCAACTGCGGCTGGATGCGCGCATGACTCAGGGCACACTCAACTATGTCTCGGGTGTGATGGCCAAGTTGCGGCCGCAGGCGGTGACGGTGCGCACACCCACGGGCAACATCGGCGTGCGGGGTACGCACTTTGTTCTGTCTGTCGCCAAGGAGTAAATCGTGAATACACGCGAAGCGATGCTTTCCTGCCTATTTTCACGCTGTCTGCTCGGCAGCTTGCTTGTGCTGGCGCTGGCCGGTTGTGCCAGCAAGGGCTATGTCGCCTTGTTGCCTGACCAAGACGGTAGAGTGGGCCAGGTGCTGGTCAGCAACGCCAAAGGGCAAACCCTGCTCGACAGCAAAAGCCAAGCCGCTGAACTGGACACCGCGCCAGGCAAAACGTTTGTCTTGAGCGACGAACAGCTTCGCAAAGACTTTGGTGCTGCCATGGCCGCCGCGCCACAAGCACCTGTCAGCTATCTGCTGTATTTTGAAACTGGTGGCGCCACCCTGACGCCTGAATCCCAGGGCTTGATCCCGCAAATCCTGGCCGAAATTCAGCGCCGTCCGGGTGCGGACGTGTCTGTGGTGGGCCATTCCGACACCCAGGGCGACGACAACGCCAACTTCCAATTGGCGTTGTCGCGCGCGCAAACGGTTGCACAGTCGATCAGCACCGCGCAGTTGTCTGCCGATCGCATCTCGGTGGAATCCCATGGTGAAAAAAACTTGCTGATCCCCACCGCAGACGACGTACCCGAGCCACGCAACCGGCGTGTCGAGATACTGGTGCGATAAGCCTTCTGGCCACCTACTTTTCGCTCAGGGTGATCGCGTCGTCGGCCTGACCCGCACGCAGGCGCTGCAGGTGCAGTGCCACCAACGGGTCATGGGCACGCCGGCGTGCCAGCGTTTCAAAAGCCGCCAGCGCTGCGTGCGCCTGTCCCTGGTGCAACAGGTTCATCGCGTTCAGGTATTGGGCGTCAGCGGCGGCATCGGGTGCCAGCGGCTCAAAGACCTGGAGCCACTGCAATTTGCCCTTGAACAACACCTTGCCGATGGGCCTGACGGGCCACTCAGGGCAGCCTGAGAGCGTCGCCTGTGACACGCACATCAGTGTGCCAAAGTGTTTGTTGGCCGTTTCCAGGCGGGCTGCGGCGTTGATCGGGTCACCAAGTGCGCGATAGTCAAAAATGGTCTTGCCACCAAAGTTGCCAACGATCACCTCGCCCGAGTGCACACCAATACGCGTGGTACCAAAATGAATGCCACGCCCAGCCAGATCGGCCACATAGCGCTCTGAAAACAGGTGCATTTCCCAGGCACAGCGCAGCGCCCTTGCGCGGTGGTCCGGCTGCACCACCGGCGCAGAAAACATGATCACCAATGCGTCACCCACGATTCGGTCGAGCGTGCCCTGATGCGCAAACACAATGGCAATCATGCCGTCCAGGTAATCATTGAGCAAACTCACCGCCGCGCCGGGGTCCATGCCTTCGATCATGGTGGTGAAACCGGTGAGATCAGTAAACACAAAACTGCATTCCTGACGCCGGCCGCCCAGTTCCAGCGCGCCAGGTTGCTTGATCAGGTAGTTGACCAGGTTGGGCGAGAC
>Ga0210054_1000624_pt1 | contig 32819 bp, 33 predicted proteins | sample CryGeymeta201516_FD_185470 | JGI IMG/M metagenome (GOLD analysis project Ga0210054, IMG submission 185470) | Groundwater microbial communities from Crystal Geyser aquifers in Utah, USA - Crystal Geyser metaG 2015-16 (SPAdes) (version 2) | ecosystem: Environmental > Aquatic > Deep subsurface >... | reverse complement strand
CGAATACGAATACGAACACGATCATGGTTAACAACGGCCGGATCAGCGCCCAGGCCAAGCCGATGACGGTTTGCTTGTAGCGCACCAGAATATCCCGCCAAGCGAGGAAATAGAACAGCTCGCGGTAGCGCCACAGGTCTTGCCAGTAGTGGCGTTCAGTCCTGCCCGCTTCGATAATCAATGTGGCCTGGTTTCTCATCGGTCAAATCGTTGCGCCCGATGGGCGCGGGTTTGAAGTGGACGGGTTTGCGACCGGCGCAATTTGAGCTTCCTTCAACAAGCCCTTTTCTGCCGCTTCGCGCCGCAATGCTTCGATCTCGCCGTGCAAGCGTTCATATTCCTGCACTTTGCGTTTCAGGAACTGCACCGTCATCCGCGCTTTCGATTCGATGCCTTGCGGCGTGAGCAGGTAGGCGTAGGCCAGCTTGTTCTGGCTGTTGCGGAAGTGGCCGGCGCTGGAAAGGCCGGTGAACCAGAGGATGGCGCCGCGATGTCCGTTTTGTGCCTCGCGCCGCGCGCGGGTGACGGTGGCGTGGTGCCAGACGACATTGGGGGAAAGGCTCAGGGTGTAAGGGTCAAGTGTCAAGCGCCGCCTCGGTTTTCCAGCGCAAAACGAATCACTTCCTGGCTTAGCCAAACACCATGTTCCCGCATACGATTTATTGCTTCAGGAATCGATAATGGATATCCCATGGATTTTGCTTTTAACAGGATGCCAATTGAACCTGTAACGTTCAAATTGGATAAGCGCGCGACTCTTCGCCCAATGGTTTCGTCAATGCAAACTTTCGTTATCCCATTTTGAAGCGCAGTTTGGATTACCGATGCCTCGCCCCGATCCAGCGTGTTCTGCAGGTAGGGCGGCAATATCACAGGGGCTGGATTAATTTCCAACCACGATGCTTGTTGAAATACATCCAGGCCAAAAGCCTCTTTTCCTCCCGCCCTGATTTCATCCGCCACTTCATAAGGGACAACAACCCTTGTATATAGGGCACGAAGCACTTCCAGGTTGCCCGTGGCGGCAGCCAGCGCGATAAGCGGCGTGGTATTGGTGACAACCACTTTGGATTTTTCAGGCATTGGTGATGTCATCCGCAAGCTCGCTTTCATCCAGATCAATTACGGGTACTCCGTATCGATGCAGTTCACCCAAGAACTGTAGCCGGCTCATTCCGACTAGCGTTGCGGCCATGCCAGATGACAATCGCTTCATTTCGTACAGCTTGATCGCCATCGCCAGCTTGGCTTCCCGCATAAACTGTTGCGGCGTACATTGCGCTGCATCAGGCAAATTGCTTGGCACTTCAAGAAGTAGTTGCATGATGGATATCCTTATCAATGATCAATGCCGCTCGTTTTACACCGGCCCGGAAGGTGCAAATTAGGCCGCGCAGAGGCAAGCAAAATTTGCGGGAATTCGCGCAAGACATCCCTGATAGCTTGCGCGGTTTCAAGCGCCAGCTCATTGGTGGAAGTGCGGGAGTTTGCGTTGTTTTCCATATTCATCTCGCTTCTTCCAGCAAGCCCTTTTCTGCCGCTTCTCGCCGCAACGCTTCGATTTCGCCGTGCAGGCGTTCATATTCCCGCACCTTGCGTTTCAGGAACTGCACCGTCATCCGTGCCCGCGATTCGATGCCTTGCGGCGTGAGCAGATAGGCGTAGGCCAGCTTGTTCTGGCTGTTGCGGAAGTTGTTGATCTTGAGACTGCCTTTTTCGATTAGTTTGTTGAGGCAGTAATTGACCTTGCCGAGGCTGACGCCCAGTTTCTTTGCGAGGTCGCGCTGCGAAAGACCCGGGTTTTCTTCCAGGGTCTTGAGCAGGGTGTAATGGGTCGCTTCATCAAGCATTTGTAGTGTGTTCAGTTGGTGAACGGTGCGCATTACAACCGATGCAGACGGATCGTGTCAAGGGATAGCACGACTTTGGGTGCTGATTCGTCGGGATGCACCCCGACCTACAAAACCCTATTGCTCCCCGTAGGTCGGGTTTCAACCCGACGGGGTTTGTTCCGGCTTCGTCTTTTTGTCGGGATGAATCCCGACCTACAAAACCCTATTGCCCCCCGTAGGTCGGGTTTTAACCCGACGGGGTTTTGTTCCGGCTTCGGCTTCTTGTCGGGATGCACCCGCAAGGAGTAGGCCGTGGCTGTACGGGGCTGAAGCCCCTACACCACACGCTCAATCCCGACCTACAAAACCCTCTTGCTCCCCGTAGGTCGGGTTTCAACCCGACGGGGTTTGTTCCGGCTTCGTCTTCTTGTCGGGATAAATCCCGACCTACCAACCCCCTCCGCTCCTCGTAGGTCGGGTTTCAACCCGACGGGGTTTTTGTTCGGCTTTGTCTTTTTGTCGGGATGAATCCCGACCTACAAAACCCTATTGCCCCCTGTAGGTCGGGTTTTAACCCGGGGTTCAAAGGGCTCTTAAGTCCGTCACACCGGCCTGCGCCGGTATGACGAATGAAGACTTGATCAGACCTTCCTCAACTTATTCGGATTTAGCGCAGGTCGTACCAGACGCCGCGTCCACTTCCGTGCTGGCTCAAGTGACCGAGCTCGGTCAGGGATCGGAAATGCTGCTTGAGCGTATTGCGGCTCGACCCTGTCAGCTTGATGGCATCGCCAATCGTGATGCGGCCATGCTCGCGGGCAAACTCGACAATCTGCAGGGAGAGTTCCGGCAGGGTGGCCAGTATCAGTTTCTCGCGCTCCGCCTTCTTTTCCAGCCGACGAACCTGCTCATTCAGCGACCGTAAAAAGAACATCAGCCACGGCTGCCAATCGGGGGCGTTGGTTCGTATTGTCCCCTGGGTTTGTCGCAATGCGAGGTAATAGGCTTCTTTGTTCTGCTCGATTACCCCCTCCAATGAACTGTAGGGCACATATGCGTAGCCCGCCTGCAATAGCAGCAAGGTTGTGAGAACGCGCGAGAGGCGGCCGTTGCCGTCCTGAAACGGGTGAATTTCCAGAAACACGACCGCCCACACCGCAATGATTAGTAACGGGTGCAGATGTTTGGCATCCCGTTCTTCCTGCACCCATTTCACCAGTTCGGTCATCAGGCGTGGCGTGTCAAACGGTGTGGCCGTCTGAAATACAATCCCGATCTGCGTGCCTTTTTCATCAGAGGCGGCGACGCTATTGGGTGTGGTTTTATAGTTGCCGCGATGCCAGGTGTCTTTTTCGCTGTACACGAGCAAGCTCTGGTGCAGCTGTTTGATGTGGTTTTCGGTGAAAGTGATGTCCTGCCACGATGAAAACACCAGTTCCATTGCTTCAGCGTAACCGGCGACCTCTTGCTCGTCGCGGCTGGAGAAATTCTTGCTCTGCAGATTGGCCAGTAAACGCTCGATCTCCCGATCGGAGAGCTTGCTCCCCTCAATCCGGGTGGACGAGCCGATGCTTTCGATGGTGGCAACGCGGCGCAGCACCGACAGACGATCAGGTGCAAGCATCCCCAAGGCGCGCCACGCGCCCTTGAATTCATCGATTCTGGCGATCAGCGACAGAATGTCCGGGGTGATTTGGATAGAGTCGGTTTGAATCATGCGACCTATAATACGCCCAATTACACCCAATTAAACGTGGCATCCATCCCACACCGCTTCTTGGGGGTCGGGTTTCAACCCGACGGGTTTTGTTCGGCTTTGTCTTTTTGTCGGGATGCACCCGCAAGGAGTAGGCCGTGGCTGTACGGGGCTGAAGCCCCTACACCACACGCTCAATCCCGACCTACAAAACCCTATTGCTCCCTGTAGGTCGGGTTTCAACCCGACGGGGTTTTGTTCCGGCTTCGTCTTCTTGTCGGGATGAATCCCGACCTACAAAACCCTGTTGCTCCTCGTAGGTCGGGTTTTAACCCGACGGGTTTTGTTCCGGCTTCGTCTTCTTGTCGGGATGAATCCCGACCTACAAAACCCTGTTGCTCCTCGTAGGTCGGGTTTCAACCCGACGGGGTTTTTGTTCCGGCTTTGGCTTCTTGTCGGGATAAATCCCGACCTACCAAACCTGCCGCACATTTACCACGCAAATTATGCGATTCATAACTTGTTCTGCATGTCCCGATACGACAGTGCGATGCCGTCTTTCAGTTGCATCGTGTGTTGCCAACCAAGCTTGTTGATGCGCGTCACATCCATCACTTTGCGCATCGTGCCGTCCGGTTTGGAGGGGTCGAAGGCGAGGTTTCCGTTGAAGCCGACGACTGCGGCGACGAGTTCGGCCAGTTCGCGGATGGTGAGGTCTTCGCCGCAGCCGATGTTGACCAGCGGCGGTTTGTCTTCGTTGAACAGGCTGGCGATGCGGGCTTCATTTTGTTCCAGCAAGAAGATGCAGGCATCGGCCATGTCTTCGCTGTAGAGGAATTCGCGCCTGGGCGTCCCGGTGCCCCACACCACGACTTCCTTGTCGCCGCGCTGTTTGGCTTCGTGCATCTTGCGCATCAGCGCGGGCAGGACGTGGGAGTTGTTGAGGTCGTAGTTGTCGTTGGGGCCGTACAGGTTGGTGGGCATGACGGCCATGTAGCGCGTGCCGTACTGGCGGTTGTAGGCGTGGCACATTTCGATGCCGGCGATCTTGGCCAGCGCATAGGGGCGGTTGGTGGGTTCGAGCGGGCCGGTGAGCAGGCAGTCTTCGGTCATCGGCTGCGGGGCATTCTTCGGATAGATGCAGCTTGAGCCGAGGAACAGCAGGCGGCTGACGTTGTTTTGCCAGGCACTGTGGATGACGTTGGTCTGAATGGCGAGGTTGCTGTAGATGAATTCCGCCGGGAGGGTGTTGTTGGCGTGGATGCCGCCGACTTTGGCCGCGGCGAGGATGACGCAGTCGGGTTTCTCCTGGGCAAAGAAATCGCGCACGGCAGCCTGGTCGCAGAGGTCGAGCTCGGCATGGGTGCGGGTGACAAGGTTGGTGTAGCCCTTGGCTTGCAGGCGGCGCATGAGGGCGGAACCGACCAGGCCGCGATGGCCGGCGATGTAGATTTTTGATTCTTTGTTCATGGTCATTTCCATTTCCTCTTGTCGGGATGAATCCCGACCCACAAAACCACTGCTTCGCGATTATTCGTGATAGTCCATGGCTTTGTAGCCGTGCTTCTTGACCAGTTCGTCGCGCTCGGCGCTCTTGAGGTCTTCGCGCACCATCTCGGCGACGAGTTCGTCGAAGGTGATCTTGGGCGTCCAGCCCAGTTTCTCTTTGGCCTTGCTTGGGTCGCCCAGCAGGGTTTCGACTTCGGTCGGGCGGAAGTAACGCGGATCGACCTGGACGATGGGTTTAGGTTCAAGGTTCAAGGGGCAAGGTTCAAGGAAACCCTTTTCATCAATACCGGTGCCTTCCCAGCGAATCTGCATGCCGAGTTCTTTGGCGGCGGCGTTGACGAAGTCGCGCACGCTGTATTGCACGCCGGTGGCGATGACAAAGTCTTCGGGGTGGTCCTGTTGCAACATCAGCCATTGCATCTCGACATAGTCTTTGGCGTGGCCCCAGTCGCGCAGGGAATCCATGTTGCCGAGATAGAGGCAGTCCTGCAGACCCAATTTGATTCTTGCGAGCGCGCGGGTGATCTTGCGCGTGACGAAGGTCTCGCCGCGCACCGGCGATTCGTGGTTGAACAGGATGCCGTTGCAGGCGTAGATGCCATAGGCTTCGCGATAGTTGACGGTGATCCAGTAGGCGTACAGCTTGGCCACGGCGTAGGGGCTGCGCGGGTAGAACGGGGTGGTCTCTTTCTGCGGGATTTCCTGCACCTGGCCGAACAGTTCGGAGGTGGATGCCTGGTAGAAGCGCGTCTTCTTTTCCATTCCGAGGATGCGGATGGCTTCGAGGATGCGCAGTGTGCCGATGCCGTCGGCATTGGCGGTGTATTCGGGTGTCTCAAATGAGACGGCGACGTGGCTCATTGCAGCGAGGTTGTAGATTTCGTCCGGTTGGGTTTGCTGGATGATGCGGATCAGGTTGGTGGAGTCGGTCAGATCGCCGTAATGCAGTTTGAATTTGGCGTTGTTGACGTGCGGGTCCTGGTACAGGTGGTCGATGCGGTCGGTGTTGAACGAGGAAGAGCGGCGCTTCACGCCATGCACCATGTAGCCCTTCTGCAGCAACAGTTCGGCCAGATAGGCACCGTCCTGGCCGGTGATGCCGGTGATGAGGGCGACTTTGTTTGTACTCAAGATGTTCTCCTTTAATAAAATTCGTTGTCGGGTTGAAACCCGACCTACCAACCCGCACCCGTAGGTCGGGATTTATCCCGACGGGGTTGGGTTAATTTGTGCACCCTTGTCGGGTTGCACCCGACCTACCACCCGCTCCCCGTAGGTCGGGATTCATCCCGACAATGTTTCATCCAGCCAAACCGCGTCCCACAATGAATAATCCTCTATGCGCTCTACCAATCCCGCTCGCAACGGATTGGCCACAATGTACCGCGCCATTCTCCGCAGGTCTTCATCTTCACGCACGGCATGGTCAAAATAATTCGCCTGCCATACCGTTTCACCGATTGCGCGCGCGGTTCGGCCTTTCAGCAAATGGATGGCTTCGCCAAGTTCGCCTTCCTGCAAGACCATCAGCCAATGCAGATGATCCGGCATCACGACATAGCACAATGTTTCCGCCCGGCCCTCGCGCTGCAATTCGATTAACTGGCGAACCAGTTTTCGACCGTTTCCCAACGAGGCGAAATACGGTGTACGTTCACGCGTGACCGTCGTGATGTGGTACATCGTACCCTGTTGCGATACGCGCCCTTTGCGTAGATCGCTGTATGCCATGAATACCCCATCTAACCTGACTGTCGGGTTGCACCCGCAAGGGGTAGGCCGTGGCTGTACGGGGCTGAAGCCCCTACACCACACGCTCAAACCCGACCTACCAATCCGCCCTGTAGCTACCTTGTCGGGTTGAAACCCGACCTACCAACCCGCTCACCGTAGGTTGGGATTCATCCCGACAGGGCCCGATCGCCCGGGTTGCTGTTTTATGCGTTGATCCTGCGCCATGCCAACTTCGCCAAGGCCAGCAACACTCCAAACAAGACTCCGATAAACAGGCCAAAAAATAAAATCAACCGCACTTTCGGCCAGACGGGGCCGGCGGGCGCATAAATTGGCGCCGAAAGTTTAGCCGGATTTCTGCGCGCGAACGATATTTCCTCCTGCAACGCATCAATACTGGTGCGCAAGGCGGAAAGCTTGTCCAGTCTGGCCAAATATCCGAAATTGCCCGTCTGGGCATTTCCAATCGATTTGAGTTGGCGCAATTCCTCGGCCAAAGCCTGCCGCTTGCGCGCCAGATTTTCACTTGTCCCCAACAGATCAGTCTCAACCAGGTTATGTTGCTGCGCTCCTATCATCTGAATGATCGCCTCGGCACATTGCTTCGCCGCTTCCTGCGTCAGGGCGCGGACTTTGATTTCCAGCACGTCCGGCATCGGCCTTAATGTTCGAACCTTGAGCATTCCCCCCATATACTCCCCGATCGCTTCAGTGCCGGCGACTCCGCACTGCTGCAGCGTTGCGCCGCTGTAGCTCGCGGGGTAACGCAATCTTTCCGCCAGGGAGGCGGGACTTTCAATGTTTATTGAGATTGGTCCTTCAAGAGATTTGAAGCCGACATTGCTGTTCTGGAGCCGCGCCATTTGCAACAGGGCGCTCGCCTCATATTTTTTGGGGGCAAGTTGCACATACGCCACCGACAACAGAAATGTCGTCGCCGCAACGGCGGCAATGAACTTGCCGTTAACCTTGAAGAAGTTGATGATGTCTTTCAGGCTTACTTCGTCGTCGCTGTCGCTCAAGATGTTCTCCTTTAAAAAAAATTCGTTGTCGGGTTGAAACCCGACCTACAAAAGCCCATCACACCTGGCCTACAATTAACCCCGCGATCTCAGCTGTTCTTTTTTCCATCAGCGCGATATCACCGCGCGTCTCCACATTCAATCGCAACAGCGGCTCGGTGTTCGAGCCGCGCAGGTTGAAGCGCCAATCCGCAAACTCGGCGCTTACGCCGTCGGTGCGATCTACAACCGGGTTCATCGGCTGGTAATGACGCAGGATGCGTTCGATGGTTTTATTCACGTCGTCCACGCGATAGTTGATCTCGCCGCTGCACGGATAGGCGGCGATGCGCTCACCCACCAGTTGCGACAGGCGCTTGCCGCTGCGGCTCAGCAGTTCGGTGACCAGCAGCCACGGGATCATGCCGCTGTCGCAGTAGGCGAAGTCGCGGAAGTAGTGGTGCGCGCTCATCTCGCCGCCGTAGATCGCGTTCTCGGCGCGCATGCGTTCCTTGATGAAGGCGTGGCCGGTCTTGGACTGGATGGGAATGCCGCCGGATTGTTGGACGACATCGATGGTGTTCCAGGTCAGGCGCGGGTCGTGGATGATCTTTTCGCCGGGGTGTTTGGCGAGGAAGGCGGCGGCCAGCAGGCCGACGATGTAATAGCCTTCGATGAATTCGCCGCGCTCGTCGAACAGGAAGCAGCGGTCGAAATCGCCGTCCCAGGCGATGCCCATGTCGGCCCGGTGCGCCTTGACGGCATCGGAGGTCGCGGCACGGTTTTCCGGCAGCAACGGGTTGGGGATGCCGTGGGGGAAAGTGCCATCCGCTTCATGGTGGATTTTGATGAAGGTGACGGGGAGGTGCAGTTGTTTGAAGCGGGCTTCGAGCGCGTCGATGACATGGCCTGCCGCGCCGTTGCCGGCATTGACCACCAGCTTGAGCGGGGCGATGGCGGAAGCGTCGATATAGTTGAGCAGGTGATCGGCATAGGGGGCGAGGATGGAAGTCTGCGTCAGGGTGGCGCGCTTGTGCGGTGTCCGATTTTGTAGGTCGGGCTTCAGCCCGACATGTCGGGTTGAAACCCGACCTACAGTGCCCTCGGCCAATTTCTGGATGGCCTTGAGGCCGGTGTCGCCGCTGATGGGCACGGCCCCGCGCGCGACCAGCTTCATGCCGTTGTAGTCCATCGGGTTGTGGCTGGCGGTGACTTCGATGCCGCCGTCCACGTCGAGATGAAATGCCGCGAAATAGATCTCTTCGGTGCCGGTCATGCCGATGTCGGCGACATCCGCGCCGCCATCCATCAGCCCTTCGGCCAGCGCCTGCTTGAGCGTGGCACTGGTCGGGCGCACATCACCACCGACAACGACCCGCTTCGCATTGAGGTGCTGCACATAGGCGCGGCCGATGCGGTAGGCGATGTCTTCGTTCAGTTCGTCACCCAGCTTGCCGCGGATGTCGTAGGCTTTGAAACAGGAAAGGGCTTGTTGCTTGGTCATGCGTTTCGCTTCTTTTTTACTGTGTGCTTAAATTTGAGTACGGCAAGGTTCAGTTTAAATCAGGCCGGTTGGTTGCAATCCAGTTTTTTACCACCGTATAAAGTTGCGCTGCTTGCCTGATACACTCAACCAGGACCTGTTCGCCGATCGGGTCGCCTTCGTAATCGCTGACATTGCGTTGCTTGCGCAATGCATCCAGCACGATCACCGTGCTGTGTTCTATCCCGAGGGTTAGCGGGAGCGTTTGAATCGCGGTTTGATGATGCCCCGGTTGACTGGTGGAGGTGCGATACCGGTTCACCCACAATGCCACCATCGCGCACTGCATGATGGCCTTGTAAGCGGCATCGAAACGTGTATCGAGGCTGACTTCCTCTATCCGCGCATCTGCAATGTTGCGTGCAGCGGCATGCAGCAAACGCAGCACCGCTTCTCGCGTCGGGTTATGCGGCTGAAGCTGTTTGGTCTTGAGTAAGTTTTCCAAGCTCATTTTCGTTGCCCACTATGAACAGTTTGGGCTTAGACAATACTTCACGGATAAATGAATCACCATTTGTGATTCGCCGATGAAATTCATCCGGCGAATACACCACCGGGTTGATCTCGCGTTGCAAAGTCTCCTGCACAGGATGCAACACCCGCACCGCATCGGCAAAACCAATGCCACCTACCAGCATCACATCCACATCGCTGCCCGACTCCTGTTGACCTCGCGCCAATGAGCCGAACACGAATGCCAGGATGATTTGGTTCTCAACCGGGTTCAGTGCCTCTGCCAGCACGTCTACCAGACCCGAAGTCTTGCGCAGAATACTCGCCAATTCCTCAAATACCGGACAATCACGGTTCGCGCTATAGCGCACCTGATTACCCGCGCTTTTCCGAACCAGCAATCCCGCCGCCGCCAGTCGTGCCAATTCTTTATGCAAGGTTCCCGCTGCCGTGTTCGTCAGGCGAGCGATTTCGCGCACGTAGTAACTCCGCGACGGATTCAACAGCAGCAAACCCAGTACGCGCTGACGATAGATTCCAAAAAGCAGTGAGGAGAGCATAATGTAGTATTAATAGCTACTAACGAAGCTATTATAGCTACGAATATACATTACGCAAGTTTCAAAATTTCTCTCATCGCACGCTCCCGACTTAGTTCCGCCCGTACACATCGTCGAAACGCACGATGTCATCTTCGCCCAGATATTCGCCGCTCTGCACTTCGATCATGACCAGCGGCAACATGCCGGGGTTTTCCAGCCGGTGTTTGTGGCCGGCGGGGATGTAGGTGGATTCGTTGGTCTGCACGAAGAGTTCCTGCTGGCCGTTGACCACGCGCGCCATGCCGCTGACGACGATCCAGTGTTCGCTGCGGTGATGGTGCATTTGCAACGAGAGGGCTGCGCCGGGTTTGACTTCGATGCGTTTGATCTTGAAGTGCGGGCCTTCTTCCAGCACGGTGTAAACGCCCCACGGGCGGTGCACGGTGCGGTGCAGGCGATGGACTTCGTGGCCGGCGGCCTTGAGCCGGGCGTACAGGTGTTTGACGTCCTGCGCGCAGCCGCGCTCGGCGACGAGGACGGCGTCCGGGGTGTCGATGATGACGAGGTCGCTGATACCGACGGCGCCGACGATGCGTTCCTTGCTCTGGATATAGCAGTTGCTGACGTTGTGCAGGATGGCTTCGCCGTCGATGCGGTTGCCCTGATCATCGGCGGGGGTGAGATCGCCCAGCGCGGCCCAGGAGCCGATGTCGCTCCAGCCGATGGCGCAGGGCACGACGGCGACGTTGGCAGATTTTTCCATGACGGCGTAGTCGATGGAGTCGTCCGGCACGTCCCTGAACGAGGCGGCATCGAGTTCGAGCTGGCTGAAACCCTGCCCTTCCGCGCGGCGCGATTGGGCGATGCAGGCGCGGGTGGCGTCCAGGATGGCGGGACAGTGCTGCGCCATTTCGCGCAGCATGACGCCGGCCCGAAAGCAGAACATGCCGGAGTTCCACAGGAAGTTGCCGGAGGCGACGTACTCGTTCGCGGTGGCAAGGTCGGGTTTCTCGACGAAGCGTTTGACGGTGTTGCCCTCCGCTTCGATATAGCCATAGCCGGTTTCGGGGCGATCGGGGCGGATGCCGAAGGTGACGAGTTTGCCCTGTGCAGCGAGTTGCATGGCGCTGGCAACAGCCTCCGCAAAGGCAGCCTGGTCGGCGATGAGGTGATCGGCGGCGAGCACCAGCAGGCAGGCATCTTCGCCGTGCGTTGCGGCAACTTGCAAGGCCGCAGCCGCGATGGCGGGGGCGGTGTTGCGCCCGAACGGTTCGAGGATGTAGCGGTTGAGTAAATCCTGATGGACGGGAATGGCGGCGACTTCGCGGTATTCGTCGGCGGTCTTGAACACCAGCTCGCGGTTGGTGACGGTCAGGGTCTCGGCCACGCCGTCCAGCACAGCGCCGCGTAGCCAAGCTTTTTGCAACAGGCTTTGCCCGTCGGCCAGGCGGATGAAGGGCTTGGGATGCAGTTCGCGGGAGACGGGCCACAGGCGGGAGCCGGCACCGCCGCAAAGAATGACGGGGATGAGTTGGGTCACGATTTCACTCCTCTGGCCTGCTCGTTAACGGGGTACGCTTTGCCTGCAATCAAGCCACGCCTTTCAATCTCCTCCAAGACTTTCTGCACACAAACTTCCAATGCGGCAGCCCCGGTATCCACTACCAACTCGGCATTGACAGGCGCTTCATAGGGCGATGAGATGCCGGTGAATTCCGCGATCTGCCCGGCGCGTGCTTTTTTGTACATGCCTTTCACGTCGCGCGACTCACAGATATCAAGCGTACTGTTGCAATAAATCTCGACGAAGTCGCCATGCTCTACCATGCCGCGCACGTGCGCGCGATCCGAGCGAAAGGGGGAGATGAAGGCGGTGAGGACGATCACACCGGCTTCCATGAACAGCTTGGCGATTTCGCCCACCCGGCGGATGTTTTCGATGCGGTCTGCGTTGGAAAAACCCAGATCGCCGCACAGGCCGTGGCGGACGTTGTCGCCATCCAGCACGAAGGTATGGCAACCGCGCTGGTGCAATTCTTCTTCGACCGCGTGCGCCAGGGTGGATTTGCCCGCGCCGGAAAGGCCGGTGAACCAGAGGATGGCACCGCGATGGTTGTTTTGTTGTTCACGCCGGGCGCGGGTGACGGTGGCGTGGTGCCAGACAAGGTTTCCTGAAGTCGTTTTCTGCTGCTCACTCATGCGTTTTCTCCAGCAAGACCTTTTGCTCGGCCTCGCGCCTCAACGCCTCGATCTCGGCACGTAACCGTTCGTATTCCTGCACTTTGATTTTGAGGAATTCCACCGTCATCCTCGCCCGCGATTCGATGCCTTGCGGCGTGAGCAGATAGGCGTAGGCCAGTTTGTTCTGGCTGTTGCGGAAGTTATTGACCTTGAGACTGCCTTTTTCGATCAGCTTGTTGAGGCAGTAATTGATCTTGCCGAGGCTGATGCCCAGTTTTTTTGCAAGGTCGCGCTGCGAAAGGCCCGGGTTTTCCTCGAGGGTCTTGAGCAGGCTGTAGTGGGTTGCTTCATCAAGCATTTATAGTGTGTTCAGTTGGTGAACGGTGTGCATTACAACAGGCTGAGTCGATTTGTGTCAAGGCATGCTGTTTTGTCGGACTCCAGTCCGACGCGTCGGAATGAATCCCGACCTACAAAACCCCTCTGCCCCCTGGGTGTCGGGTTTCAACCCGACAAGGTTTGTGACTCGCTCATGACGTTGCCGGACTGAAGTCCGGCCCACACAAGCCGCCAATGCTGCGCATATCGCTCTGCGCCTATTTGCCAGCCGCTTTGGCCAGCAGCGTCAATCCCTTGTCGACCTTACCGCCACCGCGCCTGGCTCGAAGCTGAAATCTGGTTTCCGCATCGTATTCGGCCAGCATCAAAGTGGTCACCTCATCAATCAATCTGTTCAGCGGGGTGCCGCGGGTTTTGGCCAGTGCTTTAAGACGACGATGTTTTTCGTCTGGCAGTCGAACGGTTAACGCACTCATTTCAAATCTCCTTCAAAAAAACTTCAGGTGAAACAATACGCAGCGATGGAAACTGCAATTCACCGCCGCCTTTATCACGCAAATTACGCGTCACGATCGCCTCGGCACCCCCGGCAACAGCCAATTCGATCAAATGATTGTCAGCCTCATCCGGTAAATTCGGGCGCCAGATGTGATACACCCGCGTCCATTCACAAACCGACAAGAAAATATCCAGCAACTCATTGCGTTCATCCAGACTTAAGCTGCAGCGTCTGAATAAATCGGCTCGTCCCATCACGTCTTCATATTCGGCAAACAACGCAGTCCCCATCAGCGGTGTGCATTCACCGCGCAAACAAGCTGCAATGACCTGATTCGCAGCACCCGAACCCAAACAGGCGCCAAGAAAAATATTCGTATCGACAACAACTTTCATGCGCATTATGGTAGCAAATTTGCCACCATAATACATCCGGTTTGTCGTCGGACTGAAGTCCGGCCCACATGTCCACCGTCCTTTGTTTGCCGCCTGGCTTGAGTCCGACCTACAATGCCGTCCCCGCCAACCTTGCCTGATGCCCGTGACCGATTCCGCCGAAGCCCGCCCGCACATTGCCATCGTCCGTTTCTCGGCGCTGGGTGACGTGGTCCTGGTTGCGGCGGCGGTGCAGGTGTTGCGCCGCGCCATGCCGGACGCCAGGATTACCTGGATCACCAGCCCGCTGGCGTACTCTTTGCTGGAAGGCATCGAGGGCGTGAATTTCGTGGTGATGGAAAAGCCGCGCTCATGGGCGGATTACCGCACTTTTTACCGGCTGTTTCGCCCGCGCCGCTTCGATGTGGTGCTGGCGATGCAGGCCAATTTGCGCATCAATCTGCTTTATCCGGCGCTGCATGCGCCGGTCAAGATCGGCTTCGACCGCCGCCGCGCGCGCGATGGTCAATGGCTGTTCTGCAACCGGCGTATTCCCTGCCGCGACGAGCATTTGCTTGACGGCTTCCTGGCATTCGTCACCGCGCTGACCGGCGCGCCGGCTGCCGCCGCTTGGAATTTGCCGTTGTCGGCGGCGGAACACGACTGGGCCAAACAGCGCCTGGCCGCCCTGCCGCGTCCGCTGCTCGCGCTGCATCCCGTTTCCAGCAAGCGCGAACGCAACTGGCCGGCTGAACGCTACGCCAGACTGATCGAGCTGGCGGTCAAATTCTTTGATTGCGGGGTGGTCATCACCGGCGGCACGGCGCCGGAGGAAATTGCCTTGTGCGCCCGCCTGGCGCAGGTTTCGCCCGCGCATACCCTGGACCTGTGCGGCCATTCGACGCCGAAGCAGCTCGCTGCCGTGCTGGCAGAAGCAAATGTGCTGGTGGCGCCCGATACCGCTGCCGTGCATCTGGCACGGGCCACTGGCACGCCGGTGGTGGGATTGTATGCGGTCGCCTCCGCGCGCTTTTCCGGCCCGTACCGGCGCACCGAGTATTGCGTGGATCGCCATGCCGAAGCGGTGCGCGAGTTTCAGGGAAAAGAGGCCGATGCCTTGCCGTGGAACACTCGCGTCCATCATGCCGATGCGATGGCGCTGATCGAAGTCGATGAGGTGATGGAGCAACTGGGACGGGTGTTGGCCGCGCCAGTCACTGAAAATCGGGGAGAGACAACATGACGATGACGCGCCTCGCCTACAACGCTCTGCTCTGGCTGCTTTTTCCCTATGTTTTTTTTCATCTGGCGTGGCGCGCGCGCAAACAGCCGGAGTATCTGCAACATGTCGGCGAGCGCTTCGGGCGTTATGCGGCGCAATCTGACAAACCGGTTCTGTGGCTGCACACGGTCTCGGTCGGCGAGACGCGGGCGGCGGCAACGCTGGTGCAGCGCCTGCGCGAACGCTATCCGGATCACCAGCTCTTGCTGACTCACACCACCCCGACCGGACGCGCCGCCAGCGAGCAACTGTTCGGCGACGACGTGTTGCGCGTGTACCTGCCCTACGATTATCCGTTCGCGGTGCAGCGTTTTCTCGATCACTTCAAACCGCGCCTCGGTGTGTTGCTGGAGACCGAGGTCTGGTTCAACCTGATTGATGCCTGCCGCACGGGGAAGGTGCCGCTGCTGTTATTAAATGCGCGCTTATCACCCAAATCTGCACGCAATTATTCCCGCGTGCGCACGTTGGCTCGCGAAAGCCTGCACGCGCTGACGTTGATCGCCGCGCAAACCGAAGACGATGCGCTGCGTTTGGCCAGCCTCGGCCACCGCGCCGTACCGGTGATGGGCAATCTCAAATTCGAGATCGTGCCGCCCGCGCACCAGCTCGCGCTCGGTGCTGAATTGCGCCAGCAGTTCGGCGCTCAGCGTCCGGTCTTGCTGGCGGCCAGCACGCGCGACGGGGAAGAGGAATTGCTGCTGACTGCGCTGGAATATGCCGCAGTGGACCACCTGCTGGTGGTGATCGTGCCGCGCCATCCGCAGCGTTTCGATGCGGTGGCCGCGCTGATCGAACAGCACGGTTATCGCCTGCAGCGCCGCAGCGGCAACGCGCCCGTCGCCGACGATACCCAGGTGGTGCTGGGCGACAGCATGGGCGAACTGTTCGCCTATTACGCCGCCTGCGACATCGCCTTCATCGGCGGCAGCCTGTTGCCGCTCGGCGGGCAGAACCTGATCGAAGCCGCAGCCTGTGGCAAACCCGTACTGATCGGCCCGCACACTTTCAACTTCGCCCAGGCCGCCGAAGCCGCCATCGCCCACGGCGCCGCGCGGCGCGTGCAGCACGCGGATGATCTGGTGCACTTGCTCAATGTGCTGATGTACGATCCGGCGCGGATGCAGGCAATGGGCGCCGCCGGCCTGCGCTTCGTTGAGGAAAACCAGGGCGCGACCGAGCGCGCGGTGTGTCTGATTACCACTGTGCTTGGCAAACAATAAAGGGCATTTCCATAAATTCAAATTCCGTCATTCCGGCGACGGCCGGAATCCAGGTAATTAAGAATTCCCCGCGCAAGGGGGAACATCGTGGTTTTGTCCGCTTCACGGAGTATTTTTGGTTGCCGGATTCCGGCCTGCGCCGGAACGACGGCCTAATGGATTATCTGGGATAAAATTTGAGAACATCTTTTGCATGTAGTAACCTACATACAAATGGAGGATGCCTTGATTACCACCCTATCCAGCAGAGAATTCAACCAGCACGCCAGCGAAGCAAAGAAAGCTGCTGACAAGGGACCGGTGTTCATCACCGATCGGGGTCGTCCCGCCCATGTCCTGCTTCGCATCGAGGATTACCGGCAATTGGTCGGTAGCCACGCCAGGATTGCCGATCTGTTGGCTCTCGATGCAACGGATGACTTCGACCGGTTGCTGACCAAAACGGACGAGCCGGCGCGAGCCGCAGATTTTTCCTGATGTACCTCCTGGATACCAATGTCATCTCCGAGTTGCGCAAGATCCGTCTCGGCAGGGCGGACGCGCAAGTCGCGCGCTGGGCGGACAGCGTCGCGGTGTGCGACCTGTATCTCTCCGCGATTTCGGTGCAGGAGCTGGAAACCGGCGTGCTGTTGATCGAGCGGCGCGATGAAGCGCAAGGCGCGATCCTGCGCGCATGGCTGGAAAATCAGGTGCTGCCCGCTTTTGCCGGGCGCATTCTGCCGGTTGATACCGCCGTGGCCCGGCGCAGCGCCGCCCTCCATGTGCCCGACCCGCACCCGGCGCGGGATGCGCTGATTGCCGCAACCGGACTGGTGCACAGCATGACCATCGTCACCCGCAACATCAAGGACTTCAGCTATGCCGGAGTCCGTTTGATCAACCCCTGGGAAGCAAGCTCATGAATACGCGTCTCGCCAAAACCATCCTCGTCACCGGCGGCGCCGGATTCATCGGCTCTGCCGTTGTGCGCCAGTTCATCCATGACACGCCAGACCGCGTGGTCAACCTCGACAAGCTGACCTATGCGGGCAATCTGCAATCGCTGGCTGCCATTTCGGACAACCCGCGTTATCGTTTCGAGCAGGTCGATATCTGCGATGCCGCCGAAGTGGCGCGGGTGTTCCGCGAGCATCAGCCGGATTCCATCATGCATCTGGCGGCCGAGTCGCATGTGGACCGTTCCATCTCCGGCCCCGCCGATTTCATCCAGACCAACATCGCCGGCACTTACACCTTGCTGGAAGCCGCGCGCGCCTACTGGAACACATTGCCGGACGGGAAAAAATCCTCGTTCCGCTTTCACCACATCTCCACCGACGAGGTGTACGGCAGCCTGGGCGACGAAGGCTTCTTCACCGAAGCGACCGCTTACGAACCCAATTCACCGTATTCCGCCAGCAAGGCGGCCAGCGACCATCTGGTGCGCGCCTGGCATCACACCTATGGTCTGCCGGTGGTGACCACCAACTGTTCGAACAACTACGGGCCGTATCATTTCCCGGAGAAGCTCATCCCCCTGGTGATTTTGAACGCGGTCAACGGCAAGCCGCTGCCGATCTACGGCAAGGGCGACAACATCCGCGACTGGCTGTATGTGGATGACCATGCGCGCGCGCTGCGCCTGGTGCTGGAACAAGGCACGCCGGGCGAGACATACAACATCGGCGGCTGGAACGAGAAGACCAACCTTGAAGTCGTGCAGGCGATCTGCGCCATTCTGGACGAACTGCACCCGCCGGGCGCGCCGCATGCCAAACTCATCACCTATGTCGCCGACCGCCCCGGCCACGACCGGCGTTACGCCATCGACGCGACAAAAATCGCGCGCGAACTCGGCTGGAAACCGCAGGAGACTTTCGCGAGTGGATTGCGCAAAACGGTCGAGTGGTATCTGGCCAACACCGATTGGGTGCAGGGCGTGACCAGCGGCGAATATCAGCATTGGATGCAAAAACAATACGGTGTTTGAGCCACCCACCTGCGATTCAACCTCCTGCAATTGCAGCTCCATAATGCGACTATATTGCCTTATTCTGAAATAAAGTCGCGACTTTTTTGAAATTAGCGTAACCTTTAACCCATGCAACGGTATCTGGATAATTTCGTCCTCGATGATCTTTCATCGAAGATGGTCGTCTTGACCGGCCCGCGTCAGGTTGGCAAGACCACGCTCGCACGCCAACTTATGACTTCGTTCGACTCGCCCCAATACCTCAACTGGGATGTGTTGCAGGATCGCGCCATTTTGCAGCGACAATCCTGGAATCCGCGCGCGAAGCTGCTGGTGATGGACGAGATTCACAAGATGCGCGAGTGGAAAAACTGGCTGAAGGGGGCGGTGGACGGTCGCACGCCGGGTCAGGCCATTTTGGTGACCGGCAGCGCGCGCATGGAAACTTTCCGCCAGGGCGGTGATTCACTGGCCGGTCGCTATTTCGCCTTTCGCCTGCACCCGTTCTCGGTGCGCGAGTGGTGCGATCAACGTCAGATTCCGGCCGCCGACGCGCTGGATCACCTGCTCACGCGCGGCGGATTTCCCGAACCCTGCCTCGCCGCCGATGCAGCGCAAGCCGACCGTTGGCGCGCGCAATACTTCACCGACCTGATCCGCGAGGATGTGCTCGAGTTTTCCCGCGTGCATGAGATCAACACCATGCGGCTGTTCGTCGAATTGCTGCGCGAACGGGTGGGGTCGCCCTTGTCATTGGCTTCGATCGCGCGCGATCTGGCGGTGTCTCCAAACACCCTGAAGCGCTATCTCGATATCCTGCAGGCTTTGTATATCGTGTTCACCGTCCAGCCCTGGCATCGCAATGTGGCGCGGGCACTGCTGCAAAGCCCCAAGGTATATTTCTTCGATACCGGATTGGTCAACGGCAATGACGGCGTGCGGCTTGAAAACGCCGTGGCCGGAATGTTGCTGAAGCATGCCCATTTTTTGCGCGACAGCGCCGGACGCGAGATCGGGCTGCATTACATCCGCACCAAGGATGGTGTTGAAGTCGATTTCGCCTTGTCGGAGAAAGGCGACGTGACGCAGATGGTCGAATGCAAGCTGGGTGACCACAAACCGCATCGCGGACTGGCGCGATTTGCCGCGCAGTTTGCCGGGGCCGAAGCGGTGCAGATCGTTTATCACCTGCGCCAGGAAGAGGTTCGCAATGGCATCCGCATTACCGATGCGGCAGAATGGCTGCGCGGGCTGGCGGCATAATCAAACGGGAGAAGCAAAATGAAAGGCATCATCCTCGCCGGCGGTTCCGGCACCCGGCTGTATCCGGTCACGCTGCCGGTGTCCAAGCAGCTGCTGCCGATCTACGACAAACCGATGATCTATTACCCGCTGACCACGCTGATGCTGGCGGGAATCCGCGACATCCTGATCATCTCGACGCCGCAGGACACGCCGCGCTTCGAGCAGTTGCTGGGCGACGGCGCGCGCTGGGGCATCACTCTCTCCTACGCGGTGCAGCCGTCGCCGGACGGGCTGGCGCAGGCGTTCATCATCGGCGAGTCGTTCATCGGCAACGACAGTTGCGCGCTGGTGCTGGGCGACAATATTTTCTATGGCCACAAGCTGGAGGGTTCGCTCGCTGCCGCAGCCAGACGTGAGGGCGGCACGGTGTTCGCCTATCGGGTGACCGACCCGGAACGCTATGGCGTGGTGGATTTCGATGCCAACGGCCACGCCTTGAGCATCGAGGAAAAACCCGCCCGGCCCAAGTCGAACTATGCGGTGACCGGCCTGTATTTCTACGACAATGATGTCGTCGGCATCGCCAAGTCGATCAAGCCCTCGCCACGCGGCGAACTGGAGATCACCACGGTTAACCAGATCTATCTCGAACACGGCAAGCTCGATGTGCAGGTGATGGGGCGCGGTAGCGCATGGCTGGACACCGGCACCCACGATTCGCTGCTGGAGGCGTCGCTGTTCATCCAGACCCTGGAAAAACGCCAGGGGCTGAAGATCGCCTGCCCGGAAGAGATCGCCTATCGCCGCAATTACATTACCCGCGCAGAACTGGAAGCGCTGGCGCAGCCGCTGGCCAAGAACGGCTACGGCCAGTATCTGCTTGCCATACTGCAGGAGAAATTCTGACATGCAGGCGATCCCGACACCGATCCCGGAGGTGGTGGTCATCGAACCCAAAGTGTTCGGCGATGCGCGCGGTTTTTTCTTTGAAAGTTTTAACGCCGGACGTTTTGCCGAGCTGACCGGCATCACCACGCCCTTTGTGCAGGACAACCATTCCAAATCCGCGCGCCATGTACTGCGCGGCCTGCACTATCAGATTCAGCAGGCACAGGGCAAACTGGTACGAGTGGTGACGGGCGAGGTGCTGGATGTAGCGGTCGATATCCGCCGCAGCTCGCCCACCTTCGGCCAGGCCGAGACGATCGTCCTGAGCGCGGAAAACAAACGCATGCTGTGGATCCCGCCCGGTTTCGCGCATGGCTTCGTGGTGCTGAGCGAGAGCGCCGAGTTCCTGTACAAGACCACGGACTACTGGGCGCCGCAACATGAGCGCTGCATCCTGTGGAACGATCCTCAGCTTGCCATCGACTGGCAATTGAACGGCGCGAAGCCGTTGCTTTCCGGCAAGGATCAGGGCGGGAAATTGCTGAAAGATGCCGAGGTCTTTGCGTGAGCAGCATCCTGCTCACCGGGGTCAACGGCCAACTCGGCCGGGAATTGCAGCGCGCGCTGGCACCGCTCGGCAACGTCGTCGCACTGAACCGCGCACAACTCGATTTAAGCCAGCCGGAAATGATCCGCCGGGTCGTGCGCGAATATCGCCCCGCCATCATTGTCAATCCGGCCGCTTATACCGCAGTGGACAAGGCCGAAGCTGAACCCGATCTGGCGCATGCGATCAATGCCATCGCACCCGGCGTGCTGGCGGATGAAGCGAAAAAGGTCGGCGCGCTGCTGGTGCATTACTCCACCGACTATGTGTTTGACGGCCGCAAGGAGGAAGCATACGACGAGGAGGATCGCCCCAATCCGCGGAGCGTGTATGGCCGAACCAAACTCGCCGGTGAGGAAGCCGTGCGCGCCTCGGGCTGCGCGCACGTCATTCTGCGCACCAGTTGGGTATATGGCGTGCATGGCGGTAATTTCGTGAAGACGGTGTTGCGGCTGGCGAAAGAGCGCAGCGAGTTGTGCATCGTTGCCGACCAGTTCGGCGCGCCGACCTGGGCGCGGCGGCTGGCGCTGTGCAGCGCGGAAATTCTGCGCCAATGCCGCGCAAATCCGGATGATGCAAGCCGCCACGGTTTGTTCCACCTGACCGCGGCCGGGCGCACCAGCTGGCATGACTATGCGGAAGAGATCGTGCGCCTGGCGCGCCAATACGATCCCCTGCTGCGCGACAAGCCGCTGGCCATCGAAGCCATCCCGACCAGCGCCTATCCCCTGCCCGCGCCGCGTCCGGCCAACTCGGTGCTGGCAACCGACAAAGTCAGGAAGGCTTTCGGATTGGAGCTGCCGCCATGGCGGGATGACCTGGCTGCCTGTGTGCGTGAGCTATTTCAGGCCGAATAGTGAAACCGGCAGGCAATTACCACCAGTTCTTCATCGGTAGCACGATAGACCAGGCGGTTGACTGCATCGATCCGGCGCGACCAGTATCCGGACAAATCCCCGCGTAACGGCTCCGGCTTGCCCACCCCGGCGAAAGGATCGCGCACTGCGGCGTCGATCAGCAGATTGATGCGTTTGAGCGTCTTGCGCTCCTGTTCCTGCCAATACAGATAGCTTTCCCACGCATCCGGCACGAATCGGATGGCACGCATCATTAATTGAGGATCAGGTTTCGACGCTGTGACAATCCGGCTTTATCCTGCGCAATGGCTCTAGCCAGCGCAGCCGCATTTGCCGGGTTGCCGGTCAGGTGCAGGGTTTCCATGATGCTGTTGTAGTTGTCCAGCGACATGACCACCGCGTCACCTTCGGCATCGCGTCGGCTGATGATGGTCACCTCTGCATCATTGACCACACCATCGAGAACAGACTTGAGCGCATTACGCGCATGGGAATAGGTAACAACTTTCAATTTAGCCTCACTTGTGCATAAAGTTGCACAAGTTTAACGCTGGCGCGTTTTCAGTGCAACGCCCGGTTGACCTGCTCCAGATCGGCTTCGGCCAGCGTGCCCGCCGCCGACTTCAAGCGCAACTGGCTAAGCAGATAGTTGTATTGCGCCTGATACAGGTCGCGCTGCGTGGCGTACAACTGCTGCTGCGCGTTGAGCACGTCGAGGTTGGTGCGCACGCCAACTTCCTGCCCCAGCTTGCTCGCTTCGAGCAGACTCTCGCTGGATTTCAGCGCCTGCTGCAGTGCCTGCACCTGGGCGATGCCGGTGGCGATACCGAGGAACGCCTGGCGCATCTGCAGCTCGGCATTGCGCCGCGCACTCTCCAGGTCCTGCCTGGCTTTTTCCCGGTTGGCATCCGCTTCGCGCCATTTAGACTGGGTGGCACCGCCCTCGAATAATGGCACGTTCAGCTCCACGCCGATGACCTTGCTGGTGACCGTCGAGGCGCCAAAAGTGCCGCCGGTTTGCACGTTCTCGTTGTAGTTGGCGACCAGATCGAGCGTCGGATAATGGCCGCCGCGACTGCGCGCGACCTCTTTTTCAGCCAGCGCCAACGCCGTCTGTGCCAGCGTCACCTGCAGGTTTTCCCCGCGCGCGCGCGAGATCCAGACCATCTGGTCATTCGGTTCCGCGGATTTCAGTTTGAGGTTGGTTCCAACGGGCGACAGCCCGGTTTCCGGCACATTGGTCATTTGCTGCAGCGCGCGCTGCTTGATTTCCAGGTCGTTCGCCGCCACCAGCTCCTGCGCCCGGATCAGATCAAAGCGCGCCTGCGCTTCGTAGGTGTCGGTGATAGTGGCGGTGCCCACTTCGAAATTGCGCTTGGCCTGTTCCAGTTGTTCACTGATCGCGCTCTTCTGGGCGGCGGCCAATTGCACCGAGTCCTGCGCGATCAGCACGTCGAAATAAGCCTGCGCCACGCGCAGAATCAGCTCCTGCCCGGCAGTTTGGTATTGCAGTTCCGCCGCCGCGCTTTGCAATTCTGCCTGGCTGTAGGCTGCCCAGTTTTGCTGGCGGAACAGCGGCTGCACCAGGGTAAAACCGTAACCGTGGCTGTTGTATTGCTTGTTGCCGCCGCTGACAAACGGCGAACCCGTGTCGGTGGTGATGTCGTTGAATTGACTGTTGGCCCTGGCGCTGATCGTCGGCAAAAACAGGGCTATCCCCTGTCTGGATTTTTCCTGCCCCGCCTGTTGCGCGGCGCGCGCGGCGGCAAACACGGCATCCCCGGATTGCGCGGCACGATAGATATCAAGCAGATCGGCGGCACCGGATGGTGCCGCTAAACCGGATGCCAGCAGAGCGGCCAAAAGGGCGGTGAGGATTTTCATTTTGTGACTCCAAATATTAGCATTTGCTAATATTATAGTTTGCGCAGACAGAGGGCAAGCCCGGCAGGCAAAAGTGCCTAAAACACAAAGCGCTGCGGTTGCAGCGCGTTACGCAGCGGGGCCACGGCAGTTTCAAACAGGACCCGCGTTTCGAACTTGTCCGCCGCCGTGCGCGTGATCAGTTGCGCCTGCATCGCCGGCGCGTCGCCGACGATGGCAAACAGACGCCCGCCAATCTTGAGTTGCTGTTTATAGGCCGGCGGCAACACGGGGGTGGAGCCGGTCAGCACGATCGCGTCATATTCCGCTTCACCCCAGTGCTGCGCCGCATCGCCAACTTGCAGGTTGACGTTGCCGATGTTGTGCGCGGCCAGATTGCGCGCCGCCTGTGCGCTCAGTTCCGGCTCGATTTCGACGCTGGTAACCTGTGCCGCCATGCGCGCCAGCAAAGCCGTCAGATAGCCGCTGCCGCTGCCAATTTCCAGCACGCTGTCGGACGGTTTCAGCGCCAGCGCCTGCACCGCGCGCGCCTCCAGTTTGGGTTGCCACATGCTGGCACCGTGGCCCAGGGGAATCTCGGTATCGACAAAGGCCAGCGCGCGACCGGCGGGCGGCACGAACTGTTCGCGCCGCACCACTTTCAGCAGTTCCAGCACACGCGGGTCAAGCACATCCCACGGACGGATTTGCTGCTCGATCATGTTGAAGCGCAATTGTTCCAGATTCATGACTCTCTCCTTGTATGTTGCCCGTTGCCCGGTTATTCGATCAATCGCGGGGGAGTATAGCAACAGCACCCCCCGCCCTCAACTTGCCGGAGGCCTGGCGCAGTTTGCCGAAGGCGGCGCGCAACCCTTCGATGCCGTCATCGACATAGGTGAACACCACCGGAATCACCAGCAGGCTGAGGAAGGTGGAAGTGATCAGGCCGCCGATCACCACGATCGCCATCGGCGAGCGGAAGCTGCCGTCCCCGGTGCCGAGGTCGAGCGCCACCGGCAGCATGCCGGCGCCCATCGCCAGGGTGGTCATCACGATCGGCCGCACCCGTTTGCGGCAGGCATCGAGCAGCGCCTCGGCACGGCCCATGCCGCGCTCGCGGCGCGAGACGATGGCATATTCGACCAGCAGGATCGAGTTTTTGGTGGCGATCCCCATCAGCATGATGATGCCGATCATCGACGGCATCGAGATCGCGCTGCGGGTCAGGAACAGGGCAAGGAAGGCGCCCGGAACGGACAGGATCAGCGCCCACAAAATGGTGGCAGGTTGCATGAAGTCGCGGAACAGCAGCACCAGCACGATGTAGATGCACAGCACGCCGGTGAACATCGCCAGGCCGAAGCTGGCGAATAGCTCCTGCATCTTTTCGGCGTCGCCGATCGGCGCAACCGACACACCCGGCGGCAAATTCTTCAGCGCGGGCAGCGCCTGCGCCGCCGCCTGCACATCGCCCATTGGCTGTCCGGCCAGTTCGACGTCGAAAGTGATGTTGCGCTGGCGGTCGTAGCGGTCGATCTGCGCCGGGCCGCTTTCTACCGACAGGGTGGCCACATTGGCGAGCAGCACCGGACCGCGCGCGCCGGGAACCGTGAGCCGTCCCAGCAGATCGAGATCCCCGCGCGCCTCATCGCGCAGTTTCACGACGATGGGCAGTTGCCGCTCCGGCAGGTTGAGTTTGGCCAGCGCCTGGTCGTAATCGCCGCTGGTGGCCACGCGCAGGGTCTCGGCGATGGCGGCAGTGGTCACGCCGAGATCGGCGGCGCGGGCAAAATCGGGACGCACCACCACTTCCGGTTGCTGGATGCTGGCATTCGAAACCACCGTGCCGATACCGGACAGGGTGCGCAATTCCTGCCCGACTTTCAGCGCGTGCTGCGCCAGCAGTTCGCCGTTCTCGCTGCTCAGCACCAGCTGGTATTTGTCGGAGGCCGAGCCCAGCCCGACCTTGATGCGAACTCCCGGCAACTCGCGCAATGCCTCGCGCAGGGCATCCTCGATCACCTGTTTGCGCGGGCGTTGTTCGCGCTCCTTCAGTTTGATCGACAGGGTGGCCTTGCGCGCTTCTCCCGCGCCGGACGGCTCGAATGCATTGCCGCCCGCCGCCCCGCCGCCGATCGCGGTATAGACCAGCGTCACATCGGGATTCTGCATCACGATCGCGCGCGCCTGCTCGGCCAGCGCGTAAGTCTGCTCAAACTTGCTCCCCGGTGGCAAAGTCAGTGCGACTTGTGTCTGCGACTGGTTGTCCTTGGGCTGGAACGCGGTCGGCAAGGTGGCGGCAAGAAAAAACGAGCCAAAGAAGAACACGGCGGTGGCAAGCAGCGTGGTCTTGCGGTGCTGCAGACACCATTGCGCCCACTTGAGATAGATCTCGATCCAGCCCGGCGTGGCGTGTTTGACCCGGGGACGCAGAAAATAGGCGCACATCATCGGCGTCAGCAGGCGCGCCACCAACAGCGAGAACAGCACCGCCACCGCCGCCGTCCAGCCGAACTGCACGAAGAAACGCCCCGGCACCCCGTCCATGAAGGCGGTCGGCAGGAACACCGCGACCAACGTGAAGGTGGTGGCGATGACCGCCATGCCGATCTCGTCTGCCGCTTCCATCGCCGCCTGATACGGGGTCTTGCCCATCTCCAGGTGGCGCATGATGTTCTCGATCTCGACGATGGCATCGTCCACCAGCACGCCGACCACCAGCGACAGGGCGAGCAGGGTCACCAGGTTGATGGTGAAGCCGAACGCAAACATCAGGGCAAAGGTCGGAATGATGGCGAGCGGCAAGGCCGTCGCCGCCACAATGGTGGCGCGCGTGTTGCGCAGGAAGAACACCACCACCACGACCGCGAGGAACGCGCCCTCGAAGATCATCTCCATCGAGCCCTGATAAGTCTGATAGACCGTATCAACCATGTTGAACACGCGCTCGGTGATGATCCGCGGATGGTCCCGCTTGAAAGCGTCCAGGGCGGCGCTCACCCCGTCCGCCACCGCCACATCGCTCGCCCCGAGCGAGCGCACGATCTCGAAACCGACCACCGGCCTGCCGTCATGCAACGCCGCCGAGCGGCGTTCGGCGATGGCATCGCGCACCTCCGCCACCTGGTTCAGGCGCAGGCTGCGGCCATCGCGCAGGCTGATTTCCATCTGCCCCAACTCGTCTGCCGTGCGCACGGTCGCCACGGTGCGGATCGATTGTTCCTGCCCGCCCAGCTCGGCGCGCCCGCCCGGTGCTTCCTGCTGCATCTGGCGCAACTGCGCTGAGACTTCGGCGGCGGTGACATTCAGCGCCAGCAGTTTGACCGGATCCAGATCCACCCGTACCTGGCGCGTGACCCCGCCGACCCGGTTGACCGCGCCCACCCCTTTCACTCCGAGCAGGTGTTTGGCCACGTTGTTATCGACGAACCAGGAGAGCTCTTCCTCGCTCATGCCGGGCGCGGCAATGGTGTAAGTGAGCAGCGGCTTCCCGCTAAGCTCCACCTTGTTGATCACCGGATCGAGCATCTCGCGCGGCAGGTCGCCGCGCACGCGCGCGACGGCCGAGCGCACATCTTCCAGCGCTACGCGCGAATCACGCTCCAGACGGAACTCGGCCGAGATGATGGCGCTGCCGTCTTTCACCTGCGTGTAGAGGTGCTTCAGCCCCTGCACCCCGGCCAGCGCGTTCTCGATCTTGCGCGCCACCTCGACTTCCATCTGCTCCGGCGCGGCCCCCGGCAATTGCGCGGCGACCGTGACCACCGGCAGATCAATATCCGGGAACAGCTGGATCTTCATCGCTTTGAATGCCATCACGCCCAGGAAAGTGAGCAGGATGAATCCCAGCACGGCAGGGATGGGGTTGCGGATGGACCAGGCGGAGACGTTCATCGTGCCACCACTTGCACGACATCACCCTCGGTCAGGAACGGCCCGCCGGTCTCCACCACGCGCTCGTCCGCGCCGATACCCTGTTTGATTTCGATGCGGTCGCCGGCGCGCTGCCCGATCCGCACCGGCCGCTCATGCACGCGCGACCCGGCATCCACCACCAGCACATAAGTCAGGCTGCCGCGTTGCATGACGGCGGTCTGCGGCAGGGAAACCAGTTCCCGTTTTCCATTCGTCAGGTCGAAAGTGCCGCGGGCGAACACCCCGGCGACAATGTTGCCGCTGTCTTCCAGGCGCACCAGCGCATGGCCAAAGCGGGTCTGCATCTCCACCTTGGGCGAAATCGCGCGCACCGTTCCCTGCACCGTGCGCCCGTCGCCGAGGGTGACGCTGGCGCGCATGCCGCGGCGCAGGCGCATCAGCTCTTCTGCGGTCAGTTCCGCCTGCCACTCCAGCCGGCCCCGGCGGATCAGGCGGAACAATTCTGCATCTCCTTTCGGCATCGTGCCGACGTTGGCATTGACGGCGGAGATCACGCCGTCGTCCGGCGCCACAATCCTGCCCTGCGGCGCCGTGCTGCCTGCCGGGCGCAGCGCGTTGTCCAGCGTCGCCAGCAGCTCGCCGCGTTTGACGCGGTCGCCGATGCTGACCTTCACATCGGCGATGCGCACGCCCGGCAACTGCGAGCCGATGACCGCTTCCTGCCAGGGAATGATGCTGCCGTTGGCGGACAGGGTCTGCGCCCACCGTTCCTGGCGCAGGGTGACCGTGCTCACGGTCAACGCCGGGCGGTTCACGGCGACCGGCGCCGCCACGCTGTGCCGGCTGGCCAGCCAACCCGCGCCACCCATCAGCAACATTCCGGCCAGCAACAGCAGGGCGGGATGGGCTTTTAGCGCTTGTATTTTCATTGTGACTTCCTTCATTTTTTTCCAGTCAAATCAATTCATGCGCTTGCGCGCCGCGCGCGTTCGCCGCCGACCAGCACCAGCGCGTATTCGACCAGCCGGGCCACCATCGCCTCGCGCGCCGGCATGTCTTTAACCAGTTTCGGCGCGAGGATTTCCACCGCCTGGCGGCCACCGTGGCTATACACCGTGGCAAGACCGGCCAGACAGAAACACAGGCGATCGACTTCCCCGTCTGCGGCGGCCAGGCCGAACTCGCGGCACAGCAGCGTCTGCAACTTTTCGTGGTTGGCGCGATACACCTCCACCATCGCATCGCCCAGCACGCCGCTCGGTTCGGCTTCCTCTCGCGCATGCAGGCGCATGAACCGGCGCAGCATCGGGTCCTCTTCGGCACCGGGCGGGAACAACCAGGTATAAAAGGCGAGCAGGCCGTCGCGCAAGCTGGCCTGCGCCAGATCGAGCGTGACGAAGCCGTTGCATTGATTCAGGAAAGGCAGACGGAATACCTCGCGGTAGAGGGCGGCCTTGTCGCCAAAGTGATAATGGATCGCGGCCAGGTTCACCCCGGCACGGCACGCGATCTCGCGCGTGGTGGCGGCGCGGTAGCCGGAATCGGCGAACACCTCGGTGGCGGCCAGCAACAAGCGCCAGCGCGTCTCTTCCTGCGACGCAGGCGGATGGCCGAGCAGGCGTTGCGCCATGCTCATCAGCGGACAGGTCGATTTCCGGGTGGTGTTCAAGCGGCGCTCCGACAAGCAAAACGGGGCGCCACAGTAATTCAGTCAAACGATTGAGTCAAGCGACTGAATGGTGGAATTATGCGGCAACGCGATCCTGATAGACCTCGATCAGCATCTCGACGAAGCGCTGCGCCTGCGGTGTCAGGAATTTGCCCTTGCGCAGCACCAGGCCGTAGTCGCGTTGCGGGAAATATTTCTTGAGCGGGATGCGTTCCAGTTTTTCGCACCCAGTGAGGCAGATGTCGGTGACGATGGAGATGCCCATACCCATCTCCACGTATTTCTTGATCACTTCCCAGCCGCCCGCTTCCAGGGTGACCCTGAACGACAGGTTGTGCTGCTGAAACACGTACTTGACCATGCCCCAGGTGGACAGATGGCGCGGCGGCAAAATCAGGCCGTACTGGCTGATGTGTTCCAGCGTCACGTTCTTCATCTTGGCCAGCGGGTGTCCGGGCGGCACGATCAGCACCGGGTCATAGGTCACGACAGGTTGATAGGAAATATCCTCCGGCACTTCCAGCATGGAGCCGACAGCGAAATCGATCTCGTCCGCCTTGAGCATCTTCAGCCCGTCGCGCCCGGTCACGTTGAACAGGCGCAGATGCACGCCGGGATACGCCTTGACGAAGCGGCTGACCGCTTCCGGCAGGATGTAGAGGATGGTCGATTCGCCCGCGCCGATGTTGAGTTCGCCCGATTCGAGATGCCCGCTTTGCGCCGCGAAGTTGGTTTGCAGATCGTCGATGCCGCGCACCAGCGGCTCGGCCAGCGCATACAGCGCCTCGCCGTCCGGCGCGAGGCGCAACGTCGGTCCGCGCCGCTCGAACAGGGTCACATTCAATTCCCGCTCCAGTGCCTGGATTTGCAAGGTGATCGACGGCTGGCTGAGGAACAATTTCTGCGCCGCCAGCGTCACGCTGCCGCACTTCACCACCTGGCAGAACGCCCGCATCTGCTTGAGCCGATTGTTCTTGTAATACGCCTGTTTGTTTGTCGGCATGCCGCTCCCCCGCCCCGTTTATGTAATTCCTAATAATGAAAATTGAAATTATTGATTCCCTAAATGATTGTAACTTTAATAACCTCGCTGCAACAAAAAAATAAGTTAGACGAGTTTCACACTCATCTCAACCGGGGAGAAGCATCATGGAAACACTGCACAATGTCATATTGGCGGGCGCATTCATGGCTGCATTGGGCGGCGTGCTGGCGCTGTTTCTGGCGATCGCCAGCAGGCGCCTGTATGTGTTCGAAGACCCCCGCATCAACGATGTCGAGGAGATGCTGCCGCATTCCAATTGCGGTGCCTGCGGCACCGCCGGTTGCCGCAATTTCGCCGAACAGGTGGTCGATGGCAAACTCGAACCCGCCCGCTGCACCGTCAATCAGCCGGAGCAGAACCTGTCCATCGCCGAGTTTCTCGGCATCACCCTGGGCGACGTCGAGAAACGTGTCGCGCGCCTGGCCTGCGCCGGCGGCAGCCATGTCGCCAAAATCCGCGCCGAATATGTCGGCCACTCCACCTGCCGCTCCGCCGCGATCGCCGGCGGGGGCGGCAAAGCCTGCGCTTGGGGTTGTCTCGGTATCGGCGATTGTGCCGACGTGTGCGACTTCGACGCCATTTTCATGGACCGGCACGGCCTGCCGCAGGTGATCGCCGACCAATGCACCGCCTGCGGCGACTGCGTCGACATCTGCCCCAAACAGTTGTTCTCGCTGCAACCCGTGTCGCGCAAGCTGTGGCTGGCCTGCCGCAACGAGGCCGACCCGGATGCCGCCGAAGCGGTGTGCGCAGTGGCCTGCACCGCCTGCGGCAAGTGCGTGGTGGACGCCGCACCCGGCCTGGTCGCCCTCAAGAACAATCTCGCGGTGATCGACTACGCGAACAATGAACAGGCCGATCGCCGCGCCATCGAGCGCTGTCCCACCGGCGCCATCGTCTGGCTCGAAGGCGAGCACGTCGGCAAAGGCCATGCCGCCAAAAAGATCATCCGCATCCAACCCCTGCCGGTCATGGCTGAAGCCTGATCCGCCCCTTCACCAGGAGACTCCGCCATGCTGAACAAGATCAAACAATTCAAACTGCTCGACGCCATCACCGGTGCCGAGCAGCAAACCGAATTCAAATATCCCGGGGTGCGCGACGCGATCGACGGCAACACCGCGGTCATCCTGGTGGAACGCGAAGCCTCGGATGGCGCCGGTGCCTACCCGATCACGCCGTCGACGCAGATGGGCGAATACTGGGCGGAAGCAGTCGCCGCCGGGCATCTGAACACGGCCGGCCGGCCGCTCATCTTCATCGAACCGGAGTCGGAACACGCGGCGGCCGGGGTCACTGCCGGGTTGTCGATGACCGGGATGCGCGCGGTGAATTTCACCTCCTCGCAGGGCATGGCCTTCATGCACGAATCGCTCTACGCCGCGGTCGGCAAACGCCTGCCGTATGTGCTGAACGTGGGCTGCCGCGCGATCACCAAGAACTCGCTCAACGTGCATTGCGCGCACGACGATTATCACTGCGCCGACGACACCGGCTTTATTCAGGTGATGGCGAAAAACGCGCAGGAAGCGGCCGACCTCAACTTGATCGCGCGCAAGACCGCCGAGCTGGCACTGACCCCGGCGATGGTGGCGCAGGACGGCTTCCTCACCACGCACCTGATCGAACCGGTGCTGGTGCCGGAGAAAGAACTGGTGGCGGAGTTCCTCGGCCACTCGGAAGACCCCATCGCCACCCCCACCCCGGCGCAGCGCATTCTTTACGGCGACACCCGCCGTCGCGTGCCGCAGTTGTGGGATGTGGACAATCCGGTGCAATCGGGCGTGGTCACCAATCAGGACGGTTACATGCAGGCGGTCGCCGCACAGCGCCCGTATTTTTTCCAGCACATCCCGGCGCTGCTGGAACAGAGCATGGAAGAGTTCTTCCAGCTCACCGGTCGCCGCTATCAGCGCGTCGGTGAATACCGCTGCGACGATGCCGACTACCTCATCGTCGGCCAGGGCAGCATGACGGTGCAGGCGACAGTCGTTGCCGACTGGCTGCGCGAGACGCGCAAGATCAAGGTCGGCGTGGTTAATCTCACCGTATTCCGCCCCTTCCCCGGCGACGTCCTGGGCAAGCTGCTCAAAGGCAAGAAAGGCGTGGCGGTGCTGGAACGCACCGACCAGCCGCTGGCGGAAGATTTGCCGCTGATGCGCGAAGTGCGTGCCTCCGTGACCAAATGCATCGAGAACGGGCGCGACGATTCCTATCCCGACTATGCGAGCTATGCCAGCGCGAAGGACATGCCTTCCCTTTATTCCGGCTGTTACGGCCTCGGTTCGCGCGACCTGCAACCGGAGGGCCTGATCGCCGCCGTGGAAAACATGCTGCCAGGCGCAGCCAAGCGCAAGTTCTTCTATCTGTCGGTGGATTTCGTGCGCGACGAATCAGCCACACCGAAACAGGAATTCCGTCAGCAGGAGCTGCAAGCCGCCTACCCGCGCATCAGGGAGATGGCGCTGCGCGGTTCGGAGAATCCCAACCTGATGCCCAAGGGCGCGATCGCGGTGCGCATGCACTCGGTCGGCGGCTGGGGCGCGGTGACCACCGGCAAGAACCTGGCGATGACCCTGTTCGAACTGCTCGGCTGGGACATCAAGG
>Ga0210054_1000606_pt1 | contig 33404 bp, 33 predicted proteins | sample CryGeymeta201516_FD_185470 | JGI IMG/M metagenome (GOLD analysis project Ga0210054, IMG submission 185470) | Groundwater microbial communities from Crystal Geyser aquifers in Utah, USA - Crystal Geyser metaG 2015-16 (SPAdes) (version 2) | ecosystem: Environmental > Aquatic > Deep subsurface >... | reverse complement strand
GCTCGCCGGACAGAGGGTGGAGATCCGGGGAGAGAAGGCGCTGAATCAGGAAGGGAATCTTGCGGGGAGCCTTCTCTCCATGGCGGAGGCCCTGCGCCTATCGGTCCAGAGGGCCGGGATCTCTCTCGTGGACGCGGCGCGAATGGCCACGTTGAACCCTGCTCAGCTTCTGGGACTCTCGGATATCCGAGGGAGGCTCTTTGCCGGCGGGGAGGCGGATCTGGTCATTCTGAATGAATCCCTTAAGGTTGATGCAGTCTATATCGGCGGTCGTCAGGTTCCGGAATTCAAAAACCGTGCGGCGGACTGAAAATGAAACAGGTTTGGTTTTTGCTGTTATACGGAATGGTCTTATCTTCTTTGCTCCTGCATCCGGCGGATTCGTTCGGGGCCACGGGGAAGAAGCACACGAAGGTTAGGACCCCTCACGGAGAAGAGACCGGAAGAACAACATCCGTCAGAGATCCCGGATACCCGAGCGCGTTATTCAAGGAAGGGGTTTCCGCCCTGGGAAAAGGGGATGCAGTACACGCCGCCTTATTGCTGGATGGCCTTGAAGAGGCTTACCCGGCGCTCGGAGACTATATTCTCTACTATCGGATCCGGGCCGCTCTGAAGATGGGGAAACCTTCAGAGGCCTTTACCCTTGCCGGCCGGCTTCTTGAGCGGTATCCGGAAAGTGTGCTGGTCCCCAGGACCCGGATGGAGATCGTCCGGGCGCTGATCTCCTGGAAGCAATTCCCTGCGGCCAGGGGGGTTGCCGAGGGGATCCTGAAACAGGAAGAAAGATCCGAGACAAGGCGGCGGGTTTTTCTGCTGCTGGGCGAAGCCCTTGAAGGCGTGAAGGATTGGCAGGGCGCCCAGGACGTCTATCAGCGCCTAACCTTTGAAAATCCCGTCACCCCGGAGGGAAGAGATGCGGAAGAACGGATGGCGGGTATCATGAAGACGAGGGGCGTGGCGCCGGAGATTCCGTCGGACGATCTTTATTTCGCACGGGTGCAGGCGCTGAACCGATCCCTCAGGTATGACCGGGTCATTGAGGTTTGCAGTACATTTGAGAAGCGCTATCCTGAGAGTCCTCTGCTGGAGCAGGCGCTTCTTCTTAAGGCCAGGGCCCTGATCAAGACTGAATCGCCCGATCAAGGGATCCATCTTTATGAGAAGCTCATCCGTTCCAAAGGCGCCGGTACGGTCCAGGCTGAAGCGGCGTACCATCTCGGGAGTTATTACTGGAATCAGGACAGGGATTCCGAGGCAAAACGGATCTTCAAGCGCCTGATCAGGGCCTATTCTGCGGGTGAATGGGGCATGATGGCGCGTTATGCCCTCGGAAGGATCTATGAGAATGATGGGGATGATTCCGAGGCCGTGGATTATTTTCTCACGTCAGGGGAGGTCAACGCCGATCATCCGCTTGCGGCCGAAGGGGCATGGCGCGCCGGGTGGGTGGAATACAAGGCAGGGAAATACGAGAAGGCCAGGGATATTTTTCTTTCCTGTATGAGAAACTATCCCCGGTCCGACCTGTTCCCTGCGGCGCTGTACTGGCAGGGTAAATGCGAGGAAAAGTTGAGCAACGCGGAACAGGGACAACAAATCTTCCGGCGGCTCGCGGAGGATTACCGTTGGAATTTCTACGGAACCATGGCCAGAAAGCGTTTGGAATCATCCTGGAATCTGGTTCCGGATACGGCAGCCTCTTCGGATCAAGAGGATCAGGCATGGTATCCGGAACCGATCCGTCCGGCTCCGGGATCGCCGCTCGCCTTCCATCTGGACCGAGCGGAGGAGCTGATCCGGATCGGTTATTTGGATGAATCCGGGGAAGAAATAGCCGCCGTTCAGAAGCAGGTATCCCAAAACCCGGCGGATCTCTGTTATGTCGCGGTCCTTTATGAGAGGGCCGGGAACTTCCCCAAGTCTTTGAGGTGGGTTCTGAAGAGCAAGGCCTGCGGCTCGGAGGGGCAGGTCAACATCGCCTGCATGAAACGGTTCTTGTATCCTCTGGCCTTTTGGGATACGGTTCAAAGAGAGACACGGAAAAACAATCTGGATCCTTTTTTTGTGCTGGCGGTCATGCGCCAGGAGAGCCTGTTCCAGCCGGACATCGTCTCTCCTGCCGATGCACGCGGCCTTATGCAGATCATCCCCTCGACGGGGAGGGTGATTGCCCGAAATCTCGGAATCAAGGATTTCACACCGGAAAACTTATATGATCCGGAGACGAATATCATGATGGGAATCCGGTACCTGACTGATTTGAAGGATCGTTCCAATGGAGACCTGGTCCGGGTTCTATGCAGTTACAATGCAGGGGAATCCAGGTCCGATCAGTGGTGGGATCTCTACCAACAGTTGGATGCGGATGAGCGGATCGAGTCCATTACCTTCAGGGAAACCAGGGATTATGTCAAGAGGGTCCTGAATAATATGGAGATCTACAGACGTCTTTATGAGCCCTCTGCACCCCATGTCGGCAAGGATTCATCCAACCCATAGTTTGATCGGAGTCAGGCTATGCAGATCGTGATCCGAGAGGCCCGCATTGTGGACGGTTCCGGCGCCCCGGCCTTTACCGGGGATATCGGCATCCATCAGGGCCGCTTCGCCTATGTGGGCCCCTGCTGCCCTGAACGGGGGGAGACTGAGATTCAGGGGCATGGAGAGGCGGCCGCGCCGGGATTCGTGGACGTCCATTCCCACTCGGATTATTATCTCCTGGTCAACCCGCTTGCGGAAAGCAAGGTGCGGCAGGGGGTGACCACGGAGATCGGAGGCAACTGCGGATATTCCGCGGCCCCGGTCTTCGGCAAGGTCAGAGAGGAAAGGGTCAAGGTCTATCGGGACCTTTTCGGGCTGGACCTTCCATGGGAGAGTGTGGGCGCGTATCTTTCGCATCTGGCCATGCAGGGGATCTCCGTGAATTTCGGCCTGCTCGCCGGACACAATACGATCCGTTCTTCCGTGATGTATGGAAGCGACCGGGCGCCGTCTTCCGAAGAAATGGCTCGGATGGTTCAGCTCATCAGGCATGCCATGAGCGAGGGAGCGCTTGGACTCTCTACGGGGCTCATCTATCCGCCGGCCTGTTTCTCTCGGACTTCCGAAATCGTCGATCTCTGCCGGGCGGCCAAGGAGGACGGCGGGATCTTCGCGGTGCATATGCGAAGCGAGGGGAACCGTCTGCTCGAGGCCGTGGACGAGGTGATCGAGATCGCCTTCATTTCCGGCATCCCACTTCAGATTTCTCATCTCAAGACATCCGGAGAGCGGAACTGGAACAAACTCGATGCCCTGTTTGAACGGATTGAGACCGCCCGGAGACAGGGGGTGGACGTGACGGCTGACCGTTACCCCTACACGGCATCCAACACCGGGTTATCGGCCGTGCTTCCGGACTGGGCCTTCGAGGGGGGGACCGAAGGCCTCATGAACCGGCTGAAAGACCAGGAGATAAGACGCCGGATGAAAAAAGAGATCGAGGCTGCCCACCCTGAAGAGGATTATTTCGACCGGATCATGATCTCCGCAGTGACCCGGCCCGAGAACCGAGGCTATGCCGGGAAAAAGGTCAAGGCGTGCGCCGGTCTGGCAGGGAAGGAGCCTTTGGAGTTTGTTTTTGATCTTCTCGTACAGGAACGGAACATGGTGGACAGCATTCATTTCACCATGAGCCATGAGAACCTGCGGCGTATTCTAAAGAAAGACTATGTCATGATCGGCTCGGACAGCGGGGCCAAGACCCTGGAGGGCCCGCTCGGCGAAGGGAACCCTCATCCGAGGGCTTATGGGACCTGTCCTCGCGTCCTCCAGCAGTTTGTGCGGGAGGAAGGGCTCCTGAGCCTGGAGGAGGCGGTCCGGAAGATGACATCCGATCCGATCAAAAAGTTAGGTATTCGTGACCGAGGCTTGATCCGGCAGGGGTTCGCGGCGGATCTGGTCCTCTTTGATCCTCAAACGATCCGGGACCCATCCACCTATGAGGAACCCAAAAGGTATCCGGAGGGGATCCGAATGGTCATGGTCAACGGGGAGGTCGTGGTGATGGACGGCGAGCATACCGGCAAGAGGCCGGGGAAGATATTAACGCTTCGAAGCTATTAATCATTGCATAATTAAAGCGAGATAAATATTATTCTTAACGTTGTATAGTATACTTATCTTGTCTGCTCTGTCGTCATTGCCCGACTTGATCGGGCAATCCAGAGAAGGAATCTGGATTCTCCGGTCAAGCCGGAGAATGACAATATGTAGCCTTATTTATGCAAGGCTATATAAATGAGGTTTTTTAATGAAACCGGTCATCGGGGTCACACCGGATTTTGAAGAGGGGAAAGAAAAGGCCGAGGCCCATTATTTTTTGCGTGAACGGTATATCACGGCGGTTATAAAAGGAGGGGGAGTCCCGTTGATCCTTCCTTATGTTGAGGGTCCGGCTGAGGTTTCCCTGCTGCTCGACCTTGTTCACGGTCTGCTGCTGACCGGCGGGGCCTTTGATATCGACCCCTCCTTCTATGGTGAGGAATGGACCGGGGAGAAGGGGACGGTCAAGGAGAACCGGACACGTTTTGAGATGGAGATCACGAGGCAGGCGCTGAAGAGAGGCCTTCCGATCCTCGGGATCTGCGGCGGGGAGCAGACGATCAATGTGGCCCTGAACGGTTCGCTCTATCAGGACATCGGGACTCAGAAACATGGGGCGTTGGACCATGAGCAGAAGAAACCAAAGACCGAACCCTCGCATCAGGTAAGGATTGTCCCTGAGACGCTGCTCCATAAAATCATCGGGGAAGAGACGCTTCAGGTCAACAGCGCCCACCACCAGGCTGTGAAGGAGATAGGGGATGGATTGAAGGTTAATGCCTTGGCTGAAGACGGTGTGATCGAAGGGATTGAGAGCGAACGCCGCGGTTTCGTTCTGGGTGTGCAGTGGCATCCGGAATTTCTGTTTGAGCGTGACCGGGGATGCCGCAGGATCTTCGAGGCATTCATTGATGAGGCTGCACGGAGATAGGGCGAAGCCTTCGTAAGTTTTTTACTCTAAATGAACATACCCCGCTGCTTGCAGCGGGGTATGTTCATTTTTCTATGGCCGGCCATCTTGCTTACGAAAGAACCTTCACTTCTCATCCTTGAAGCGGAGCCGGCCTTCCCGGATCCCTTTGAGGGCGGTCTGGTGCTGTTTGCCGATGAGTCTTTCCATGGACTTTTCGTCCGGTTCGGGGCCATAGAGTTCAGCGTAGCGCATCTTCTTTGAAAAAAGGATTCTCCCCCTGTAATAAACCGAGGTCTGGATGGATGAGTCCGAATTGAGTTTTTCAGTCAGGACGTAGAGAGGCCGGTTCTTGTACTCGACGTTGTCCATGAGCCAGATCTCTTGTTTTTCCTTTGCAGGGGATACCTCGACGGCAGGTTTTGTCCGATTCTTTTCTCTGGAAGATTCGAGAGAACTTACGGCATCGGCCGCCCCGGCCAGCCGGTGTGCGATCAGGTTGAGCTGCTCAGTGGCCTTCAGATTCATCGGATTCAGGGTGAACGGCCGGAGGCGCCGGGTGGATTCCACAATTCCCTGATGGTACTCCATGATACCGAGAAGCTCAGGGGAGATCCCCAGAAATTTACGGCTGACGGCAGTGACCACGTCAGCCGGGCGGCGATGGTCATGACGGCCGGCCATGTTCACAATCATTTGAGGAGAAAAGTCCTTCAGGGTTTTCAGGATGAGATCCGCATAGCAGCGGTCCACGTGAGAGATTTTCTCAATCAGTTCGGGAACCGCGTGGACCTTCCGGCGGCTCTTGGGATGGGTCGCCGAATCAACCATAAAAGAGATCAGGGGATTCTGAGGGAATGTCTTCAGGATCTTCCTGTAGACCGCCATCTTCAGCAGGTGGTAGGTGGTTTGGATTGAGGCAGGATCCTCGGTCATCACCACGATAGGCCGGTTGGAAAGGAGAAAGAGGTCAAGGGCGTTCGTCTGGATGCCGCCTCCCAGGTCCATGAGAAGGATGTCGGCTCGCACAAGCGGGATGCCGGACAGAATCCTCCCGGTCAGATCTTTCTGATAGTCCGGATAGGCCGGGAGCTGACGCCCTCCTCCGATCAGACTCAGGCCCGGTATCGGGGTTTCGACGGCTGTGTCCGGAAGTCCTCCGGGGGCGCCGGTCAGGAGATTGTTCAGTGTTTTGGTGATATAGGGGATGCCGAGGGCGGTATGGAGGTTGGATGCGCCGAGATCAGCATCGAGGAGTACGACCTTCCTGTTCATCCGGGAAAGGAGGATGCCGAGATTGGCTGTAAGGAGGGTCTTTCCCACGCCTCCCTTGCCGCTTCCGATCGGCCAGATCTGAATCCCCTGTCTCAATTCGGTCATGAGTCCTCCCTCATCGATGCATCTAAGATATATGCAATCGTGAGTCAAATGTCAATCAGATTTTAAAAGGCACTGGTGACATTAGCGAACCACATCTTGAGGAGGTGGATGACAACATCGGGCTTCTGGCGGGTGATCTTGGTTTATCAACCTTTGAAGATAAACTTTGCCTATGGGCGTTGGATGGCGCGTATTCCACGCCTTTATCGTGAGTCTGTGTTGGACGAGGACTCAAAAAAACCTCTTCCCGTGGATTCCGACCCTCATTGTCTCTTTATGCTCAAGCATTATCGCATATCTAATGATAGTAAAGATACTTGCGCCACCCCTCGCTCCCGATTCCTCTGGTCCGGCAGAGATGGATATGGTAGGGATATCTCGGCTCCTTCGGGCCTTTCAGGAGGGTCATCCCGGCCTCGGAGGGTGCAAGATCCCCTTTCCGGGTATTGCATATTTTGCAGCAGGCCACAAGATTATCCCAGCGGGTTTCCCCGCCTCTGGATTTCGGGATCACATGGTCCAGGGTCAGATCCGTGGGATTGGAACGCCGCCCGCAGTACTGGCACGTATTTTTATCACGGATCAGGACGTTCTTCTTGGTGGGATGTTTTTCCCTCATATGCGGGGTCTTGATGTAATGGAGCAGACGGATCACAGAGGGGACGGAGATTTTGAGAGAGGGCGTATGAAAGTAACGGGGCGTCGCCTCTTCACAGGCGGCCACGCCTTTTGAAATCAATACGATTGCACGGCGTGCCATGCAGATGTTGATCGGTTCGTAACTGGCATTCAAAACCAGAACGCTTGTATTCATGAGTGTCACTCTGTTAGAACATGTGCGCTATCCACGGTTGTTTGCGATTGCTTTGGGATGAGGTCCCGATCCATCATCCGTCAATCGTTTAAGACCCCTGTTCTCTGAACGATTTCATTTGAAGCGACTGGTACGATACCTTATAGCAGGTTTATCCTCTTTTTGTCAATATTTTTCCTCATGCTGCCTGGGAAAGCGAGGGGTCTGCGACAAAAATACCTGTCCTCCGACTGGATCGGGGGATTGGTACACATCAGGATTATATAGGGTTGTCATTGTCCGATCGGACAATCCATGGTTCGACAAGCTCACCATGACAATTGTCACCCTGAGCCTGCCGAAGGGTGGATTCCCCGATCGAGTCGGGGAATGACGCTACCAGAGAAATATTTACCCATAAATTTGTCGCACACCCGAAAGCGAGGAATCTCTTGACATGCAATTCGGTAAACATTATGATGCGAACCTTCATAAAACTTTTTTGCGTCAGTCCGTCAGGAGTTTTTATGTACATTGAAAGGCCGATCCAGCACTACATCGACAAGCTCGCATCCGCATCGCCCGAACCCGGCGGGGGGAGCGCTGCTGCCCTGGTGGGGAGTCTGGCCGCCGCTTTGGTGAGTATGGTCGGGAACCTGACTCTGGGCAAAAAAAAGTATGAAGATGTACAGGATCAGATCAAAAGGCTTCTTCAAGGGTCTGAATCGGTCCGTGCGGATCTTGAGCGCCTGATGCAGGAGGATACCGAGGCCTTCTCCGTGGTTTCCGCAGCCTACAAACTGCCCAAGGAGACCGAGGCGCAGAAGAAGGTACGCAGCGAGAAGATCCAGGAGGCCCTCAAGGGGGCGGCAACCGAGGTCCCTTTTCAGGTCTGCGAGAAATCTCTGAATGTGGCCCTGCTCAGCAGGACTGCAGCCGAGATCGGGAACGTGGGAGCGGTCAGCGACGCGGGCGTGGCGGTTCTGTTTGCGGATGCCTGCGCGAAGGCCGCGGCCATGAATGTCAGGATCAATCTCAATGCCATCCGGGATGAGGCCTTTGTCCATTCAAAGTGGCGCCGGGTGCAGGAGATCCTGAAATCAGTTGAAAAACAGAAGGAAGACGTGGTGGCCATGACCTATCACAAGATGGGTTAACGAACAAGGAGGAAAATAAACATGCCGGCAAGAGTGATTGATTGTACAGCTATTGCGAATGAAATCAAGGAAGAGATTAAAAGTGAAGTCGAGATGCTGAAGAAAAAGGGGATTGTCCCGGGGATCGCCACCCTCCTCGTGGGTGACAACTTCGGGGCCAAGATGTACCGGGGACAGGTGGAGAAGTTCTGCGCCGAGGTGGGGTTCCATTACATCAACATGAATCCGCCTGCCACGGCCTCGGAAAAGGAAGTCATGCAGATCGTCCGCGAATTAAATCAGGACGGCAAGGTAAGCGGCATCCTCCCGCTCCGGCCTTTTCCGGAGCAGATCTCGGATTCCGTGGTCATCAACAGCATTGACCTGAACAAAGACATTGACTGCTTTCATCCCTATAATATGGGCAAGCTGGCCCTGGGCGAAGTCACCTTCGCTCCGGCCACGCCTGCGGCGTGTATCGAGATCCTGGAGCGGGAGAAGCTCAACTTCGTAGGCGCGGAGATCGTGGTCGTGGGGCACAGCAACATCGTGGGAAAGCCGGCCGCGCTCCTCTGCCTCAACCGCAACGCCACGACCACCAACATCCATGTCTTTACGGCCAAGGCCGGAAATTCGGACAAGCACACCCTGGGGGCCGATATCCTGATCGTAGGCGCTGGGGTCCCGAACCTGATCAAGAAGCACCAGGTGAAAAAAGGCGCCATCGTGATTGACGTGGGGATCAACCGGGTCAAGGTGCTGGATGAAAAAGGTCAGCCGGTTCTTAATGATAAAGGAAAACCCAAGACCAAGACCGTAGGCGACGTGGCCTTTGACGAGGTCTCTCAAGTGGCGTCCGCCATCACGCAGGTCCCCGGCGGGGTCGGGGTCGTCACCAACATGATGCTCATGAAGAACGCCCTCAAGGCCTGCAAGATCCAGCACAAGCTATAGAAAAGAGCAGGTAAGAAAAGACCGATCCATTAGTCCGTTAGGAACGAAATTGTGCTCGAAATGGTAACAATATTTTTGGGGTATCTCCAAGAGAGCGGGTGAAAACAAAAGGGGCCAAGGGGTCAAGGATTCCAGGGGTCCAGTGTTTTTCTCTGAAGATTTTGCTTGTGTTTAAGTATTTCACTTGACCCCTTGACCCCTTGACCCCTTGAACCCTCGAATCCTGTCTGATTCCGGCTATGCCGGGTTAGGTTATATTAGAGATTAGAGGGTCGAACCCTTTTTTTTAAAGGGTCCGACCCTTTTTTGTTTTCCGGCGCTGATTGAGAAAACGCCTGTTTTACGGGTTTTTCCCTCTCCTCGTGACGAAAAGAGATGAGTTGCTATCCATAACCGTTTGAATTTATTCCCATAAATGGGGATCATCATGGAAAGCCGGAAAATTTCTCGATTAATTTTCATTTTTTTTGTGACTTTTTCCTTTTTTAAGCCACTAATCAATATATGAGTCTCATGTGGATTAGAGAAAATAACAGATAAAAGGAGGCAGTATGTTCTTTCGTAAGATCCTGTTGTCATTGACGGCGTTGGTCCTCATCTTCGGCTTTTCAGCCACGGTCCATGCTCTCTCTTATACGTTTACCACCATTGACCCAGGGGACAGTAATAACGAGGCCCTTGGTATCAACAATGATGGTACGGTTGTGGGAAGGTACAAAGACAGCAGCGGCATTTTTCATGGGTTTGTGTATGATGGCGCTTCTTCCACCCTTGACCTCCCCGGCTATTTTAAGACCCAGGCCATGGGTATCAATGATGCCGGTAAGATTGTAGGAATGTCCTACGACAAGAGCATCGATGGCGCCCACCATAGTTTCCTATATGATGGGAACTGGTCCTATCCCATTGATCCTCCGGGTAGTAATGTGGTTGATTCCCTGGCGGAAGATATCAATAATTTCGATGTGATGGTGGGGAGGTACTGGGACACGGATGGATTCTTCTACGGTTATGTTCGTACTGGAGGTGTTTTTAACATCCTGCATGCCCCCGGTTCCGGTAATACCTTGGCCGAAGGTATCAACGACGCCGGAAAGATTGCGGGAACCTACGGCGACGCAAATGGAACCCACGGTTTCTTGTATAATGGCGGATCCTATTCCACGTTTGACATCCTGGGCAGCAGTGAGACGAGGTTTACGGATATCAATAACGCGGACAAGATCGTGGGAAGGTATATGGACAATGGGATCTATCATAGTTTTATATATAATGGGACCTATTCCATGATAGCAGTCCCCGGCGCCACGGAAACCCGGGTGATTAAGATCAATGATGCCGATCAGATTGTCGGAACATACTATGACGGCAGCGGGATGCACGCTTTTATCGGAACGCCTGTTGTGCCGGAGCCTTCCACCATCTTCCTCTTTGGAAGCGGATTGATCGGATTGATCAGCTTTAAACGCAATTTGTTTCTGAAGAGAGAGGCGCCACACGGATCACGCGGTCCTCGGTGACAATAATGGGGATCGTCACGTCATGGTTTTCTGAAGGGATCTCAGGCGCAATCTGTACCTCAAAGGCCAGGCCGATCCGGACGGCATCCTCCCGCACGGATTCAAAAAGCCGGTCATAATATCCGGCCCCGTAGCCAAGCCGGTTCCCTTGATCATCGTAACCCACGCAGGGCGTCAGGACCAGATCCACCTCCGTACAGGGGATGTCCCTGAAGATCCCATCCCTGGGTTCCGGGATTCCCATGTAGCCGGGGACCAGATCGCGCTCCGGGTCGAGGATGTCGGTCAGCGCAAGACGTTTCTCCGGAATGAGTGTCTTGGATGCAAGCACGCGTTTGCCATGCTTCAGGGCATGGGCCATCAGGTCACGGGTCATCACCTCGCTTCGGAAATCCGCATAGATAAATACCGAACGGGCGGCATCGTATTCCGGCAGGGAAAGGACCCTTTCCATGATCCTTGCGCTCTTGTCCCTCCGCTCCTGCCGTGTGAGGGAGTCCCTTTTTTTTAGGATTTCTTTTCTGAGCGCCGCCTTATCCATGATCATTTCTTCTTTATCTTTACAAAGAGCCGGTCGAGGATTCCTGCCGTCTCGGCGACCACGCCGGACCCGGCATCATAGGGTGAGATCCCCTTGAGGTCGGCATCGATCACCGTCCGGTCAAAAGAGAGGGCGCCCAGGAATTCATCGTCTGAAAACTCTTTCTTGAGAAAGGCAAGTTCTTCCGGGTTTGAGACCTTGTTCCCCACAACGAAGATGGATTTTATCCCCAAATCATGCGCCATGCGCCGGACATCGGAGGCGGTCTGCAGGCTTCTCTTGCCCGGTTCGACCACGACGATGAAGGCATCCACGCCGCCGGTGGTGCCGCGGCTTAAATGTTCGATCCCTGCCTCCATATCGAGGATGACCACCTCATGACTTTGTAGGATCAGGTGGGAAAGAAGCCGCTTAAGGAAGACCCCTTCGGGGCAGTAACAGCCGGCCCCTCCCTTCTTGGCCCGCCCGAGGGTGAGGAGACGGATATGATCCTTCTTGAGTGAATAGGTTTCAGGAATGTCGCTGACCACGGGATTGAGTTTGAAGATCCCGCCCAAGGCGCCCGGCTTCGCGCCTGTGCGTTCCTCGATCAGATGGGACATCTCGGCAATCGGCTGGACGTGCCTGATCTCTTCCTGTGTAAAACCAATGGCCGAGCCCAGATTGGCGTCCGGGTCCGCGTCCACGGCAATGACTGAGAATCCCTGGTTCGAGAGGAGCCGAGCCAGAGTGCCGGCAAGGGTCGTCTTGCCTACGCCGCCTTTTCCGGAGATTGCGATTTTCATAAAATATCGTACCCCAGCTTTTTGGATAATTCCATGCCTGCGTTTAGGACCAACGAAACCAGCTCGTTTTGGATTCTGGTTTCTGGAAGACGATGCGCAGGCCCTGAGATCGAAAGCCCGGCCACCACATTCCGGGTATAGTCCCGGACCGGTGCGGCAATGCACTTGACCGATTCTTCAAATTCCTCATTGTCGATGGCATAGCCCCGGCGCCGGATCTCATCGAACTGGCGGAGCAGCGCCTCTTGATCCGTGACCGTCTTGGTTGTGTAGGGTTTAAAATGGATCTCCTGGAAAAACGATGAGATCTCCTTTTCGGACTTGTAGGCAAGCAGGACCTTTCCAATGGAAGTGCAATAGGCCGGCAGGACTGCACCCAGCCTGGAGACGACCCGCACCGACTTGGTGGTCTCTTCCACATCAATATAAATGACCTTGCCCCCCTTGAAGACGCCTATGGATACGGTCTCATTGCAGGATGCAACCAGGTCCCTAAGAATTTCCTTGGATTGACTGGTCAGACCGCAGTGCCGCTGAAACGCCTTCCCGAGCTTCAGGGGCTTGATGCCCAAACGGTAATTCCCCGAGATCTTGTTCTGTTCAATATAACCGTGCATCTCCAGCGTTGCCAGAAGCCGGAACACGTTGTTCTTGTGGAGGTTCAGCCTCTTTCCCAGTTCGGTCACACCGAGTTCCGCGTCATCTTCCGTAAAGGACTCGAGAATATTCAGGGCATTGGAAACGCATCGGATCATGTAGTCTTGTTTTTCTTTCTGCATAGGGTGTTTTTCACTTTTTTTACAGGGTTTGAATAATGCAGGAAGTTTAGTGGCCCTATTCGTAAATACGGTGGCATTCGAGTGCCGTAGGGCGGTCGGATCAAAGTTCCGCTCCTTGCGGTGTACCAGAGGGGTACGCCTCAGTCGCGCGCCTTGATGAGACCACCCTACGACCCTCTCGGTACTTCACCATATTTACGAACAGGACCACTTGGCTTTACATCTCGTGAAATACATCCGGAGATTATAATATTATGATGCCAAAAATATATAACACCGTTCTATTTGTGTCAAGTTGTTTTTTCTGCCACTCACGGATCTTGAATGAACCTTCTTCTGGACATTTCATAGCTGCCGAGGTCCGGCCCCTCCAGCTACAAAAAACATTCTCTAAGATATTCTTAATGATTTCTCCGCTTTTTTCGCGACTTTTGGGTCTGAGAGGTTACTAATCCATTAATCAGCGGGACATATTCTGTGGATTCGAACGGTAAACTCAAACTGGGTGATTACAGTACCGGATATGTTAGTGCTGATGGTTCTTCAATTATTAATGAATGCCTTATCGGGCATGGATTTCCTCCCTGTCGAATTTGTATCGTGCAGGGAGTTTTACTTTGAATTTGTTAAAGATCGTATCGAGGATTCGTTCCTTATGAGGCTTGACGACTGCAACGTGCTCCTTGCCGAACATCTTCATGATTTTCTTCATTTCCTCTTTGTCTTTTATCTCAACAATGACTTTCATCATACTCCTCCCCCTATTCCGCAGGACTCGGTGCACGATCGTATTGAATGCGTCCCCGACTTTTTTATTATATCCATTATCAGACGCATTTCAAGGGTTTTCTTGTCTGGAATTCCGGAGGGACCCACCATACTTCATTCCGATCACACTTGAACCATTGATAAATTCCGGGGGCACTTTAATTAACGGATCATCTCCAAAAGAGTGGGTGAAAACATCAGGGGGCAAGGGGTCAAGGATTCCAGGGGTCAAGTGAAGTGCTCAAACACTACAAGGAGTTAAAGGAAGGGCCCCAGTCTTATCAATTATGCTTGGAGATTTACAAAACAACAAAAAGACTTAAGAGTGATATCGAGGAGGTTGAGCGGATGCTCAAGGCATTGATAAAATCACTGGAAAACAAACACTTGACCCCTTGAACCCTGGAATCCTCGAACCCTTTTTACCCACTAAATGGGAGAAGAACCTAATTAACTAACCCCACCGTCGCCATTTCCCCGCCTTCCAGAATTTCGTTGAAACCCCATGTTCTTTTGTGTATATTCCATATCCGGTTGTTCACATTCGATTCTGGGAGCATCATTTCTCTGTCTGTTCAGGGTTGAAAGTCTGGAAATGGCTGTTCACGTTCAGAGCTATCGCCGGCAAGTCGGGTTTTTTGCCTGGTTCCTGCACAGGGTCACCGGGGTACTCCTCTCGCTCTATCTGATCTTTCACGTTTGGGTTGTGAGGACCGTAAGCCATGGGCCTGCCGGATTTAATCAGGTCATGGCAGCCGTGCAAACTCCGATGTTCATCCTCTTCGAGGTGGGCCTTTTGGGCACGGTTCTTTATCACTCCCTGAACGGCCTACGGCTCCTCCTCATTGATACCGGATGGGGTATCCGCCATCAGAAGGGGCTCTTCTTTCTCTTCCTCGGGGTTGGGATGGCCCTCCTCGTGATCGGCGCCTTTCCTATACTGCGTCTCTTGAATGCGACGTTTATTTATTGAGAGGTTGCCAAGGACGGCTTATGAAATTTGATGTCGGAAGGCAGCCGGGCGGGATATATCTCTGGTTCTTCCAGCGTCTCTCCGCGTTATTTCTCCTGGTCCTGCTTCTTGCCCATTTTTATTTTCTGCACTATGCGGAGCCAGGTTTTGTAACCTATGACAAGGTCGCGGCCCGTCTTTCGTCGCCTTCCTGGAAGGTCCTGGATATCTCCTTCCTGACCCTGGCCGTGTTCCATGCCATCAACGGTCTTTGGACCGTGGTGCTCGAATATGTACACACACAAACGGCCCAACGGTTGCTGTTGTTTGTGCTCCTTGGCATAGGATGGATATTTTTAGGTATCGGCGTATTCTCAGTTGGAATATTTACGGTCAAACCGTAGGTTTTATCAAGGTTGTCCTATGTCATCTTCTTCTCCATTCCCCGTGCACCGTCATGATGTTTTGATCCTGGGCGCCGGAGGCGCCGGGCTCAGAGCGGCCCTTGAAATCGGAGACGCTGCGGATGTGGCCGTGATCAGCAAGGTCTTTCCCACCCGCTCCCATACCGTGACCGCACAAGGGGGTGTGGCGGCTGCCCTTGGGAATGTTGATGAAGACTCCTGGGAACATCACATGTTCGACACGGTCAAGGGCGGGGACTACCTTGGAGATCAGGATGCCGTTGAAATCCTCTGCCGGGAGGCCCCCGGGACCGTTTATGAACTTGAGCATATGGGTGTTCCTTTCAGCCGTCTAAAAGACGGCCGGATCTCCCAGCGCCCTTTCGGCGGGCATTCGGCCGTGAGGGCCTGCCACGCCGCGGACCGGACCGGCCATGTGATTCTCCATACCCTATATGAGCACTGTCTGCGCAAGAACGTCCGGTTCTACCAGGAATTTTTTGTCATCTCGCTGATCCTCGATGCCGGCCGGATACAGGGGCTCGCGGCTTGGGACATCCTGAAGGGAGGGGTTCACGTATTTCATGCCAAGGCCGTGCTTTTGGCCGCCGGGGGGTATGGACGCATCTACAAGACCACGTCCAACGCCTTATCCAACACAGGCGATGGAATGGTCATGGCCTACGAGACCGGAGTTCCTCTCGAGGATATGGAGTTTGTGCAGTTTCACCCCACGGGGATCTATAAACTGGGGATCCTGATCACCGAAGCGGCAAGAGGCGAAGGGGGGATTCTGATCAACCGGGATGGGGAACGCTTCATGGAAAGATATGCCCCCTCCATGAAGGATATCGCACCGAGGGATGTGGTCTCCAGGGCCATCTATACGGAGATCCGGAATAAAAGGGGGATCGCCGGCAAGGATTACGTCTACCTGGATCTCCGTCACCTGGGGAAGAAGAAGATCCTTGAAAAACTCCCCGAGATCCACAGCTTCGTCCAGACGTACCTCGGGACCGATGCGGTCCGAGAGCCCATTCCGGTCCAGCCCACGTGCCATTATGCCATGGGCGGACTCCCCACGGATGTGAATGGCCGTGTGGTGATGGATGATCAGGAGACCCTGCTCCCGGGCCTCTATGCGGCCGGAGAATGTGCCTGTGTATCCGTGCATGGGGCCAACCGTCTGGGGTGCAATTCCCTGCTCGACATCCTGGTCTTCGGCAAAAGAGCCGGAGAGCAGATCCTCAAAGACATCCGGGGGATCGGGATTCCGGAACCGCCGGATAAGACGGCGCAGGAGGTTCGCATCCGGGTGGAAGACCTCCTGGAAGGATCGGGGAACGAGGCCGCCGCCGGGATTCGTGAAAGACTTCAGGAGATGATGATGGTCCGCTGTTCCGTATTCCGGAATGAGAAACTGCTCATGGAAGCAAAGAACGAATTGAAAAAGCTGAAACTTCGCTATGCCGCTGTTCAAATCATGGACCACGGCAGACTCTGTAATACCGATCTTGTGGAGGCCCTGGAACTTGGGAATCTCCTCCAACTGGCCGAAACCATCTTGGAAGGAGCCCTGGCCAGGACCGAAAGCCGGGGCGCGCATTCCCGTGAGGATTTTCCGATTCGGGATGATGCCGGTTTTTTAAAACATACCTTGGCCCGGAAAGGCCCGGAAGGCCCGATCGTTTCATACAAGCCGGTCCGGATCACGCGTTACCAGCCCATGGAGAGGACTTACTGAGATGGAAAGACGTTTCAGGATCCTTCGTTTCAATCCGTTATATGATGTGAAGCCTCATTACCAGGACTACAGGATCAAGGTGCAGCCTTTCTGGTCGGTTCTCGACTGTCTGAATGAAATCAAGTGGAAACTCGACGGGAGCCTCTCCTTCCGCCGTTCCTGCGCCCATGGGGTCTGCGGCTCTGATGCCATGATGATCAACGGAAGGAACCGGCTTGCCTGCCGGACCCTGATCCGCGACCTGAAACCGTCCCGGGTCATCCGGGTGGAACCGCTGAAGAGCTTTCCTGTGATCAAGGACCTGTTCGTGGACACAGATGAATTTTTCCAAAGGAATCTCGCGGTCAAACCCTGGTTTGTGAACCAGACCCCCCCGCCGGAGCGGGAGAGGCTTCAGAGCCCCAAACAACGGGCAAGGATCGATGATTCGACAAAGTGCATCCTCTGCGCATCGTGCACATCGTCCTGCCCGACCTTCTGGTTTGACAAGGCCTACCTGGGACCGGCGGCCCTGCTCAAGGCGCACCGGTTCGTCTTTGACTCTCGAGATGAGGCCCAGGCGGAGAGGCTTGCCATCCTGAATGACCGGACCGGTCCCTACAAGTGCCACACGATCTTCAACTGCATGGAAGCCTGCCCCAAGGAGATCAATGTCACCGGGGCCATCGCGGACCTCAAGAAGCGGATCCTCTGGTCGAAAATCCGGAGGAAGGGCAAGAAGACCGAAGGCGGATGACGAACGACCATGGTGTCTGACACCATAGATGCCACGGGATTTTCCTTGACCAGAAAGACCGCCTGATATATATTTCAAAGCATGGGAAATAGTTTGGTTCAGATACTTCTGAACTCTATGCCTGCTTTTAATCAGCTTCCCTTCACAGGGGACTACGGCTTTCTGTACGCTTTGTCGTGCGGACCTACGGTAAAAAAAAGTATCCTCTGTTTTTCATTTCCACAGTCGGGGTGAGGTGTCTCTTCGCAGACCAGAAAGATGATTCGGACGTTTCGGTTGACTCGTTTACTTCTCAACCCCCGCAGATCGGCCCACCGGCCCTTGCCGAGGGGCTCCGTGTTGTAGTAAGGATCCAAGAGGATTGTATCGACTTTCTTTCGGATTTGCTTCTTAAGACTGCTGAGATGTCTGAGACCGTCTTTGAAATCGTCGGTGAAAAAGCCCTCATAGGTCTTGATCACTTGAAGACCTCGTCATAAGTGGATAACTTTCCGGGTTTCTTCATGAGTTTTTCAATCTTCCTGGCAAAATCAGGATATTCCATAATCCAGTCGGTTTCCGAGACTCCTTCCATGGCGTGGCGGTAGGCGTCCAGGGCCTCGCGAATAATATCGGCCTCGCTCATGGTTCTTCCCCGCTTCTTGCTGAACAGGAAGGCCGCATTCTTCAGGAAGTCAACCTGCTCCTTACTGAGGCGGATCTCTTTTCGCAAGCTTAACTTGGACATTCGAAATCTCCTTGATACATAGTTACGTAACAACGTATCATCTTTCCTTCATGCAGTCAAGTAGAAATATCTTTTGAAATCATCTAATTTTCGCGACTTTTTGCCCTGAAATGTTACTTAACATATAGAAGTTCTCAGTTTGATCTCTAATTATGAAAAACGGAGGAGGAATTCCGGTTCCGGATTGGCCGGAACAGGATTCCCATTCATCCGTTTTTTGGGGTGTGGCATTGATGTTGCACTCACTCCAATTCTTCTACGTAACCAGTATTTCAACAGGAGGATATGCCATGTTTACACGAAAGATTGTATCACTGTGGCTGTGTTTAGTTTTCGGATTGGCCGCCGCGGCCCAGGCCGCGCCTATCCAATGGTCTTCTGCAATAGGTGGGAACGACCACTGGTACGACCTGATCGGTCCGGCATATTGGGAAGACGTAAAGATCCTGGCGGAATCACAAAGTTACCTCGGTATGCAGGGCTATTTGGCAACAATTACTTCAGCTGCCGAGAACGCATTCGTCGCCGGCAACTTCGGGGGGAGTGAACCGTGGATAGGGGGTTCAGACAAGGACGAGGAAGGAGTCTGGCGCTGGCGGGGTGGTCCTGAAGACGGCCAGATTTTCTGGACGAGCACACTCGGCACGGTCACCTATGCCAATTGGGCGTCAGGAGAACCGAGCAACACATATGCATGGACCGGTTGGAGCTGGGAATATGAGAACAACCTCCAAATGCTCGCCGATGGAACTTGGAATGATCTTCACAACTTTTATTCTGCGTGGAACTATCCTACCTGGAGAGTGGCTGTCATAGAGTATGGCGGTCTGACCTCAATTCCCGAACCCTCCACCCTGTTCCTCCTCGGTTCCGGCATTGCAGGACTGGCCGGGTTGAGAAGGTGGGAAGTCCGGAAGTAGGTGGATAACGAAAGAGTCATCACGGCTCATTGGATATAAAAAACGCCTATCGGTCTTCACCCCGTTAGAGAAAGCCGCCGGCTCCTGCCGGCGGTGTGATACCGCCGTCTGTAATCATTAGAGGTTGTCCTCTAACGGGGTTCACGGCCGGTGGGTGTTTTTTAGCTCATATAATCCATGGCATTCAGTTTGGAATGTTTTGCAATCAGCCTGAAATGATGGTCGTGATGAAGAAGGGTAAGATCTTTTTCTATAGCCAAGAAGGCGATGAGAATATCCATCGTGGGAATGGTCAGCCCTTTTCTCCTGAGTGAAAAACCGAAACCATAGATCTCTTCCCAGGACATCTCTTCGATTGTGAAGCTCTCAAGGCTATCAAGTCTCGTTTTTAAGACGTCAAATTCTTTTTCGGTCTTACAGCCTTGAAGAAGTTCAAGAATGATGAAAGGTGTGATCACGATCTGGTTCAGGTCAATCGCTTCTTTTAAAAAAGATTTTATTTTATCATGGCCGCTGCTCTTAAAGCTCAGAACCCACGCCGAAGTGTCTACAAGGATTCTCTTATTCTTCATCCCGCATCTTCTCCAGGTCTTTCAGGGAAAGGTCAAATGTGTCATAAGCACCGATCATGTTCTTTAATTCCTGTCTTCGTTTGTTTTTCAGATACTCCGTAAGAGCGATGACAACGGCGCTTTTCATGGTTTTTGCCCTGGAGACTTTGATGATTTCCCGGATGAGTTTTTCATCGATTTCCAATGTGGTCCGCATATGATTTGCTCCAAAAAATATATAGAAATATTAAATTATAATATATATTTTGTCAAGGATAAATGATTTGACTTTGAAGTAATGGGCATGTTACAAATTCCTACTCTAATACGATGAAAGCGAGGAAAGGAGTATTTAAATATGGAACGAACGTTATCCATTGTCAAGCCCGATGGGGTGAAAAAAGGGGTCCTAGGGGAGGTCATCCGCAGGTTCCAGGAGGCGGGGATCCGGATTGCCGCCATCAAGATGATCCATATGACCAAGGCCGAGGCACAGGGGTTTTATGCCGTGCATAAGGAGCGCCCCTTTTTCAACAGCCTGACCGATTTCATGTCTTCAGGACCCTGCGTGGTCATGGTCCTCGAAGGGGATAATGTGATCCGGAAGAACCGGGACCTCATGGGGGCCACCAATCCCAAGGAGGCCGCAGCCGGGACCATCCGCAGGGACTTCGCCTCGGATATCGAACATAATATCGTCCATGGCTCGGATGCGCCGGAGACCGCTGCTTTTGAGATCGGCTATTTCTTCAATGCCTTAGAGATCCACTGATTAAGCCCATTTACGAACGGGACCGCTTACATGAAGATCTTAAATGAGGTTCTTCTCCCATTTATTGGGTAAAAGGGGTCGAGGGTTCAAGGGGTCAAGGATTCAAGTGAAATACTTAAACGCAAGCAAAATCTCCAGAGAAAAACACTGGAATCCTTGAACCCAAGATGCCTTAGTGTAGTAGCCGTCGCAGACGGAAATTATAGAAAATAGCGGGACACGCGAAGCGTAACCCTATGCCCCTCGGCTCTTTATGTTTTCAGCACTTCACTGGACCCCTGGAATCCTTGACCCCTTGAACCCTTATGTTTTCACCCACTCTTTTGGAGATGATCCTTAAGTGTCCGATTGATCTCTTCGCACATGACCACTACGTCTTCGGTGGAGAGGTATTCCGGGATCGAGGCATCGAAGAGAATGTTCAGGTCCGGCGGGATCCCTTCCTCGCCCTGATGCCATACATACTGTGCCGTGACATAAGGGAAGACCTTGAAACGGTAAGAGAGATCGCCGATCTTTCGACGCTCTCCTCCGATCTTTTCCGCACGCGCTTCAAACCCGGCCTGATCTTTCGAAAGCATCCTGAGAACAGGGAGGCATACCCGGTTCCGGAAGGGCTGGAAGTAGAGCGCTCCCTGGGGGATCTCCTTGAAGCCGACCATCCGGCCTGTGAGCGGAGACCCGGATGCCCGGAGAAGATAATGGAGGATGAGGACGGAGACCCTGATTTCCGCAAGAGAGCCCTGGATCATGATCCGTCCTTGATGAAGATCCAAATCTGCGGTCCGGTTGAGCAGGGAGATCTTCAGCCGTCCTTCTCCCTCGCAGGATGCGCCGCTTCTGAAGGCTGCATCGAAGAGATCCTTTTCCCGCAGGGAAGCCAAGGCCGTTTTCAGGGCCTGGTCCAGGGCCTTTTCATAGTTGGTCTCGGCCATACCCCTCCCGGCAGTCATTTAAGAAATCTCCATTATTAACATTCTCGAAATAGTGTTGACGTACGATGGCCCCCTCACCCCTCCCTCTCCCCCGTTGTCGGGGGAGAGGATAAAGGTGAGGGGGTTTCTACTCGTCAATACAATTATGAGACCGTTAATACTTTACCAGCAAGATCCTCCGGTGACAACAGAATTGACAGCGGTTCCGTTTTGTTTTACTTTGTTTGATGAACGGAGGGATGATGAACAAAACAGGATTCCTGGTCTCCGGGTACCGGCATGATACCGGCGCGCATCCGGAATCGGCAAAGCGGCTGACGGTGGTCGAGGATCTGTTTCATAATACGGATCTGCATCCGCATCTCATGAGGCTTCAACCGAGAAAGGCTGAGATCGAAGAGCTCTCGGAGGTCCATGATCGGTTGTATATCCTGCAGGTCCAGGAGGCCTCGGCCTCGGGAATCCGTGCGCTCGACCCCGATACGTTTATCTCTCCGGAATCCTATGAAGAGGCCCGCCTCGCCGCCGGCGGTCTCCTGGCCGCGGTGGATGCGGTGATCAAAGGTGAAGTGAACAATGCGTTTTGCGCGGTCCGCCCTCCGGGACATCATGCAGAGCGAGATCATGCCATGGGGTTCTGCCTGTTCAACAATGTGGCCGTGGCCGCCCGGTATGCACAGATGAAACATGGTCTGGAAAAAATTTTAATCGTTGACTGGGATGTGCATCACGGGAACGGGACACAGAGCGCTTTTTATAACGATCCCTCGGTTCTTTATTTCAGCATCCACCAGTATCCCCATTATCCCGGGACCGGGAGCCGGAATCAAACAGGAGAAGGGGAGGGAGCCGGTTTTACGCTCAATCATCCTCTACCGGCCGGAAGCGGAGACCGGGAATATCTGGAGGCCATTGAAAAAGTCCTGATCCCTGCGGCTTCCGACTTTGCCCCTGATCTGATCCTGATATCCGCAGGCTTTGATGCCCACAAGGATGACCCCCTCGCAGGAATGCAGGTAACCGAAAAGGGTTTCAGCGGGATGACGGAAAGCCTGGTCCGCCTTGCCGAAAGGCATGCCCATGGCCGGATCGTCTCCGCTCTGGAAGGGGGGTATGACCTTTCAGCCCTTAAAAGATCGGTCAGGGCCCACCTCTCGGCCCTGATCGGACAAAAAAATCGGTAGATCCCTGGAAAACTCTGAGAATTATCTCCTTTAAAATCAAAGTGTTATAATAATAATGATCTTTTTCTCATTTTTTTCGCGACTTTTTGGTTTAAAAGGTTACTAATCATATAGAAACAAGGTACGAGAGTACCCCTGGGGAAAGGAAAAAAAAGCAATCCCCCTTGCTTAACACCGATCCCCATCCCCCTTTAAAGCCCGCTTCGGCGGGCTTTTTTTTGTCATTTGCATGGATGATAGGATAAATGTTATTGTAGCGCGGTTATGATTTCCCTGTTTGCAAGAGGTGATGCAGATGGCGCAGGACCGTTTGGACCCCTCTTTTGTCGCGGACATGATGCTGGGAAAATTGGCCCGATGGATGCGGGTTCTGGGATACGACGTCTGGTATAAAAATCCCGTGAATGACGGGACCCTTCTTGCCTGGGCGCGGGAATGGCATCGGGTCCTGCTTACACGGGATACCCGTTTGGTCCGGCGCAGAGGGGTGGGTGAGCACATGCTGATCCTTGCCGATGATCCCATGGATCAGATCAAGGAGGTGATGCAGACCTATCCATTCGATCCGGAACAAGTCCTGAGCCGGTGTGTCCGGTGCAATACACGGCTGGTAAGCGCTGAAAAAAAAGATCTCAAAGACCATGTCCCTGAATATATCTGCCTCACGGAGTCGAAGTTCGGCCGGTGTCTTACGTGCGGGCGGGTTTACTGGCAGGGGACCCACTACCGGCATATGGTCAGGACCTTGAGGGAGATGTTAAAAACATAAGGGGCCCAGGGGCCCAGGGGTCAAGGGTTACGCTTCGCGTGCACCGCTTTTCTCTATTTTTGTCGTTAGATCCCGGCATCTCCTTGAATCTATTTTTGCCGGGCCGGGACCGTCTGCGACGGCTATTACACTAAGGCATCTTGGGTTCCAGTGTTTCTCCCTGGAGATTTTGCTTGCGTTCTTGTACTCGGTTTACCGGTATCAGTATTTCCCTTGAACCCTTGAACCCTTGAACCCTTATTGTAGAAGAACCTGATTTATTATGGAGGTAGATGTTGGTCGATCCGTTGAAGAGGCTGAAATATTCCTTACTGACTCTGCTGTGCATTATATTCCTGGGGTCCTCCGGATATATGATTTTAGAAGGGTGGCCGCTGGTCGATTCCATATACATGACCGTGATTACGCTCTCCACCATCGGTTTCCAGGAGGTTCATCAGATGAACGGGACCGGGAGGATCTTTACGATCTTCCTGATTATCTGCGGTGTGGGAACCACGGCCTATGCTCTCAAAAACGCAATAGAAATCATCCTGGAAGGAGAGATCCGGGATATCTTCGGGAGGAAAAAAGTGAACGAGAAGATCAAGAAGCTGACCGGGCATTATATGATCTGCGGATACGGCCGTATGGGGAAACATATCTGTGCGGAGTTTGCCATGGCCGGGCGCCCCTTCGTCGTGATCGAGAAAAACCCTGAGGTGGTCACTGAAATACAGGATAAGGGCTATATGGTCATCCAGGGGGATGCAACCAATGACGAGGTTTTGTTTTCTGCGGGGATCGAACGGGCCCATGGGCTGATATCCGTTCTGAATACGGATGCGGAAAACCTGTTTCTTGTGCTCTCCGCTCGAGGGTTGAATCCAAAACTGAAGATCATCGCCCGGGCCGGAGAAGAAGGATCGGAGAAGAAACTGAAGAGGTCGGGCGCCGACATCGTAGTCTCTCCTTATGTGATCGGCGCCATGAAGATAGCTCAGAGCGTCTTTCATCCCCACATTACGAGCTTTCTGGATACGGCGGTGAGCAGCAGCGCCAACATGGATTTTCGTCTGGATTCCGTTCAGGTTGCCCAAGGATCGGTCTACAACGGAGTCCCCATCGGCCGGTCTAAAATCCGGGAGGAACTCGGTGTGCTGATTGTGGCGATCCAGAAGGAAGATGGCCGGCTGATTACGAATTTGACCCCGGAGACCATCCTGCGCACCGGCGACCGCCTGATCTGCGTAGGGAAACCGGCACAGATGGCGGAGCTTTCAAAACTGGCTATGTCGGAGCTCCGGTCATAGCATTTTATATGTGAGAGCTCAATAGCGAAGGCGGCTCGTCCAGTAAAATCCTCCCGCTCCGAACAGGGCATTCACCATCCAGGCGGCTAAAAGCGGGGGAAGATACCCCGCGTGCCCCAAAGAAAGCCCCACGGAAAAGACCATCCAGCAGATAAATCCGATCCCCAGGGAAAGCCCGATGCTCATCCCTGCCCCGCCGCTCCTATTGACCTGCAGCGCGAACGGCACACCGAGCAGGGCCATGATCAGACTGATCACAGGATAGGCGGTCTTGGCATAAAGGTCGACTTCATAGGATGCGGACGGATAACCATTTCGCTTGAGGATCCGAATATAGTCCCGAAGTTCGGCATATCTCATAGCGGCGGGCAATTTTTCCACGTGGATCATATCCTCGAGGGGGACCGTAAGCGGGAAGGGGCCCTGGAAATGACGTTCCTGCTCCAGGGTCCCTGATCCGGTGAACCTCCATTCGGTTCCGTCCCTAGTGGTCCACCGGTGTCCGTCCCAGGAGACCTTGTCCGCATCCATCCGTGTGACGAGGTCAAAATCCTTGTTGAAAACATAAAGAGTGATATTGTTTAAAATCCCCTTTCCCGGGTCCACCTTGAGAATATTGCAGAAGGTGTTCTCGCCGGTATGGAACCAGATCCGGTTGTTCTTCAGGGCTAGGATGGGCGCCCTCTTTTTCAAGGCCACGTCATCGAGATAGTTCGATTTCCGGTTTGCATAAGGAACAAGCCATTCCCCGTCAACCATGGATAAAAAGGCGAGCAGCAGGATCACGGAAAAGACCGGAAGGAGAAGAGGGATAAGACCCGTCCCGCACGAGCGCAATGCCGTGATCTCGTTGTTCCTCGAAAGAAAACCGAGGGTGAAGAGGGTTGATAGAAGGACCACCACGGGAAGGACCTCGTAGAAGATGACGGGGAGTTTCAACAGAATTAAGGTTGCAATCAGTGAGGGATCGGCCTTGAATTCGATAAACTCATCAATTTTGCCGAGGAAGTGGGCCAGTAAGTAGATGATGGCCACGGCAGAAAAACATAACAAAAATATTTTTATAAACTCTCTTCCAATATATCGTGAAAGGATTTTCATTCCGCTCTTTTCCTTATGGTTGTATTATCAAAGCCGCACCACAGAGGACACAGAGAAAAAAAACCTTTTTGCCGCTAATGAACACGAATCTGCACAAAGAAACGGCTGTTGTTTATTTGTGTCAATTCGTGGCTGAATAGTTTTTTGGCGCCTTTGTGCCTTGGTGGCGAAAAAGGCTTTTCTCTGTGCACTGGTTTCATCTCTTGTCCTTTCTCAGATGCCGAAAATCCGCCGTATTTTTTCCCTGATCCGGGAGATGCGGCTGTCCTCCCCGCTTCGTCCAGCCGGGATCTTTTGAGAAGTTTTCAGGAGGAGATAGACTCCTAACGTTCCGAAGACCATATTGGGAATCCATGCAGCCAGGATCGGATGGATAAACCCTTCGGACCCGAGCTTTCGTCCGGCCCCGATCAGGATGTAATACAGAAAAACGATCAGGAGACTCCAGGACAAACCGATGAATCCGCCGGACTTTTTCAGGCGGATGCCGATGGGGATAGAAAAGATTCCAAAGACTATGCACGAAAAGGGAATCGAGAACTTTTCCTGGTAGTGGATCCGAAATACCCTTGTTTGAGACGGATCCCCTGTCGCAGCGGCCTTCCTGAGTTCTCCGGGAGTCATCTCAGCCGGCTCCTTTTCCTGCATGAGGCTGAGGTGCCTTGCTGTCTCGACATCGGTGCTCAGGGAGACGGTGTAGTCCTGAAACTGGATCAGACGGTACCGTTTTTGTTTGGAGTCGTATTGGTGTACCGATCCTCGGGTCAGGTGAAGGGTGTTGGACAGGGTCAAGGGGTCGGTCCGGATGGTTCCGCCGAGGGCGGTGATCGTCTCAGGGAAATCACCCCGGTAATCGGCAATAATCACCTTCTGCAGGGTGTTTCCCACTGGGTTGATGCTCTCGGCATAGATCACCAAGTCCGTGAAGCGGTCATTGAACGTGTTGGCCTTGATCCCTGAGGTGGCGCTCTCCTGCAGGATCCGATAGATAAGACGGTTCATGGATGAACGTCCCCAAGGGACCCCGACGCTCCCGATTGAGAAGTTCAAGACAAAAAGGATGCACCCCAGGATCAGAACCGGCCTGAGAAAACTCAGGGTCCCGATACCGAGCGAATGCATGGCGATGACCTCGTTGTCCATGGAGAGCCTCCCTATGCCTGTGAGCGAGGCCATCAGGAAGGCCATGGGGATCGAGAGCCACAAGAGGGAGGGGAGGGTGTAGAGCACGATCAGGAGGAAGTTCGTTAACCCCACGCCCCTTGTGATGATCATGTCGGAGAGACCCAGGGTATTCTGCATGAACAGGACCAGGGTAAAAACAAAGATCGATAAGGTAAAAGCGGACAGGACCTCGTTTCGGATGTATCTCTGAATGATCCTCGGCATGGACAGGAACCCTGGAAAAACGTTGAACCGCGGAAACGGCAAAATTCAGTTATGGCTCTCCGATGTATCAGAAGATATATCAACACATTACTTTAACGTGTGACGTTGCCCTTGTAAACCCCTTTTTATACAGAGCGTCATAAATCAACAACTTGTCATTCTAAGACCCTTTCAGACGGGGGTCCAGGGCATCCCTGAGCCCTTCGCCCAGGAGGTTGTAGCCGAGAGCGGTGATCAGGATGGCCAGCCCCGGAAAAATGGAGAGCCAGTGGGCGAAATCAATATATTTGTATCCGGAACTCAGGATATTCCCCCAGCTCGGCGTCGGCGGCTGGACGCCGAGCCCGAAGAAACTCAAGGCGGATTCCGTCAGGATGGCGCCGGCGATCCCGAACGTTGCGGAGATCAGCACCGGGGCCATGGCGTTGGGGAGGAGGTGGCGGAAGATGATTCTGAAATCCGAGGCGCCGAAGGCTCGGGCGGCCTGGACGAACTCCTGTTCCTTGAGAGAGAGGAATTCCGCCCGGACCAGCCTGGCCACGCCCATCCAGCTGGTGACGCCGATGACGATCATGATATTTCGGAGGCTCGGTTCCAGGACGGCGATGACGGCGAGGATGAGAAAAAAAGTGGGGAAACAGAGCATGATGTCCACGAAGCGCATGATGACGGCATCAATCTTCCCTCCGTAATATCCTGCAATGGCGCCGAAAAAGATCCCGATCAGGGTGGTGATCCCCACGGCCACGAAGCCGACCAGCATGGAGATGCGCGCCCCGTAGATCATCCGGCTCATGACATCCCGTCCGGACTCGTCGGTTCCCATCCAATGCCGGGTATTGGGCGGGATCAGGATCTGCCCGACATCGATCTTGGACGGATCATAGCGGCTGATATAAGGCGAGAACAGGGCCAGACAGAAAAGGAACAGGATGATCATGGAACCGGCCATGGCAAGCTTATTCTTTCTGAAGCGGCGCATGAAGATCCCGGCGTACGGCCGGTTTGTTTTCATCCGATCTCCTCCACACGGATTCTCGGATCCACCATGGCATAGGCGATGTCCGCAATGAAATTGCCCACCAGGGTCAGGAAGGCGCCGATGACCAGGATCCCCATCACCACAGGATAGTCTCTGGCCCATGTGGCATCCAGAAAGAGTTTCCCCATACCGGGTATGGCAAAGATCTGCTCAAAGATGGCGCTTCCGCCGATCAGGCCCGGTATGGCCAGGCCGATAATGGTGATCGTGGACATCATGGCGTTTCGCAGGGCATGTTTGTAGATGACGCTTCTTTCCGGAAGTCCCTTGGCCCGCGCGGTCCGGATATAGTCCTGCCTGATCACCTCAAGCATGCTGGATCGCATGTATCGGGAATAGGCTGCGAGGCCGCTAAAACTGCTCACAAAGATCGGGAGGACCAGGTGCCTGGACCGGTCCCAGAAGAGCTGCCAGAATGTGAGTTCTTCTGCATGCATGGACTGAAGGCCGGAGATCGGCAGCCAGCCGAGCTGGACCCCGAAAAGGATGATGAGAAGGAGGGCCAGCCAGAAGGTGGGCATGGCGAAGCCGATAAAAACAAGGACGGTTGTGGCCTTGTCGAAGAGGGAGTACTGCCGTGTGGCTGAGATGATCCCTATGGGGGCGGCCGTCATGATGATCAGGAACAGGGAAAGGGCGTTGATCAGGATGGTGATGGGTAGTCTTTCTCTTATCTTGTCGAGGACCTTCCTCCCATCGGTGAAAGAGCTGCCGAGATCCATCATGGCGAGGCGGCGGACCCAATTCATATACTGGATGTGGAGGGGTTTGTCCAGGCCATAGAGCCGCTTGAGGTTCTCCCTGGCTTGTGCCGAGGCCCTCGGATTGAGTTCAGTGATCGAATCGGTTGGGCTTCCCGGGGCGAGATGGATCACGATAAATGTGATCACCGTAATCCCCAGAAGCATCGGGAATATCATCAGGATCCGCTTAGCCAGAAAAAAAACCATGGTTGACATCCGCTCCTCTTTAGAGCCCGGACCCGTGGGATAGCAGCCGGCCCGGTGATTCTTGATCCGTTTCCCCCAAAAAAACTGGATAACTCTGTAAAACCTTCGCTACAGGATGGTTACTCCCGTATGACGCATCATTTATTATGTTTAATGCGGGAATATGCGGTTTATATCAGGTCTTTATTGCCGCCTCCCGCCGGGTTCCCGCTGTCCGTCAGAGGAGGCCATGCGGGAACTCATTCCATAGCCTAAGAAAATAATGCATAAGCCGGCTGGATTCAAGAAAAAAACGTTTACAAGGTTAAACATCTGTGATGTAATATTTATATGGGAAATTGAACCGCTTCCCATGGTCATCATTGTAATTATAAGAAGATGTTTTCAGAAAAAAAATCCACCATCCTTTTATGAAAAGGAGGACTCAGGGTTGGCCAATTTTTTTCAAAACCATGCTGTTTCAAAAAGTTTGACCAGCCGCATCGTGCTGCTCCTCGGAACCATCGCATTTTTGACCTTGATCTTTGCTTCTCTACCTCTCTTTCACGTGCTGTCAAAAGATCAGGGAGAGATGATCGGGATCGAGGTCGTGGAGCGGGTCTTCCTGTTCGGGTTCCTTTCCCTCTGTATCATGATCCCCTTTGCATCCTGGCTGATTCAGAAAAAGATCCTGAGTCCGTTGAAGGATATGCTGATGGCGGCCCGGAAGGTTGCCGATGGGAATCTGGATATATGGGAGACGACCAGTTCGCTGACCGATATCCAGGAACTCTCCGGCGCCATTCAGAACATTGCAACCCACCTGAAAACGGTATTAAAGAATATTGTCAGCGCCACGAAAACCCTTTCAATCATGGCCGAAAGCATCTCCACAAATTCCAGGAAGATCACCCGCGGGGCCAAGAATGAAGCGGATTCGCTGGACTCGGCCTGTTCTTCCGTGGAGGAACTCACCCGTTCCATCCAGGGGATCGGCCAGAGTGTCGAGAGTCTGGCGAGTTCGGCCGAGGAGACCTCCTCTTCCATTCTGGAGATGACGGCCTCTATCGATCAGGTGGCCAACAGCACCGGTCTTCTTTCCGAATCCGTGGAAAGAACCTCCTCTTCGATCTTTGAAATGACCGCATCCATCAAACAGATTGCGGAAGGAGTCGAGCGCCTCTCGGCCTCGTCTGAGGATCTTGTCTCCACCATAGCGGAGATCGACACGAGCATCCATGAGGTGGCTTCACATGCCAAAGAATCCGTGGAGATTGCAGGGAATGTTGCCACCGATGCCGCCGAGATGGGGATGATGTCCGTGGTGGATACCATGGACGGCATGGACCAGATCCAGGAGGCAGTGGAAAAGTCGGCAGGGATTGTGATGAGCCTTTACCAGAGGTCCGAGGAGATCGGGCGGATCCTGACCGTGATTAATGAAGTCGCTGACCAGACCGAACTCCTTTCCCTCAATGCCTCGATTCTTGCTGCTCAGGCCGGAGAGAACGGCAAGGGGTTTGCCGTGGTGGCCAACGAGATCAAGGCCCTGGCCGAAAGGACTGCGTCTTCAACCAAAGAGATTACCAGCATTATCAAGGCGGTTCAAAAAGAGGCCAAGGATGCCGTGGAATCGATTCAGGTAGGTAAGGAGAAGGCCGAGCAGGGGAAGAACCTCGCCTGGGAAGCCGGCCAGTCAATAAAGAAGATCAGGGACAACACTGCTGTGGCCGAGGGGATGGCGCGGGAGATTGAACGAACCACCGTGGAACAATCCAAGGGTATTACATCGGTGCGCAGTGCGGTTGATCATATGAACACCATGATCGAGCAGATCCACCAGGCGATCAATAACCAGAAGACAGGCAGTGAAAACGTTCAATCCGCTACGGAGCAGATCAACGACCTGACGAGACAGGTGAAATATGCTATGGCAGAACAGGCCAAGGGCGGGCGCCAGATAGGCGGCGCCGTGGAGAACGTCCTGCATCAGGTACAGCAGATGGAAATAGCGGTCAAGGAGCAGAAGAACGGGAGCGAACTCATCGTCAAGGCGGTTGATAACATCCGCAAATCCACTCAGGAGAAGGTGGGGATCTCCTCGGAATTGGATACATCCATCCGGTCGCTGCTGGATGAGCAGACTCTTTTAAAAGAACTGGTCTCCCGTTTCAAGACCGGTTAGAGGTTGACGGCTTCCGGAATTCAGATTTTAAAAAGGCCTTGCTTCTCTTGGAGCAAGGCCTTTTTAAGTTGGACTCTTTCAGGAAGACCTGACGATGACTTCGCTGGCCTGAGGCCCTTTGGGACCCTGTACAAGGTTGTACTCGACCATCTGCCCTCGTTTCAAGGTTTTGAAACCTTCCATGTTGATGGCCGAATAATGGACAAAAACATCCTGACCATTTCCCTGTTCGATAAACCCGAAACCTTTATTATCGTTAAACCATTTAACCGTACCCGTTTCCATTCCTCCTTACCTCCCTGCCGCGTCATTCTTTCCTGTTGCAGCATTTCCGTGCAAGGTGCAGCTCCGGCAAAAAAAAAGCCTTTGGTTTTACGGCACGTTTTCCGGCTGAAGCGCCCTTGACCGATACAAATGATTGCCGTCCGATTTTCCCTCCCCCCCCATCACCTCCTTCCAATAAAAGGTATGCCGAATAAATCACCGTATTCGGCCGGCCGGAGAAAAAGGTGTATGATGAAGAACGTGATATGCGGAAGTGGAATCAGATCTGACAAGGAACACGGGAGGATATTCATTCTCATGAAGCCTCGCGAGTCGACGGGGTATGCTGTTTCGCTGAATGGATAGCAACATATCTAAAGCCCCGGCGGATGTCAAGGTCTTTTTAAGCTTTCTCACAGATTTGTTAAACAGATGAAATCCGGAAAAGGCATATGATTGGTTCAGGGGGTCAGGGTAACGTAATAACCGGTATTGTTCCGGAAGACGAGGAGGACGACGTTTTCGGCATACAATGCCTGTTTCATGGCATTTTTGTAGTCCTTCATCCCTGAGATCCTGGTATTGTTGACCTGGCGGATGATGTCACCTTCACGGATACCGATTCTAAATGCATCAGAGTGTTTGTTGACCCTGATGATGATCACCCCTCTTCCGGTATCTTGCCCCTGGCCTTTGGATGTGATCTCTTCCACTTCCAGCCCGGTCCATTCCATGGAGATCTTCAGGGCGGATTCAGGGGAGATCTCCGTGCTCTTCACCTGAACCTCCTGCGGGTTTCCTTTCCGGATGATGGTCAGGGGGATGACTTCCCCCGCCTTGTACGCTTCAGTCAGAGAGAGACAGGACTCCCTGTCCTTCACCGTCTCCTTGCCGATCCTGGCGATGATATCTCCCTGTTTGAGTCCTGCATGATCTCCTGGACTCCCCTTGATGACCCTGGAGATCAGGGCGCCCTGGGTTTGGTCCAGTCCGAAATATTGTGCCAACTGAGGGGTCAGGTCCTGCAGGAAGATTCCCATCCAGGGTTTATGGACTTCTCCGTAGGCGATCAGATCCTCGTAGATACGGCGTGCCCGGTTGATGGGGATCGCGAATCCGATCCCTTCGGCCTTCTGATAAATCGCGGTATTGATCCCGATCAGTTCTGCATTGATATTGAGGAGCGGGCCGCCGCTGTTTCCCGGGTTGATGGAGGCGTCGGTCTGGATGAAGTCCTCATAGACCCGGCCCTCGGTCCGGATCGAACGGTTCAAGGCGCTGATGACCCCGGTGGTGACGGTGTGGGAAAGGGCGAACGGGTTGCCGATGGCGATCACGGTTTCACCGATCATCAGGTCATCGGACCGGCCCATCCGGATAAAGGGGAGCGGGGCGTCGGTTTGAAGCCTGAGCACCGCCAGATCGGATTTGGGGTCGGAGCCGACCAGCGCGGCGGGATATTCCTTCTGGTTTATGAGCCTGACCTTGATCCTGGTCGCGTGTGAAATCACATGCTCATTGGTCAGAATATAGCCCTCGGGAGAGATGATGACGCCGGATCCCAGGCTCTGTGTCTTGTATTCCCTGGGGGCAAAGGATCTGAAGAAATCCTGAAAGAACTGATCCAGATAGGGGTCCCCGCTGTCCATGGAGAAGGGATAACCTTCTTTGTGAATCTGTTCCGTGCTGATGTTCACCACCGCAGGGGAGGCCTTTTCTACAGCAATCACGATTGCATCCCTGCGGGGAATGCGCCGGCCTCGGCGTAGGCCGGTTTTTCCGGCGCCCACAGTAAAAGTAAAAAAAACGCCGTCATCCATGAAACAATCCGGGTATCAGTTAAGTCTTTCAAGATC
>Ga0210054_1000586_pt1 | contig 33903 bp, 26 predicted proteins | sample CryGeymeta201516_FD_185470 | JGI IMG/M metagenome (GOLD analysis project Ga0210054, IMG submission 185470) | Groundwater microbial communities from Crystal Geyser aquifers in Utah, USA - Crystal Geyser metaG 2015-16 (SPAdes) (version 2) | ecosystem: Environmental > Aquatic > Deep subsurface >... | reverse complement strand
ACCGCCCCGAAACGCTTGACCGGAAGGTCTCAAAGGGCTCTGGAGACCTGTCGGTCCGGGGAGCGGCGGGGTCAGGAGACCCTCGCCGAGCACGGCTTCCGCAACACGAACTAAGTACGGTTGTAGTACTAACCCACTCGCCAACGCTCCGAACCGTCTGCGAAGTCGTCTCACTGCGTGAGGGAGCATCCACCGTGCCGTTCCGTAAGACTCGAGCGCAACTCTTGCGGAAGAGGCGGGGCCTCCTCCCGGTAGTGGCCGGCGGCGGCATCCGGCAGGAGGGCCAGCCGAGCGGCTGGATGAGAGGACGGACTCCCCCGTTGCGCCCGAACGCCGGCACCCTATGCCGCCTGCCGGGCCTTGGGCAACCCTCGCTGGAACTCCTCAATGGACCCGACGGTGATGGCGTGTCTGAGCAGCGCTCTAAGGGCCGAGGGATCCTCGATACTGTGAATCTGCTTCTGGAGCCCCGATGGCGTTCGACTGAACCGCACGTCAAGAGCGTCCAGCAGAGCCTCCTGGGTCGCTGCCACAGAACCCTCTTGGCGGCCTACCTGGCGCCCTTCTTGCCGCCCTTCCTGACGGCCCTTCGCCATGGCCTTGCGCTCGTAGCTTGATAGGAACGGCATCTTCTGTTCCTCCTCCAACTCAGACATGAACTCCTGGAAGCCGTCCTCCAGGTCCGGCGTGAGGGTCATGACCAGGTCGACAAACCTGAAGACATCGGCGACTTCGTCCTCGGGACGCCCCTGCTCGATCAGCCACCGCATCACGCGCTTTTTCCACTGAAGTCGAGTCTCAGAATCCGGGCGTGTCGACTGGGTCTTGAGGTGGGCCATGACGACCGCGGCGAACGGGTTGGTGCTTCGCTCCAGTTCCGTCCAGCGATCCTCGTGGTCGAGCAGCTTCGCGATGGGGAAGCTCACCCGGGCGTCGAAACCTCCTCCGCCGTAGCCGAAGCTGCTGGGTCGCCAGTCGCGCTGCGTGTCACCCAGAATGCCCACGCTGATCACGCACTGACGGTGACGGGCGAACAGCATGGTGTTGCAGATGAACATGCGCTGCTCGAAGTCCGGATCGACCTGGTTCTGCACCTCCACATGCAGGAAGATCCAGGCTTGCGGACCGTCCTTGAGCCAGACTCTGGCAAGCACGTCCACGGTGCGCTTGCCGCGGCCGGCCCGGCGAACCGCGTACTGCAGTTCCTTGTCCTCGAAGGTGACCTCGCGACGCCAGTCCACGATCTCGTGGACCTGAGGGAAGAAGAAAGCCATGGCAGCCTCGAAATACCGCTGCAACAGCTCCTTCCATGCCGTGTCGAAATCGCTTCTGGGTGCGCGCTTCGGCAAGCGGGTCTCCTTGAGGTCCTGGTCAGGCCAGTATACAGGCGAGGCACCGGTTGTTCAAGACGGCTGGCGGGGGCGCCGCTGCCCGCCGCCACGGCGTCTTGGGAGGCCGCCCGCCCGGCCCGGTGAACCCTCGCGCCTATGGCTCGCCGGGCCATCGTCGCTGCAGCCCCCACCGCGCGACGAGGAACGCCGGCACCAGTACAAGCGGGCAGGTGAGTACGCCGGTCCACCCGGTCACCGTCAACAACCGGGCGCATGACTCCCCCGGCATGCTGACGCCCAAGTGGGGAGCGCCGTAGACAAGCTGGTGGGAAGCAAGCAGCACGGCGAACGAAACGCCCCAGCACAGGACGTAGGCCAGCACCACGGCGAGACCGCTGTGCCGACAGAGCGCTGAAGCGCATAGGCCCAGCATGGCCGTGAGCAACAGGAGGCAGACCGACGAGGCGGCGAAGAGGGCGAGGGCGTCGCGGTGCCCGGTCTGTGGACTCACCCACGTCCACTGCGCGGCGGTTAGCGCGAGCCACAGAACGACGAACGGCGTCAGCGCTCCGAGCCACTTCCCGACGAGCAGCCCGGTAGGCTGGACGCCGCCGTGCCGGAGCACGTCGACCCGCCACTGCTCCTCTCGGGCGGCGAGGGAGAGAGCGGCGATGCCCGGCAGCAGGTAGTGCCGCAGGGCGCGGAAGACGCAGGTGCACAGGTAGCTGACGGTGGCAACGTCGTGGCGCCGGCCGTGATCGTCCAGCAGGCAGAACAGCGCGTAGACCGGGCCGCTCCGCGGGCGGTCCGGGAAGACGGTCTCAGTGACGACGGCCCACATCGCCGGCGTGCCCTGGGTCCCGACCCGGGCGCGCACCAGCGAGACCCAGTCATCCCCCAACGCCGCCACCATCGCCGCCACGGCGCCGGCCACGACAAGGCCCAGCACCTGCCGACCACTCCACAGCCGCCGGACTTCCAGCCGCCAGACGACGGCGACGCTGTGCCAGAAGGAAGCTGTCGGTTGGGTCTGGTCCATCACTCCCCCGGGGCGTCCACATCGTGTTCGTGCTGCCGCTCCTGCCGGCGCGCGGGCGCACTACCCAGCAGGGCACCCAGCCGCTCCGCGAACCCCCGGTCAAACCCGAGCAGGAACTCCTGCTCTCTCCGCGCCCCGTCACGATTGCCGAGGTGGAAGAGCGCCACGCCCAGGTGATAGTGGGCAGCCGCCAGCTTGCTGTCCGCCGCGATCGCGCGCTTCGCCTCCGCAGCGGCCTCCTCGTAGCGCTCCACTTTGACAAGGGCTTCAGCGAGGGTGCCGTGGGCGAGGGTGTAGTCCGGCTTGAGCCGGACGGCGGCGGAGAGTGCTTCGACCGCGTCGGCGGTCCTTCCCTGCTGGAGGTACACGACGCCCAGATTGTTGCACGCCACCGCCAGGTTTGGATCGAGCTCGAGCGCTTGCTTGTACGCCGCCACGGCCTTGTCGGCCTCGCCGCATTTCTCGTGGCAAAGCCCCAGCCGGAACCAAGCGTCCGCCTCGTTCGGAGTCCGTTTGACGGCGTCCTGGAAGAAGGCGGTGGCTGCCTGGAAGTCGTCTCTGGTGAGAAACCGCAGTCCAGCGCGGTCCACGCCCCCGAGCAGCGGCGGCTGCCAACCGGCCGGGACCTCCTGGGCGCACTCGGCAAGCGCCCTCAGGTTCCCCGGTTTCAGCGCGACCAGCCGGTCGCACGGAACGGCGAAGTTGAGTTGCTGCCCGGCCGAGAGGACCTTCTCGCCGGTCGTGACCGCGGCCTGCATCCCGACGACCTCCCCGTGCAGGTTGAGCAGTGGACACCCGCTGCTGCCAAGTGAGACGGCTGCCGTGTGCTGGAGCAGGACGCCGGTCTCGGGCAGCTCGCGGAGGGCCGAAACGAGTCCCTCGCTCACACTCCACTCGAACCCGAAGGGACAGCCGAGCGTGACGACCCGCTCGCCCTCCGCCGGAAGTGCCGTCGCCAGCGGGAGCACCTCGCCGCTCGGCGCCGGTGTCGTCACGGCCACCAGCGCGAGGTCCCATGCCAGCTCCTCCGCCAGGAGACCAGCCACGGGGAGCGTCTCCCCGCCGACTGTTCGGACTTCCGCCCGCGTCGCACCTGCGAACAGATGGCGGACCGACAGCAGGCGGCCGGGCGCCACGAAAAAGCCCGTCCCGAGGCTCGGCAGTGCCTTGTCGGGGTCATACGCAAGCACGGTCACCACCGCGGGCTTGGCGCGCGCGACCAAGGCGGGGAGGGAGTAGGTGGGCTCCGCTTGGACGGGCACAGCCGGCAGCACTGCGGCTAACACGAAGGCAGCGAGGGGGATTTGCATCTGAGCGTTCTCCAGAGAGGGACGGCTCGGGGGATTGGCGGGCTTGCGAACACTCGCCGCCGATAGCTCGAGAACGACTTCCTGCCGTGTCAGCTTCGCTGCCAAAAGGGTGACCGGCTTCCGTCTACCCTCCCGAAGGCTGACACGTGGACACACGTAACACGGGCGGCGAACTGCGCTGGAGGCGCCCAGGCTGGTCCAAACCGGCGCCTTCAGCGCTAAGAGTCACCACGCAACCGGCGGTGTCAAGTGTGTCGGAGAGTCGGTCCCGAAGGCGGGGGCGTCCTCATGGGTCGAAGTGTTCAGGCAATAGCGCCAACAGGGGGAATCCCCTGCGCAATTTCCACCGCCCGGCCTGCCTCCGCGCTCTCAATCGCCCCGAACACCATCGCCAAGCTCTTGATGTTGTCCGAGCAGATCGTCTCCGGGGTGTCTCCGGTCTGAACGCAGTGGACAAATTCGCGGATCAGGCCTTCGTGCCCGCCGGTCTTCTCGGCTGGCTCAGCGGGCGGGATCTCGACTTCTTCCATCTCCGACATGAAGCCGCCGGTCTGCCTCACCACCTGGGCGGTCATGGTGTCGCCGCCGTCCCACTTTGCGCTGCCGCGCTCGCAGAGGATCCGCCAGTCGCACTCCCAACTTGTGTTGAGCCCTTCGGCGCACCAGCTTCCGCGGTAGTTGTAGACGAGGCCGTCGGTCATGTCGAAGAGCGCCATGGCGGAGGCGTCGTGGTCGTACCACGAGCCGGCGGGGTTCCACTCTTTGCAGTAGACGCCAACCGGGTCGGCGCCGGTGAGCAGGCGCGCCTGGTCGAAGGTGTGGATGGCCATGTCGAGCAGCAGCACATGCTCCATCCGGTCGCGGAACCCGCCGAAGTGGGCGCCGAGGTAGAAGTCGCTGTTGATGGTGGTGATCCTGCCGAGGGCGCCGGAAGCGAGGAACTTGCTCAGTCGCCGGATCCGCGGGTCGTAGCGGCGGTTCTGGATGACGGCATACAGCTTGCCGGCTTCCTGCGCGGCGGCGACCATCTTTCGGGCGTTCTCCATGCTGTCCGCCAGCGGCTTCTCGCCCATGACGTGGCACCCGTGCTTGAGCGCCTCAAGGGTCACGTGGACGTGGGCTTCCGGGACGGTGCAGTCGAAGACGAGGTCGGGGGCGGTGCTGTCCAGCACGGCCGCCAAGTCTGTCCCGAGGGCGGCGTCCGGGAGGCCGAAGTCAGCGGCCTTGCCCTTCGCGGCTTCTTCGTTGAGGTCGACCAGCCCGACCACTTCGAGGCAGTCAAGCTGGGCGGCGACTTCGAGCCAACGCCGACTCATGCCACCACAGCCGGCCAACACGACCGTCAGGTTCTTCTCCAAGGCACTCTCCTCCGGAATTCACTCAGGACGCCCCGACTTGTCGGGGTATTGCCCGCCCTCAGGCCCCGAACGTGTTCGCCAGCGGCCTCCGGTGTCCTGTCGGCAGAGCGTCCGGTCGCCTATTCCAGCGTCTCGCCTTGCACCGCCTCGCCCTCTTTCGCCTTGCCGGCGCCTTTGTCTTCCTCCAGCACTTCGCCCTCAATCGCCTGGAACGTCGTACTGGCAGTCAGCGTGACGAAGCCGTATTGCGCGCCGGGCTTGCCCTTGGGTCCCTCGAAGTACCGGATCGCCTTCTGCCCGGTCTTGTCGACATCGTTGACTGTCAAGGCGAGCGGCACCAAGCTTCGGTCGGTGACTTTGGTGAGGCCCAAGGTGGTGAAGGGGATCGCCACCTCGTAGGTCACGCCGATCTCCGTCTGCTTGGCAGCGAACTCGATTCCCCGGGTCAGGTCACCGCCGGTGACGGGCTTTCCGTCGGCCAGTGCCAGCAAGAGGGCGCGCCCGGTTTGCGTGCCCTTCCCCGAGCCGGCGGTCGCGATCGACACGTAGTCGCCGCGGGCGGCTTGCGCGCCGTCCTGCAAATGCTCGTTGTCGGTTACGTCAATGCCGACGTACAGATTCTGCCGGTCCCAACGGAAGCGCGCCGTTGCGAGGAGGTCGGAATCGCCGTTCAGGTCTGCTCGCCCGAGGACCCTCCACTGGTCTCTCAGCTTCAGCGTCCCCCGCTCGCCCCAGTCGCTGAGGTCGCCGTCGATGGTCGGCGGCGCGGCAACGCAGAAGCCGGGGGTGAAGTTGAGGGGGCCGTTGACGACAACGCTGCCGTCGCCCTCGATGGTCACGCGCGCCTCAGCCTCGTACAGCCGGACAGGATCGACTTGACCAGCCGGCTCCAGCGGCAACGTGACTGCACCGCGAGCCCTGAGTGCGACAGGCGCCTGCGTCGGCAGTCGGAAGGTCGGGCCGTCGGTGCAGCGGACCTGAGCGGTCAACCGGAGGGCCAGCGACAGGTTATTTTTCAGGGAAAGGGCGACCAGCGGATTCCCGCCGGCATCGAACGCGGGCAGCACGCTCACAATCTCGACGGGCTTCAGCACCGCTACCGGCAGGTCAACCACATCGCCCACCCGAGACCCTCTGGCAACCGCGCGGAAGGAGACAATGACAGGGCTGTAGTCGGTTACGTCCGGCACGTCGATCAGGACAGCAATCTGCGCCGACTGGTACGGCTGCACGATGAACTGCTGCTGCTCGAACTGCACCCGCCAGCCGGGGGGCGCTGTGGCACTGAGGCTGACGTTGCCGTTTGAGGCCGACATGTTGCGCACCTGCAGAACAACCTGCGCAACCTGTTTGGGCACGACCTCCAGCGCGGTCGGACTGATGGCGAGCTCCACCGCGGCGCCAGCCGACCGGCGCCCGCGACGCTGCGCTGCAGACCACTGGCAAGTGCAGCAGAGCACCAGAAAAGCAACGACAAGGGGAGTGGTACGTCGCATGGTGCTACCTCCGAGAGGGTGAACGGGCAAGCGGCGAAGCTGACCGCCGACTGTCGCACGTGTAGACGGTCGCGCGAGCTGCGAAGTTTCACCCCCTTCGCCGGCCATAGCGGCCGATCGCTTCATACATCGAGACGATGTTGTCCGGCGGCACGTTGGCCATGATGTTGTGCACCTGGGTGAAAACGAACCCGCCGCCGGGCGCGAAGGTGTCAACGCGCTCCTTCACGTGGTCGGCGATCTCCCGAGCGTCGCCGTTGGGGAGGACGTGCCGGGTATCGCAGCCGCCGCCCCAGAATGTCAGGTGCTGACCAAACTCGCGCTTCAGGAACGCCGGCTCCATCCCCGCCGCATTGGTTTGGACCGGGTTGAGAACCTCCACTCCGATGTCCACCAGATCCGGCAGCAAGGCGGCGACGGAGCCGCACGAGTGCAGGAACAGGTGCGCACCCGTCTTCTCCTTGACGGCGTCGTACAGCACCCGGTGTCGCTCCTTGAAGAACCGTCGGTACATCGCGGGGGAGAGCTGCGGGCCGGCTTGCCCGCCCAGGTCGTCGCCCATCTGGACGAGGTCGACGATCCCGTTGACGGCTTTCGCGAACGGCTCCAGGTTCGCGAGGTGCAGTTCGACGAGGCGGTCCAGCAGCTTCTCCACCTTCGCGGGGTTCGCGGCGAGGTCGCACAGGAAGTTCTCGCTGCCGCAGAGGAACTGCCCCCACTCTAACAGGTTGCCGCCAAAGGCGGCCATGATTGCGTAGTCGGTGGAGTCGCGGAGCACCTGCCCGCGGCGGCGGACTTCGGCTACGTGTTCGGGCGTCATCGGCAGGTGCGAGGGCGGCGTGGGCAGGGCCGCCCAAGTCACGTTCTTCAGCAGGTTGGGCAGGTTGGCGAGATCGCCCGAACCATCCCAATCGGCCAACGGCCAGTAGCGCTGACTGAGGTAGAGCGCGCCCGTGGGCATTGCGCCGAGGACGGTGCCGTCTTCGGCGTCGAGGTATTGGCCCTCCGGCTCGCAGCGGAGCTTCGCGGTAGCCGGTAGCTTGGCCCCGGAGCCGTCGGGCAGCGGCCAGTCCTGCCAGTCCTCGGGCTCGGTCCAGAACGCTCGGCCCAAGTCCACCACATCGGCCTGCGCGAATTGGAGGACGGCTTCCTCCGGCTGCGCCAACTGTTGGACCACGTCGTACACGTGGGCGGTGTCGCCGCCCATTTCGAGCCGCTCTTTCAGCCGGTTGTAGGCAATGGCCATGATGCCCGTAGACCGCATGCCGCCCAAGTCGATAGGCACCCGATCAGGCTCCTGATGGTTGATCGCTGCGAGGACTCGCTCTCGGCTGGTCATGACGCACCTCGGTTGGGGCGGCTGGCGGTTGGTTGGGAGGTTCATTCGGCCCGGAGGGAGCGAGTTCCTGCGCGAGGCGCAGCGCCCCTGAGTGTTACCGGTGGTCCGGTTGCATCGGGTGCCGTTGCCGCACGAAGGCATTTCCGCCGCGAACGACCTCGGGCCGTCCCCGACTTCCGCCGAGACGCCGTCTTTGGGCAGCGGCGCGCCGCCACGGCTGTGGTGGTTCGGCGCGCTGAAGGCGTTCGTCCTGTCGGGCACCTCGGCGCTGGTCTACCAGGTGCTGTGGGTCCGTCTCCTGGGGTTGCTGTTCGGGACGAGTGCGTTCTCCATCACTACCGTGCTCTCGGTGTTCTTCGGTGGGTTGGCGCTGGGGTCCGGTCTCGTCGGCCGCCGGGTAGACCGGTCCAGCCGGGCACGGAATGAGACCGCAAACCTCCCCGCTGGGAACAAGGCAGGCACGGCCCGCGCCCCCAACCTCGAGTCCGTGCTCACCCGCGACGCGGCGGCTGTGGGTAGCCGCAAAGGAACGCAAGAAGGCACGTACCGGTTGTCCCTTGGAACGGCGCGACGCCGGCTTCACATGCAGCGAGTTCATGCAGGTGGAGTTACCTCCAGGGCGAGGCGGCGCGTGGGCAGACCGCAACTGCCGAGTGAGTTCCACGCCCCACCGCCTCACCCGCCTTCCCCCTTCCACCGGAACATCAACACCTTCGCCTTCCAGTCCTCCTCCAGGAACACGAGGTATTCCCCGTCCGCCCGCCGGTGCGCTCTCAGGCATTCGCGGATGTCCTGGAGGCCGATTTCGCCAATCTCTTCTGAGGGCTCGAAGTGGCCGACGGAGGTGCCGTCGGCTGTGCGGAAGACCTCGGTGTGGCCGGTGCTGAAGCCGATTTCCTGGGAGGCGCCGGTGTAGGGGGCGAAAAGGTAGTCGCGGCTATGTCGAAGCCCATGGGTTCGCAGGAGGTGTGTCCGGTGGAGCCTTCGGCGGAGGGCGCAACGAGTTGCCAACGGAGGGTGCGGTTGCCGGTCCAGTCGTCGTAGCGGCAGAGGACTGGACCCATCGGCTTCCAGTGCTGGTTCTTGTGCTCGGGGGTAGTCCCGCCGAGGTACATCGCGTCGGTGTCGGGGTAGTAGCGGAGGCGCTTGACTTGCTCGAACTGGGGTGGCTTGGGGTAGGCGACGGAGGTCGCGAAGGACCAGGTTGGGCAGCCGGCTTGGGTGACGGCGTCGAGGGGGAACTTGCGGATGCCGTTGGTCTCTGAGGCTTGCCACACGTTGCCGGCGCCATCGACCCACCAGCCCTGGTAGCCGGGAGCGTTGTTGCCTTCGTTGGTGCGGTACTCGCCGGCGTCGAAGGCGCCGTTGGCGTTGGCGTCTCGCCAGAGCCACTCGCCCTTGTCGGGTTGGTGCGGCGGCCAGCCGGTGTCTTGGTCAATATGGCGGCCGGTGAACAGGGCGCAGGGGATTGCCGTCTCGCCGTCGGTCCGGGGACTGAACCGGTAGACTTGCAGCCACTGGGCGTTCATGTCGGTCACGAACAGGAACCGCTGGCCAGCCAGCCGCCGGATCCACGCGCCGGCCGACCAGAGGTGGAGCCGGGGGTCTTCGGGGTACTTGTGCGGGTTGACTGTGTAGCCGACGTACGACCACTCGCTGCCGGCGGGCTTGGCGTCGTCCATGCGGAAGTGCTCTCCCTTGGTGAACACGTCTGCATCGGACTGCGGGTCGATGTCGGCCACATCCACGAACTCCAGGCCGAACAGCCGCCAGTTGAGCTTGCCCGCCGGCGTGTAGCTCTCCAGCACCGTGCCGCCCCCGCCGCTGTTCCCGTCGTTGGCCACGTAGACGTTGCCGGTCGCGTCGCAGCCGACGGCCGTCGGGGCGTTCAGCCGCAGGTCGCCGACTTTCCCGATGATCGGGCCGGCGAAGAGGCCGCCCGTAACTCCGAACGCCTTCCCCTCCGTCGGCTTGGTGGTCACGTTGTCGTACGCCAGCACTTGGCTGCGCGGGCCGCGGTCGGCGACCAGCAACCGACCCGCGACGTCGAAGCAGATTGTGCCGGGGACGGTGTCCGCGGGTAGGATGATCTTCTGCGGCAGCGCCTTGCCTTCGACCGAGCGCCGGATGAGCCGCGCTGGTTCCTCCTGCAGCCCTGCCTGCACGATCCAGAGCGCCCCCGCTCGATCCACCGCCATCTGGCCGGGCCGCTCGACCTGCCAGGTTGTCACCGGTGCCATGGACTCGGCATCGTACACGCGCACCTCGCTGGCGTAGGGGTTGCTCACGTAGAGGCGTTCGTCCGTCGCCCACAAGCCGGCAATGCCGGCTGGCGTCTTGTTGGGAACCTCGTTGACCATGAGGAAGCCGCCCGCCAACGTATCGCCCTTTCCGCCTTTGCTGCCCGCAAAAGGCGCCGTCTGGGTCAGGTCCGCTCGCAGCCGCCGGCCGACACCATCCCAGTCGGAGCCCTTGGGCGGCCACGTGCTCAGGTCGTTGAGCTCGCCGCCCTCGTTCTCGACGTGCTGCGCGAAGTAGACGTACTTGCTGTTGACGGCAACGGCCTTACCACCGTGGTAGCCCCAGCCATGGGTGTGCCGAGCGACCGCGAGCACCTCGCCACCCCGGTACATCGTCACCTCCGCTCCGGCTTCGTCCCAGTAGACATTGGTGTAGACCGCGCCATCGGGCGTGACGAACAGGCCGCGGATGTCTTGCTGCACCCACTTCTGCGCGCCGGGGAAGCTGTTGCCGAGCCAGGAGACTGTGCAAGGGAGTCGCGGCGAGGCGGGCTGTTGGGCGCGAAGGGCGGTGGTGGCGATCAGAGTCAGGAGGGTGGGCATGCGTGATTGGCTTCTTCGGAGACACCGTACCGCCGGCGGCAGCGACGAACGCGCCCAGGCCCGACACTGCGTCCGCACGCTGGTGCTGCTTCAGTCCACCGGCGTTGTTGAGAAGGTGCACTGGTACGACTTCAAGGACGACGGCCTGCAGCGCGAGTACAACCAGCACAACTTCGGCCTGGTCCGCCACCAGCAGTACCACTGCGCGCCCAAGTCCGGCGTGGTGGCGAGGAGCACATTCAGCCGCCTGACCGGCGGAGCGACGTTCGTTGAACTGAAGCAGACGGATGCCCTGTATGTCGCCCACTACCATCGCCCCGACAACAGCGACCTGCTGATTGTGTGGACGACCAGCGACGAACAATCGGTGCGCGTGGGTGGTACGCTCCGGTCAGCCACCAACCTGGTCGGCGGCGGCGCGCCCGTCGCAGCGACCGTGACAGTGAGTCCGGCCCCAGTACCTGATTGGCAGTGGACTGGACGCTTCGCCGACGCAGTGACCTCCGCCCGCGCCCCGATTGCGTCCCGCGCGTCCTGTGCCATACCCCTTGGACAACGCTCGTCCCGCCGCCGCGATCTTGACCGGGTCTTTGAATCGCCCAGCTTGTATTCTCGCCTCCACCTTCTTCTGTCTCTCGGCGACCCGCTCCAGGAAGCACGGCCGCAACCCGTCGCTCCGCCCCCAAGTAACCTCCGGCACCACTCCGTCCGCAACGATGGCGCCGCGCGTTGCTTCAGCAACGTCATCACGTCGATGCCAAGGTTCAGGTGCTGTTCGGCGTAGGTGGTCAGCACGCTTTGACCGGACTCCTTCGTCTTGATGCCGCCTTTGCGTAGGGGCAAGTCGGACACGAGCATCAGCGCGCCGGTGGGCACTGCTTTGGCGTAACCAACGGCGAAGAGGGTGGCGATCTCCATGTCGATGGCGATAACCCGTTCGTCGCGCAGTTCCGCCTTGAACGCTTCGTCGAACTCCCACATCCGGTAGTCTGTCGTCTTCATGATCCCCGAGCGGTGCGGGATGCTGCTGTTGTCCAGCGCCTGGCAGATGGTCGCGTTCAGGGCGAGGCTGGGCAGCGCGGGCACGGTGGGAGGCAGGTAGTGGGCCGAGGGGCCCTCGTCGCGGATGCTGGCCGTGGGGACCACGCACTCGCCGACCTCCAGGTCGTCGTCGGTCCCGCCGCACAGGCCCAACATGAGCACGGCGCTGGGGTCGGTGTGGGAGATCACGTCCATCACCAGTCCCGCCATCGGTGAACCGATCCCGAAGTCGATGAGGCTGAGGTTCTCGCCGGGCGCGTGTGCGCTCGCCCAAGTCCCGCCCTGCACCTCTACGCCAAACCGCGCTGCGAAGGCATTGGCGTACTGGCGGAAGTTGGTCAGCAGCAGGAAGCTCCCGAACTGCTCGAGAGGGGTGTTGGTGTACCGTTCCAGCGTGTTGTGGGCGATGCTGTCGGGCCGCTGTAGCATGGTGGGGACCTCCGTGGGCGGGTGTCAGGTGTCAGGTGAGGTCATCAGTTCCACCAGCGTCTTGCCGAACTGCTGGGCTGCCAGGGCACCGTCGCCGGTGACGAGGTTGCCGTCGCGCTCGACGAGCTTGCCGGTGTATCGGGCGCCCTTCTTCTTCAGGTTGGCGGCCTGCGAGGGGTAGCAGGTTGCGGCTTTGCCGTCGAGGAGGCCGGCGTTGGCCAGGATGACGGGCGCGAAGCAAATGGCGCCGACGGGCTTGCCGGTGCTGGCTGCCGACTGGGCGAGCCTGTGAGCGGCGGGGCAGTGGAAGTACTCGGTGCTGCCCAAGCCGCCGACGAAGACGACGGCAGCGAACTGGCCGGGGTCCACGTCGTCCAGCAGCACGTCGGGCGTCACCTTCATGCCGAGCATCCCGGTGACCTCGCGCGTGGTTGACGACGCAACCGTCACCCGAGCGCCCGCCTGCTCGAATTCCTGCCGCGGTTGGACGTACTCCTCGTCGCGGAAGTCCTTGCTGGCGAGGAGCATCAGAACAGATTGCCCAGTCGGGTCTGCCATGGGCGTCAACCTCCTGGTTGGGTGTCATTGTGGCAATCGCCGCCGCCCTATTCGTCGTGTCAGCTCCGCGTTCCTCCCACTGCTGCGTTCGGCTACGCAAGGCATTCCACTCCCGGTGTCGAATTGTGACTCAGAGGAGTCTCCACCCAGAGAGGTTGCACGACCGATATGTACGGCGGACGAGGCAGATGGCGCGGCGGCTCGGCTCGGTGGGAGCGGCCCGCGAAGGAAGGCGAGCAGCGGCCCCGGCCGCCGGTCAAGCGAGTCCTGACGCGGTTCTGGCCGTTCATCCGACCCTACCTCCGGGCAATCGTCTTTGGCACCGCCTGCGTCATCCTCGCCGAGGGACTGCGGAAGGTGCAGCCCCTCATCACCCGTTACTTGGTCGACCAAGTGCTGACTCCGGTCGTCCGCGGCCCGTGGTCGACGCCGCTGTACGAGCGGTCCCTTCGTCTCCTGGGGTACGCCGTCGGGTACATGCTGGCGGTAGCTGCGGGGAGCGCGCTGATCTCTCGCTTCCGGATGTACATCATGCACCGGGCCGGAGCGGCGATGGTGCTCGACATCCGCGTCTACCTCTACAACCACCTCCAGAAGCTGTCGCTCAACTACTACGAGTCGCGGCAGACGGGCGAGATCATGTCGCGGGTGACGGGCGATGTGGACGCCATGGAGAACCTCATCACCCAGGTCGGCGACAGCCTGCTGACCGATGTGCTGAGCATCGTCATTACCTTGGTCATCCTGTTCTCGCTCTCCTGGAAACTGGCGCTGGTCTGCCTGATCCCGGTGCCGTTGCTGCTGGTGCTGATGCGGCGCTTTTCCAGAGTCATCCGGCCCATCTACCGCAAGGTTCGCGACCGCATGGGTGAGATCACGGCGAAGCTGCAGGACAACCTCGCCGGTATCCGCGTCGTCAAGGCGTTCCACATGGAAGCCGCCGAAGCGGCGCGGTTCGACCGCGAGAACCGCGAGTACTTCGCCATGCAGATGAACGGCGTCCGCCTGTGGACCAGCGCCTTCCCGCTCATCCGGCTCGTGCAGGGGACGGGCGGAATCCTGGTGACTGCCGTCGGCGGCTACATGCTGCTTCAGCCTCATCCGCAGATCACGCTGGGCGATCTGTTCGCCTTCACGGCATACGTGGGGCAGTTCTACGAGCCGATCAGCAGCTTGTTCCGCACCTATGACGTGGTGCTCCGCTCGGCGGCGTCGGGCGAGCGCGTTGTGGAAGTGATGGACGAGCAACCTGAGGTGGCCGACGAACCGGGCGCTGTGGACCTGCCGCCGACGACCGGACACGTGCGCTTCGAGAACGTCTCGTTCCAGTACCAGACCGGCGAGCAGGTGCTGAGCAACGTCGCCCTGGAAGCGCGACCCGGCGAGGTGGTTGCCCTGGTCGGCCGAAGCGGCGCCGGCAAGACCAGCATCATCAACCTGATCCCCCGGTTCTACGACCCGCGCGAGGGCAAGGTGACCATCGACGGCTACGACGTCCGGCACGTGACCCAACGGTCGCTCCGCAACCAGATCGCCATCGTGCTGCAAGACGCGTTCCTGTTCAACGGCACCGTCCGGGAGAACCTCTGCTACGGCAAACCGGAGGCTACCGACGACGAGGTCGTCGCCGCGGCAAGGGCCGCCTACGCCGAGGAGTTCATCGAGAAGCTCCCCGAGGGCTACGAAACCGAGATCGGCGAGCGCGGGTTCAAGCTCTCAGGCGGGCAGAAACAGCGGCTCTCCATCGCGCGGGCACTGCTGGCGGACCGCCGCATTCTCATTCTCGACGAAGCGACCTCGATGATGGACTCCGAGGCCGAGTACTACATTCAGAAGGCGCTGGAAAAGCTCATGGAAGGGCGCACGTGCTTCGTCATCGCCCACCGACTGTCGACTGTGCGCAGTGCCGACAAGATTGCCGCCTTGGAGGACGGGCAGATCGTGGAGGTCGGCGACCACGCCACGCTGCTGGCAAAGAACGGCACCTACGCGCAGATGTACCAGGTGCAGTTCCGGCTGGCATTGGAGGGGGAGGCGGCAGACAATGCAGCTCTGGCAAGCGGACGCGCGCCCGAGGTGGAGGAGCCATCGCTGGGGGAGGGCACAGTGTGACTGGCGTCTTCACCGGCATTCGGACCTCGCCGCTGCGCCGTGGGAGCCGCGTCCCGTTTCGGCTATCATGGACTATACCCGCGAAGGTTGGGAACACCCCGAAGTGGAAGTTCGCGGAACTTCCCCGGCAGGCGTGCAGCAGACGTAGGACAGAGGGTATTCTCCCAGACGGAGCCGAAGTCGCACCGGGACTTCGGTGTGTTCCCAACCTTCGCGGGTATATCACAGTACACACGCTGCAGTCGTCTCGGCGGCAAGGGTGGGCGCTCCAGAGCGCACCCGGGCAGCGTAGCAACACGGGAGAGCCTCTCAGTGACTGACGACTTGGCGCCCTTCCTCGAGGGCTGGGATTTCACGCCAAACGACCTCGACGCCCGGAAGATCATTGGGCTGGACGGGAAGCCCAAGCTCCAGATGCGTCTGGAGCTGGGGCTGATCCAGATGGAGTGGGACGGCCGCCCCGACGGGAAACGGCCTCACGGGAGCGAATCCGTCCTGGACTACCTGCTGCAGCAGGCGCGCGTGCACGAGTTGACCCACCGGCCCGAGGAGCCGTTCCATCTCGATGACAGCGACTGCGCTGCCCTCCAGCATGAGGGGATTCAGTACTACTACCGATACCTCTGCATGTTCCACTTGGGCGAGAACCACGAGGCGGAGCGCGACACCGGCCGGAATCTCCAGCTCTTCGAGGTCGTCCGCAAGTACGCCGCAGACCAGCAATGGGTGTGGGCGTTCGAGCAGTACCGCCCCTATGTCCTCATGATGAACACGCGGGCCAAGGTCTCGATCTGCCTGGAGTCCCACGACTATCCGGCGGCGCTCAGGCACCTCGACACAGGCATCCGGGCGGTGCTGCGATTTCTGGAGGCGCACCCCTCGCTGGCGGAGGATGAATGCTCCGAGCTGGCGTACCTGCGCGGGTGGCACGAGGAGGTCGAGCAACTCCGCCAGATCCCGCCCCTCGGCGAGCGCACCGAGGAGGGACGGCTGGAATCCGAACTCGAGGAGGCAGTCGCCACGGAGAACTTCGAGCAGGCGGCTCGCATCCGCGACGCGCTGAAGCGGCTGCACGGTGAGTAGCCGCGCAGCCGGGGTTTGCCCCGCTCCAGGCGATGTGATAGAATCAGGGCCTCGGTCGCCGACCGTTGCCGGGACGAGCCCTCAAGCAGACCGGGGGCTTCCGTAACAGCGTTCTCGGCCCTGCGGTGTTCGTGATCGTTCCTTGAAGGCCTGAGCCAACACTCAAACCAAGGGAGTCCTCGCTGCCTCGGTGGTGCGCCACTAGCCGCTCGCGGCTTGCGCGCAAAAACCGAAGCGCTGGCACCCACCTGCTTAGGCGGGTTCAATGCCTCAGGACACACGGCATCTGCGGGGCCACTGCAGTCCTCTCATGGAAGGGAAGACGGTCCTCTCGACCGCCTTCCCTTTTTTCTTATCCCCGCGCAGGTCGCCCCATGAGAAGCCTCTTCGACCAATCTACGGAAGCGGCCAGCTCTGCGGTCATGCCGCTGGCCGCGCGCATGCGACCGCGCGACCTGACGGAGTTCGTGGGTCAAGAGCACCTCGTCGGCGAAGGAACAGCACTGCGGCGCGCCCTCGAAGAGGACCGCGTCCCTTCCTTGATTCTCTTCGGTCCGCCCGGCAGCGGGAAGAGCACCCTGGCGGCCCTGGTCGCCCGCCAGACGCGCAGCCACTTCGTGAACTTCAGCGCCGTCACCTCAGGAGTGGCAGACGTTCGGCGGGTGGTCGCGGAGGCGGCCCAGCGGCTATCGATCGACGGGCGGAAGACGATCCTCTTCGTTGACGAGATCCACCGGTTCAACAAGGCCCAGCAGGACGCGTTCCTGCCGCATGTGGAGAACGGCACGGTCACGCTCATCGGCGCGACGACGGAGAATCCGTTCTTCAGTCTGAACACGCCGCTACTTTCACGAGCGCGGTTGTATCGCTTCGAGGCGCTGACGACGGAGCAGGTCCGACATGTGCTGGACCGCGCCCTGGCCGACCCGGAATTCGGGCTGGGCGGTCAGCGCTTCCGCGTGGACGCGGCAGCCCTCGAGCACTTGGCAGACACTGCCAACGGCGACTGCCGGATGGCGCTCAATGCCTTGGACGTGGCGGCCCAGGCAGCGCGGCTGGACGGTTCCGGGGAGCGCGTTGTGGACCTGGCGGCTGCCGAGGAGGCCGTGCAGCGCCGATCCCTTAGCTACGACCGCGACGGCGACAACCACCATGACGTCATCTCAGCGTACATCAAGAGTATGCGCGGCTCCGATCCGGACGCAGCGGTCTACTGGCTGGCGCGGATGCTCGAAGCCGGCGAGGACCCGCGGTTCGTCGCCCGGCGGCTGGTGATCCAGGCCGCCGAAGACGTGGGCAACGCCGACCCGCAGGCGCTGGTGCTGGCGACGGCCGCGGCCCACGCAGTAGAATACGTGGGAATGCCCGAAGCCCAGATCCCGCTGGCGCAGGCGACGGTCTACCTGGCAACGGCGCCCAAGAGCAACTCGGCCTACGTAGCCATTGACCGAGCGCGGCAGGATGTTCGCGAGCGCCCGCCGGCGCCGGTTCCGCCGGCCCTCCGTTCGGCGGCGTATCCGGGCGCCGCTCAATTCGGCCACGGCGAAGGCTACAAATACCCGCACGACTACCCCGCGCACATCGTTCAACAGGAGTACCTGCCTCCGGGCGCGAAGAGCCAGCCGTACTACGAGCCCTCCGGGCTCGGGTTCGAGGCAGAGATTCAGCGACGCATGGAGAAGCTGCGCAAGGTGCTGGCAGCGGAAGGGCGCGCCGAAGAAGAAGCGCAGCCCGCCGGGGCCGCATAGAGCACCACACTACGAGGTGAACGCTTTTGGCGGACGAGCTATCCGTTGAGGTTCAGCAACTTGGTCCCGGAACGGCCTTGATGGTTCTCGCCGGTGAGTTGGAGTTGGCCAACTGCAGCCGGGTTCGGGACGCGGCGATCAGCCTGCTGGCGCAGTCCACCACGCGGATCGTCATGGATCTGTCCGGGCTGTCCTTCATCGACAGCAGCGGCGTGGGAGTCGTGATCGGCACCCTCAAGCGGGCCCGTGAACGACAAGGAGCCGTCGCGCTGGTCTGCACCGACCCGACCATTCTCCGGGTCTTTGAGATCACCGGTCTCGCACAGGTGCTCTCGCTTCACGCGACGCAGGAAGAAGCAAACCAGGCGTTGAGGGAGGAAGAGCCGTCATGAGTGCGCCGCCCGACACGACCGTGGAGATTCGCATCCCCAGCGACGCTGAGTACATCCGGATCGTGCGCCTGGCCCTCGCCGGCCTGGGCGCCCGATTGAAGTTCCCCTACGATGACATCGAGGATATCAAACTGGCCGTGTCGGAAGCATGCAACAACGCGGTCCTGCATGCGACCGGCGCTGGCGGGGTCGTTGTGCGCTGCACGCAGACCCCGGACTCCCTGGAGATCGAGGTGCGGGACCAGGGGGCAGGCCTCTCCGCAGCGCTGGGGGCGCGGCCGCCGGCGGAGGAACTGTCCGAGAACGGGCTCGGGCTCTTCCTGATGCAGGCGCTCATGGACGAAGTCGCCCTGGAGCCCACCGAGGGCGGGGGCACTCGTGTAAACTTGAGGAAGCGGTTGCCGAGGTGCCTGTAGTGTTGGGTCCCGAACCGGAGGTTCCCGAGTTCGCCGAGGACGAGGCGCTCCCGGAGCCGGCCGAGCCGCTGGAGCCGGTGGTCGGGTCGGCGGTCCCCGAAGTCGACCTGGAAGGGTTTGACGAACTCTTCGAGGAGTGGCAACGGACCGGCCGACCCGAGCTGCGCGACCGTCTCATCGGCATGCACATGAACCTCGTGCGGTATCTCGCGCGCAAGTTCCGGGACCGGGGCGAGCCCCTCGAGGATCTCATCCAGCAGGGCAGTTTGGGGCTGATCAACGCTGTCGACCGCTTCGACCTCAGCCGAGGAGTCAAGTTCTCCACCTACGCCACGCCTACCATCCTGGGTGAGATCAGGCGGTACTTCCGGGACAAGGGCTGGAGCATGAAGGTGCCCAGGAAGCTCCAGGAACTAAACCTGCTGGCGGGCAAGGCCATCGACGAATTGACCCATGGGCTGGACCGGTCGCCCACCATCGCGGAGATTGCCTCCACCGTTGGGGCCAGCCAGGAGGAGGTCATCGAGGCGTTGGAGATGGCGCAGGCGTACGCGCTGGTCTCCTTGGACGCCGAGGTCGGCCGGACCCAGGAAGACAGCGGCACCGCGCTGCACGAGTACCTGGGCGCGCCGGATGAAGAGTTGCTGCAGGTGTACGACCGCCAGGAGTTGGTGGCGGCGATGTCGGTGCTGGACGATCGCGAGCGGCGGGTCGTCGACTGCGCCTACCGCGAGCAGATGTCCCAGACGGAGATTGCGAAGATTCTCGGCATCTCGCAGATGCACGTGTCCCGCATTCAGCGGAAGGCCCTCACCAAGATGCGGGAGCGCCTGCACGCACAGGAAGGTCTCTGAGCGGGCCTCGCCCCGCCAGTGGACTTCTGTCCGGCTCTGCCGGCAGGTGAACCAGTTTGAGGACGACGAAACCGAACGGTCTTTTCTGCGACCAGACTGGTTCACCTGCCGGACGAGCCGGACAGGGGGAACTGCATTCCCGAAGGAAGACTCAATGAGCAACCAGCGAACCCAGGACGGGCCCGCTGCCGAACCTCTCCTCACCCGGCGTCAGGTGCGCCTGCTCGGGTACGCGGTGTTGGCCGGCGGGCTGTTGTGGGCGCTGTACCGTTGCCGGTCGGTCTTCCCGGTCTTCCTCTTGGGCTTCTTGCTTGCCTATATCTTCGACCCGGTGCTAGACTGGCTCCAAACCAAAGGGTCGTCGAGGTCGAGAGCCACGCTGCTCGTGTTCGGCGTGCTGACGGTTCTGGGGCTTGCGGCGGCGGTCGTGCTGGTGCCAATCATCGTCTCCCAAGTGCAGAGCTTGGTGACGGACTACGGCGCCTACAAGGCGACCCTCGGCGAGCTGGCGTCGCGGGTCGAAGGTTGGGCGGGTCGATTCGACCCCTCCGGGCAGACGCTCGACGCGGTGCGGGAAGCGTGGACCAAACTGGGAACGTACGCAGTCAAGCTGGCTCCCCGCGTCGGCGCTTGGATAGCCGGTTCCGTCTCCAGTCTGTTCCTGCTGCTGGTCCTGCCGCTCATCACCTACTACTTCATGCAGGAGATCGACCCGCTCCGCGCGCGGATTCGGCGGCTCTTGCCGGCCGACTACGCAGCCGAGATCGTAAAGATCTCCGGCGAGATCAACCAGATGCTCGGCCGGTACATCCGTGGGCAGGCCACCGTGTGCCTACTGGTCGGGGCGAGCACCACGGCGGTGCTGCTGATCCAGACGGCGGCCTTCGGGATGCGGTATGCACTCCTGTGCGGGCTGCTTGCCGGCGCGACCAGCGTGGTGCCTTTCCTCGGCGCCAGCATCTCCGCTTCGGTGGCGGGCCTCATTGGCTACGTCACCACTAGCAATTCCTGGCTCTGCGCGGGACTGGCTTTAGGCTCCGTCGTGGGAGTGAACCAGCTCTTCGACAACGTCATCACGCCGCGAATCGTGGGCAAGTCCATCGGGCTCCACCCGCTGACGGTCATGTTTGCGCTGATGGCGGGTGGGGCGCTGTCCGGAATCCTAGGCATGATCATCGCTGTGCCAGCGGCGGCGAGCCTCAAAGCACTCCTGGTGCATGTGTTCCCACAGCTCCAAGAGGGACGTCTCACCGAGAAGCCTGAGCGCAACACCCGAGACACCGGAGCGCGTAAGGCGCCCCCCAAGCGCCGTCCCGGCCAGAAAGCTGCCCGCGGCAGACCGGACAAGCCGACGCGCGGACAACGCTGAGGCGGTCCGGCTTGCTGGCGAGGGGGTTGCAAGGCGGGGCGCTGAGCGGGCACAGGTGGGGAGTACCCAACCGGCGGGCAGCGCCCACAGCGTCGGCGTACCCCGCCGAGACCTACGGCACGTCGGCTCGGCATCCACAGACGCACGGCAGTCCCGCCTCCGGCAAGCCGCGAGACCAAGCTACCGAAAGGTAAGCGCCACGCCATGAGCAACGCAGACCGCCCCACCGACCGGCAGCTTCGCCGAGAATCGAGTTCCGGTTCGGACCTCCTCATTCTGCCGGGTCCCCAGGTCCACGAGTTCGACCTCACTGCCCGGCCGCTCCCGCGCGAGAGCCCCGAGGACACAGTCCGGCGCTGCTTTGCGCTGCTCGCGGCTCGCGAGGCCGCGCCAGTTCAGGTCACCGTGTTCGGCCGGGTAGACGCCTCCGAGGCCGGCAGCCAGGCATTGGCGGCCGCCGCCGGCGCGCAGCGCTGGCCGGTCACTTGGGTCGAGGGGCTGCCCTTTGACGACGCCCCCCTTGCAGGCATCCACGTGCACGCCGTCTCCGGCGCCGTGCCCGAGACGCTCTTGGTCGACGGCAGACCGGTCGGCCGGGTGTTCAGCGACGGAGCCGCCACCCACTGCTACCTCGGCGACCTGGGGCCGATGGCGCCCTCGCTGCCTCCCGCCGAGCAGGCAACTGAGGTATTCGAGTCCCTGGAAGCCACGCTCGGGCAGGTCGGCATGGACCTCTCGCACGTCGCGCGCACCTGGCTCTACCTGGATGACATTCTGTCGTGGTACGACGACCTCAACAGGGCCCGCACCCGGTTCTTCCACGACCGACATGTCTTCGACGGGATCGTGCCGGCGAGCACGGGCATCGCCGGCCGCAACCCGGCAGGCACGGCGATCCGCGCCCAAGCGCTGGCGCTCAAGTCTGCCGGTGGCGCTCTCAGCGTCCAGGCGCTCCCGTCGCCCCTCCAGTGTCCGGCGCTGCAGTATGGCAGCTCATTCAGTCGGGCGGTCGAAGTCGGCCTTCCCGGCTCGCGCCGCGTGCTGGTCTCGGGCACTGCGAGCATCGCGCCCTCCGGTGAGAGTGTCTGCCTGGGCGACGTCGACCGGCAAGTCGCTCGCACTGTGGAAGTGGTCGAAGCCATCCTCGCTTCCCGCGGGATGACACTGGACAACACCACCCGTGCCTACGCCTACTTCAAGTACGCCAAGGACGCCTCGGCGTTCCAGCGCTACTGCGACGGCCGTGGCCTCGCCCTGCCGGCTATCGTCGCCGCCATGGACGTGTGCCGTGACGATCTGCTCTTCGAGATCGAGTTGGATGCCGCGATCGGCGCGTGAGGCAGAATCCCCCCACAGCCTCGCCCGTAGGACCCCGGAACAGCTCGAGAGGCGTCCCCCAGCCGACGGGCCAACGCCTCACTGCTTCCGCAACACAACCTCCCCCAGGTTGATCGCCTTCCAGGTCTCCGCAGTGCGCGGGCGAATCGCCACCTTCACTTCGCCGGGCTGCTTGAGGTCCACTGTGCCGAGCGCGAAGCTGCGGAACTGCTCCCACGCGCCCGTGCTGGTGACTTTCCCTGTCAGCACCTGGTCGCCCACCTTGACGGTGAACTCGGAAACGGCGTGCGGGGTCGCCGTTAGGACGGAGACCTCGTAGGTGCCGGGCTCGCGGACCTCCACCTTGCTCCACGACGCCCAGTCGGCGGCGTTGTCCCAGGAGCCGATGTTGCCCTCGGGACGCTTGGTCTCGGTGCGGAGGCTGCCATGCACTTCGGCCAGGGCGGCTTCCAGCTTCAGGGAGCCGTCGGGGCGGGGGGCGATGCGGGTGTCCAACCACGGCAGGTCGCTGGTGTCGGCCTGCCAGTTGGTCTTCAGCCCGGTGATCTTGAAGGCGACGGCATGGTCGCACGGCGGCGCGGCGGGGAGCTTGATCTTCAGCCCGTCGTCGTCCCGCGTCCACGGGAGCACGCCGTCGTGGCCGAGCAGCCGAACCTCGAGCCGGTCCCCCGTCGCGAAACCCAGTGACTTGCCCAACGCGCGGATGACCGCCTGCTCACCGGGCCACGCCAGCACGATGGCGTAGAGGCTGCCGCCTTTGGTCGTGAAGCGAATGTCTTCCGGGGTGTACGGCCGCGCGCTGCCTTCGTTGAAGTTGCCGCCGCCCTTCACGTCCGGCCGGCCCTCGCCGTAGACCACCCACGGTCGCGTGCCGAAGAGGCACTCGCCGTTGACGGCCATCCACTTGGCCATCTCTTCAAGGAAGGCAACCTCGTCATCGTCGATAGTCCCGTCTCCGCGGACGGGGATGTTGAGTAGCAGGTTGCCGTTCTTGCTGACGATATCGACCAGTGTCGGGAGGACCTGTGCGGCGGTCTTGTACTTGCAGTCGCGGAGGTAGTGCCACTGGCCGATGCACGTGTCAGTCTGCCACGGGTAGGGTTCCAGCTTGTCTGTCCGGCCGCGCTCGATGTCCCAAACCAGCGCTTTCCGCTGGTCGGGCGACAGCCCCTTGGTGTTCATCACGGCCTGAGTTGCCCCAACCGGGGCGTAGTTGTAGTGCGTGGCGTAGAGGGTCGCCAGTCCCCTGGGCACCGACTTCGGCCTCCCGCGACTGGCGTTGTAGTACTGAGCCGCGATCCGCAAGCCGGCGTCGCTGACGCCGTTCAGGGGTAACACGCCGTCGTCGAAATAGAGCAGGTCGGGTCGGTAGTTGTCCACTAAGTCAATGACCCGACTGTAGAACTTGTCGATGTATGCCTGGTCCGGCGTCGCGCCCGGCTTATGGTTCTGCGCGTACAAGTCCTGCGGGTCGTAGCCTTCCCACCACTGCCCCTTGCCGGCGGCTTTGGTGAGCGTGCCATCGTAGGGCACGCCGGCCAGCGGACCGGTCTTGTCGCTGCCCTGAGCCACCTCGAACCAGCTCCACGCCCGGGCGGCATGGACCGTGACCCCGAAGCGCAGGCCGTTCCTGCGCGCCGCCTGGGCCCACCCGCCGACGAGATCCTTCTTGGGGCCGATGTTGACGGAGTTCCACTGCTGGTACTTCGAGTTCCAGCAGTCGAAGTTGTCATGGTGGTTCCCCAGCGCCACGAAGTACTTGGCGCCGGCCCGCTTGTACAGCGCCATCAGCCGTTCCGGATCCCAGTTCTCGGCGTGCCAGAGGTGGTCGATGTCTTTGAACCCGAGCTTCGACGGGTGCCCATAGTGCTCCACGTGGTACTTGTACTGCCCGCTCCCTTGCTGGTACATGTTCCTCGCATACCAGTCGCCCTCCTCGGGCTGGCACTGCGCGCTCCAATGCGCCCAGATGCCGAACTTGGCATCGCGGAACCAGTCGGGGCACTGGTACTGCTCAAGCGACTCCCAGGTTGGCTGAAAGGACGCGGCCGCGTCGTCAGCTCGGGCGTAGCGCGACATACCGAGGAGGGAGATTGCCGCCAGTACGGCTACTGCTGTGCATCCTCGAACTGCCAATCCGCTTCTCATCTTTGTCCTCTCACGAGCGCGATCGGGGCACAGCGACGCCCGTCCTTTCCGGTGCTTCCCTCAAGCGAATGTTGCGAAGGCGCGTCGCCACTCCCGCGAGCCTTCAACGGAGCAAGCCGCTGAGTCGACCGCGGATTGCCCGCAGCAGGTCGCCGGGACGGGTGACACGCGGACGCTCGGTCGCAAGCGAGTAGTGCCGGATGTTGAATGTCACCAGGAAGTGCGCCCCATTCTCTACTGCCGCCGCCAGAATGGGTAGGTCCTTGCTATCCGCCTGTCCCGCCAGTTGTGCCTCTGCCGCTACGGACGGATCGCCGGCTACAGTAACGCAAGCGGAGAGAAGTTGCTCGAAAGCACACACTGCTCCGGGGAGCTTGGCCTCCAGGTTCCGCCGCGCTTCCGCGACCGCCTGCGCAGAGGTGATCCCGGTCACGAGTCCCAGCTCCGCGGCTTTGAGCAGGAGGCGACCGGCTCCTGACCTGGACGCCGCGCCAGCGATCAGTACAGCGGCATCGAAGAACACCCGAGGAATCTCAATGGTCTGGTCCTGTTCCACGCCGCTCCTCGTTGTAGCGGATCCGCTGCTCGTCCAGCCCCTCGAGCAGGTCTGCGACCGCAAGGCCGGCAGACTTCCGCGCTGCCTCGATCCGGTCCCCCGACGCGTCCACGCGGGAAGGCGCCGCGCGCAACACCAGTGCGTTGCCGAAGTCCTCGATCAGCAGTCGGTCTCCCGGGAGCAGACCGTACTTCCGGCGCACCCTGGCCGGCAGGATCACCGCCCCGCTCTGGCTTATCTGGAGCGACACCGCCATGGTCATTCAGCTCCGCACTGAGTGTACCCTCAGCCGCCGCCTGGCTCAACCAGAAGGAGCGCACCCTCACAAGCGGCAACTTGTCCTCACCGCGCGCGGCGACGGAACTGGCGCGTGCAATCCCCGCGCGCGCCGGCACGGAACCTTCCAGCCCCCAAGACTGTCATACTGCCTGTATCAACAGCCCCCACCCCCTGAGACCTGCCCCGGGTGACAACCATGCGTCCCAGACAACTTGCAGCCGTCGTTGCGCCCCTGTGTGTGCTTTGCTGCGCCCTGCAGTCAGTGGTCCCTGCGGCCGAAGAGGGCAAGGAAGCCAGCGCCTACGCCGACCTGACCTTTGATTCCTACTCATTCCGCGGGAGATCGCACCGGGGACCGTACCTCCTCCCTCACGAGAAGATCGCGCCGCAGAGCGAGATGATCATCGTGAACTGGGTGCCGTACACGCGGAACAAAGACTACACCCTCGACTACGGCCTGGCGGCAATCCACTTCGTCAAGCCGCTTGGCCCGGACGACGAAATCACGGTTCGGTATGCCCACGCAAAGGGCGCGCCAGCCCGCAAGCCCACCCCCATCACCGGCGACACTGAACTCTATAGGAGCGAGACCAGCCAGGTCAAGCTGCTTACCGGCTACCAGGAGGACCCTAAGGGCAAGACCGAGGCACTGGGGAACTACGGGCTGGACATGAACACCCGCTGGATCCCCAAACTGCAGGTCTCGTCCACCTTCCTCGTCAGTGATCGCGTGGAGCGAGCGCCCGGCACAGGGCTGTTCGCGGCAGACAGCACGCGCTCAGCGGGGCAGTCGGCGGCAGGCTCCGCCCCCGACAACACAGCGATGCAGACGATCGCGACCCTCGACGGCGGCCGGTCGCGGATGGTTGCGGAGTTCACGCGTGCCGGTGAGGAGTACCAGGGCGTCGGCGCCGACAAAAAGCGCTTCAAGCCCGGCACGCAGAACCTCAACCTGAGCGCCACGCACACTGTCTCCGACAACGTCGCGCTCCGCGCGGCGCACACTGCCGTCGCGCAGGAGAAGCAAGGCGCAAAGATCGCCGACACCACGACCACCTCAGGCGGGGTCAACGTCAAGTTGGGCGCCAAGTCGGACGTGGATCTTTCTACCACGCGCGTTGACGCACAAGGACGGCCAACCACCGAGCAGCACCAGTTGACGTCCAAGGTGCAGGCGACGGACGAGGTCGCCGTGAGGCTCGCAGCCACGCGGACTCAGGTGGACGGTGGGAAGACCACCGACGCGCGCGAGGTCAGCAGCCAGGTCCGCCCGAACGACAGAGTAGCCGTGGATGTCTCTGCCGGTGAGACCCTGGTCGACGGAGAGAAGGCCACCGAGACGCGGCAGGTCAAGAGCCAGTTCAAGCCGACGGACAATGTCAACGTCGTCGCCACCTACGGGGAGACGGAGCACGTCCAGAGCCAAACGGACACCCGCAACGTCGCCGTCCAGGCAGCCGCAGGAGAGGCGCTCAAGGTGAAGGGGACCTTCAGCCAGACCGACCCGGCGCAGGGAGACGCTACCAAGGCCCACACCGCCGATGTCGAGTACCAGCCGCTCCAGGGCTTGAAGATGACCGGCACCGTGGCCGAGCAGACTGTCGGCGAAGCCAGCCGCAGTGCCACCGGTGGCGCACTCGTCGCCAGCCTGCGGCATGACCTGCAGGTCCGGGGGGCCTACACGAATCGCGAGTCGGACGGGCTGCCCGATCTCGGCGACACCCGCGACTTCCGCCTGAGCTTCACGCCCTTCGACAAGCTGCAACTCCAGGCCCAGCTCACGCAGCGCCCGGCAAAGGAGCTGTGGAAGCCGGAGGACGTCGAGCAGCAAAGTGTCCGGATCGGGTCGCAGCTCTCGCCGTCGTTGAACGTCTCCGGCGGCTACAGCTCGAAGGCATGGCTGACAGCCGACCGCACCATGGAGATCACCGACGTGCGCCTGCAGGTGGACTTCTTCCGCCGGCACTCGGTCTACGCCGGGCTCAGCCTTTCCGACGACGCGGCAGGCACCAGCGCGCTCCGCGAGAAGCTCTACTCCCTGGGGTACGCCTACCGCCTCGGCTCTGCGCTGAGTCTGTCGGTGGATGGCACGCTCACCGAGCGGGACGGTCCGTCTGCCGACTCCCAGTTGAACGACCGACCCGAGTACAACGTCGAGGGCAAGTTGAGCGCGCACTTTTAGTGCGGGGTCGTGTCGTTGGTCGTGCGGAGGGGGCTCAGATCCCGGCCAGCGGGCGCCCGCTGCGGGAATCCATGGGCTGCTTGATGATCTCCACCTGCACTGTCGCCAGCTTGCCGGCCCGATAGCGCGTCAGCGAGGCCTTGGAGCCGAGGCGCGCGTCGGAGACCAGCTTGCGGAGGGCGGACGGCGTCTCAACCTTAATCCCGTTGAACTCCGTGATCGCATCGCCCGGCAAGAGACCAGCGGCTTCTGCTGGAGAGTTGCGGTAGAGGTTGGAGACCAAGACCCCCGCAGCCCGCGGCAACCCCAGCCGCGCTGCCAATCGGTCGGTGATGGTCCGCACCAGAATCCCCACAAACCCCCGCGTGACTTGCCCGTCGCGGATCAGGTCCTCCGCAATCCGCTTGGCGAGGCCGGCGGGGATGGCGAAGCCGATGCCGTCGTAGCCGCCGCTCTCTGAGAAGATGGCGGTGTTGATCCCGATCAGCTCGCCGGCCACGTTGACCAGCGCGCCCCCGCTGTTTCCCGGGTTGATGGCGGCGTCGGTCTGGATGAAGTCCTCATAGCCCGAGATGCCCACATCGGCGCGCCCCTTCGCGCTGACAATGCCGGCGGTCACCGTTTGGCTGAGCCCGAAGGGGCTGCCGATGGCGACGACCCACTCGCCTACGCGGAGCCGGTCGGAGTCACCCCACTCCACGGAAGGCAGGTTCTTCCCGTCGATCCGAACGACTGCAACGTCGGTCGCGGTGTCGCTGCCCAGCAGTTTGGCGGGATACTCGCCCTTGCCCGGCACCACGACAGTGATCTCGTTGGCGCCCTCCACGACGTGGCCGGTTGTCACCACGCGCCCCGCCTTGGAGATCAGTACGCCCGACCCCAGGCTCTGCGGCCGGCGCTCCTCTTCCCTTGGCTCAAGCATCCCCGAGCCGCCGAAGAAGTGCTCAAAGAACGGGTCGTTGAACAGACCCTGCCGGCGGATGATCCGGGTCGTGTTGATGTTGACGACCGCCGGCGTAACGGCCTCGGCGACTTTGGCGAAGGCATCGCTGAGGCTGCCGAGAGACTGCGGCGGCATTACCGGCCCCGCCTCGACTTCCATCCCTCCTGATCCCGAGTTGCCGCGCCGCAGTGGACCCACCCACATGCCGACCAGCAGACCGACCAACACCGCCGCCACGACGCCGACGACTCGATTCTCAGACCTACGGAACATGCTGGCTTCTCCCTCGGGAATGCGTTTGCCCCTCTCCGGCTGGTCCGGCAGGTGAATCGGTTCCGGTGTGGGAGGGACGGCGCGGCCTCCTCACCCCCCAACTGATTCACCTGCCGGACGAGCCGGACAGGAGTCTGTTATTATTGTACTGGCGCGCTCCGCTCCGAACAACAAACTCCCACGGGCGCTAAACTGGCGCCCTATGCATCAGCCGCCACTCGTCGCCCCCCCCACGCCTCCCCCCGCCCGCGTTGTCCTCGTGCAGCCTCGCGGCTTTTGCGCGGGAGTGGTCCGCGCCGTCGATATCGTGGAGAAGGCACTGGCGCTGTATGAGGAGCCGGTCTACGTCAGGAAGGAGATCGTCCACAACCGCCGCGTCGTCGAAGACCTGCGCGCCGGGGGGGCGCTGTTCGTCGAGGAACTGACAGAAGTGCCCGACGGTGCCGTCGTCATCTTCAGCGCCCACGGCGTCGCGCCCGCCGTCCGTGACGAAGCTGCCCGCAAGAACCTGCGCGTGATCGACGCCACCTGTCCACTGGTGACCAAAGTTCACAGCGAGGCGCTCCGCTACGCCCGCGCCGGCCGCACCATCGTGCTCATCGGGCACAAGGGGCACGACGAGGTGATCGGCACCATGGGCGAAGCGCCGGCAGCCATGCGGGTGGTCACCACCCCGGACGAGGTCGCCTCGCTGGACATGCCGGATCCGGCCAAGGTGGCCTACCTGACGCAGACGACGCTCAGCGTCGACGACGCGAGGGAGATCGTGGGCGCTCTCCGCTCGCGGTTCCCCGACCTGCGCGGCCCCAAGAAGGACGACATCTGCTACGCCACGCAGAACCGCCAATCGGCGGTGAAGCGCCTGGCCGAGCAGGTCGACCTGGTCCTTGTCATCGGCGCCTACAACAGCTCCAACTCCTTGCGCCTGACCGAGGTCGCCCGGAGCTGCGGAGTGGAGGCGCACCTCATTGAGGACGCTGCCGACATCGAGGCCGACTGGGTCGCCGGCGGGCGGGCCGTCGGCATCACCGCGGGCGCCTCGACTCCGGAAGTGCTCGTGGAGGAGGTCGTCAGCTACTTCCGCTCGCTTGGCGTCAGTCAGGTCGACACGCTGGAGGCGGCGCAGGAGGAAGTGCGATTCTCGCTGCCTGCGGCGCTGAAGCAGGAATCGCGGTAGCCCGCGCGCAATGGGCTCACTGCGGCGGCGCGCCGCCCTTGCTGAATGCCTTGCCCAGCGCCTTGTCCAGGAGGTTCTGCAGGGCCGGCGGCACCAGCTTCCTCACAGTGGCGACGAAGGCCTTACTCGCCTCTTCCTGAGTCCTTTGGAGGCTCACTTTCCACTGCAGGCCTTCCTTGCTCAGAATGACTGGCAATTCAAGCTCAAGCGGCCGAGCGGGCTGCCCGAACATCGAGGGCAACTCCAAGGTCACCTTTGCCTGAACCGTAGCCTCGCTCCCCTGCTTGGTGGCTGCGCCGACCTCGAACTTGGTGAGTTTGGGCTGGCGCTGCGCCGAGGACTTGAGCCCGTCGATCAGTGACTGCGAGTCCTTGGTGCAGAGCGGCGCCAGGTCGGCGTACTTCTGCGCCTGCATGGCGGTGAGGTACTGTGTCGCCGTCTTGGTCGGCGTCGAGGCGAAGAGGAGGAGATAGGCTGCCGCGGCGCCGCCCAGTACCACCACGGCCGCCAGCGGCACCAACAGCTTCGCGCGCGACCCGGACTTCGCCGCCGCGCGCGCCGGCTTGGGTTTGGCCTTGGGCTTCTCCGCTTTGGGCGGCGGCGCGGCCGCTGCAGGCTGCGCCGGGGCCGGTTCCGCTGGCTGCAGCGCCCCGGCGGCCAACCGCGACTGCGCGCGCTCACGGGCCTGCTGTGCCTTCGCGTGGGCGGGGTCGAGGCGGACCGCTTCGTCAAACGCGTCCGCAGCGCCGGTGTCGTCGCCTGCCCGCTCGAGGGCGCAGCCGAGGTTGTAGCGCGCTACCGCGCTCTCCGGCTTGAGGCTCACTGCTTGCAGCAGTGACTCGGCGCCGGCCGCCGCCTGCCCAGTTTGCGCCAGTGCCATCCCCAGGTACATGTGCGCCTCGAAACAGCTCGGGTCGGCACCGGTCGCCGCCCTCAGCGCCTCGATTGCTTCCGCCGTCTTGCCCTGCTTCAGTAGTTGTACGCCTGCCTGCCAGTCTGTCGTATTCCCGGCCATGTGAACGACCTCCTACGAGGGTCAAGCTCTGCGCTGCGGGCTGCTCCGCGGGACGGCCCCGCCTGCTGACGAGCCGGCAAGCGTTTGGACAGGCCGTAGCATATCCGGGCCGCGGCGAGAACTCAATAGGGAGGCACAAAGCTCCCGGCGCCCGACTCGCTGCCCTCCGCGCGCAGGACCCACGTGGAGAGCGGAGAATAGGAGGCGCCGGAGGTCTCGCCCCAGCCGACACCATGAACCTGCTCCTCACCGCCACCGCCCGTTTCTCTGGTGACAGGCCGCCTGAAGCCAAGTCCGACCTGAAGGCCTTCTTGCGGATGCCGGACGGCACCACGCTGCTCTCTCGTGCCCTCGAGGCCGCCGCGGATTTCGCGGGCAGCGGGCGGAAGGTCGTCGTGGGGCCGCAGGAGGTGGCTGCCGCTGTTGCCGAGCGCCAGGGGCTGACGTATCTGGAAGAGGGCGCCGGCGACTTCGACTCGTTGCTCCGCGGGTTCCTGGCCTGTGCGGAGTCGCCGCGGATCACCGTGTGCGCAGCGCATCTCCCGCTCCTGGACGCAGCCGCGCTGGCGAACCTGGTGGCCAATGCGCCCGAAGACGCAGCCGTGAGTCTGCCCGTCTACACCCGGGACGAGTTCAAACGCCACTACCCAACCGTCCGCACCGCGTTCCTCAAGTTGGCCGACGGCGAACTGACCGGTGCCTCGGCTGCCGTCGTGCACGGGCCCACGATGCTGCGCGCAGAGCCACTCATCCGTCGCCTGTTCGAGGCCCGCACCAACCCGCTGGGTCTCGCCGGCATGTTGGGTCTGGGAATCGTGGGGAAGTTCCTGTCCGGAAAACTCACCAGCGAAGACGTGCGGGTCAAGGCGGAGTCACTCCTGAAGTGCCGCTGCACGCTGCTACGCTCCTGTTCCCCCAAGCTCGCGTTGAGCGTGACCACGCCGCTGTCGTGGGAGGACATCCGGGCTCTGCCGACGGGCGAGTAGCCGACGCGACTGCCAACCGCAAGCTGCCAGGGCGGTGGCAGACGAGGGGAGCGCCTATGGTTGGGGGCAAGTCGTGTCGGCGGCATCCGCGCCCTCGGCGTCACCCACGTGGGCGCCCGCCGGACCGCAGGGCCTCCTGGTGTTCGGGGGACCGCGCCGCCCCCCGTAGCCGTCCCCGCCAAGGCGACGGACCGCCCGCCCCCTTGCACCACCCGCTGACCTGGGGTAGACTTGGCTATCCCCCGTCAGCCGGGACCTCGGCGAGTGGTGGAAGTAGTTGTTTCGGCGACGGGACGCAGGGTTCGCGATGCGGAACGTGCGTGAGAAAGAGCAGACCTGCCTGCCTGCCTGCCTGCCTGCCTGCCGAACTATGCCTGAAGGGTGACCGATGGCGACGACGCGGACGATTGGTCAAGGGGCGACGGGTTGCGGTGTTGGGGTTGGTCGGGGGGCTGTTGCTCTTAGGCGCTTCGCCCATTGCCAACACGCAGTTCGCGTGGACGCTCCTGTTGTCCGCCACTCCCGACGCGCTATCGCCGGACGGCGTCAGCGCCTCGCAGCTCACGGCGACGCTGATGGATGAGTGGGGGATGCCCATGGACGAGGTAACCGTCGCGTTCTCCGCCACCAACGGGACGCTGTCTGCGGCTGAAGGCGTCACCGACGCCAACGGCCAAGCGACCGTCACGCTGACGGCGAGGACAGACCCCACCGCGATCACCGCGACCGCCTCCGCCTGTGGCGCGTGGGATGAGGTCGCGCTCTACGACCCGGCGCAGGCCGCCGGCGGCGATCCCGCGCCGCCCCCGCCGGTCCAAGTGGAGATCGTCTTCCCCGGCGGCGGCACGGTGGCGGGGATGAGCTTGCCGGTGTGGGGGCGGGTGACGGTGTCGGACTCGGCGTATCAGCCGGACGGCGCGGTCTGGCTGTACGCCAACGACCAGTGCGTGGACTTGGCGCAGCTCTCACTCCAGCCGGTGCCGGGCAACCCCACCGTGCAGCTCGGCCGGTGGGTGTGCGGCATGGGCGTGCCGCTGCACGGCGCGGCGAAGCAACAGACGCTGGTGGCGAAGGTGGACTGGACGCGGTGCTACGGCGTGCGGGTGCCCGACCCCGCCAACCCGGGCGAGTTCATCGACGAGCCCCGGGTGGAGTCAGGCACGGCGGCCAGCAACGCAGTGGCAATCACCGTGGACAACACGCCCACCGTTGCCGGGCCCACGGCATACGTCACCGTGCCTGCCGACCCCAACGACCCGGAGATGGGCAGCGTGGACGGGCCGGCGCCGTCGCCGCTCAAGGGCTCGCTCGGGCTGAAGGCGAAGGCCACGCCGGCCTCCATGTGGATTCCTTTCGACGCCGAGTTCCTGATGGGTGGCTACCTGAACGTCGACTCGGTGGACAGCGTGCGGTTCGAGGCCGGCGGGCTAATCCTGGCTGACGTGGCCCCGGGTCCCGAACCGGAGCTGGACCCGGCTGATCCGACGGGCCTGACGGTGATCTACCGCGCGTGGTGGGACACGGCGGAGCAATGGGAGGCGGGCGACGTCGGCGCCGACGGCAACCCGATTCCCCCGGGGCAATGGGGCGACCCGAAGTGGCCCGACGGTCCGGTGACGGTGACCGTGAAGGCATTCTCCGCTGCGACGCCCGACCCGTTCGTGGGTGAGAGTTCCGCCGACTTGGAGCTGAAGAACAAGGGCACGGTCACCGGCGCGGTGCTGGACGGCAAGTCCGACACGCCGGTGGCGCTGGCGGAGGTAAGGGCGGTGCGGTACTACTCCGTCTACATCGGTCCGCCGGAACCCGAGCCACCGGCCGACCCGGAGGACGCCGCTGCCTGGGACGCCTACCTGGCCGCCCTCGAAGCGTGGCGCAGCGGTCTCGACGACCCGGCGAACAGGGTCGAGGTCGAGAAGGTCTTCGACAGCGACACCACCGAAGCGGATGGCGCATACGAGCTGGAGCTGTACCCGGGCGGGTACACGCTCATCTGTGAGCACGGCAAGTACGTCCGTGGGACGGCGGGCATCGGCATGCCGCCCGGCGGGGAGCTGACGCACGACTTCGAACTGCGGCGGCGGCTGAACGTGACGATCACGCCGAACATCTTCCCCGAGGGCTACACCGGGACCGTCACGATCCATGTCGAGCTGTTGGACGAAGACGGCAACCCGGCGGCAGGCACCACCACCATCACCGTCAACGTCTGCGGTCAGCAGATCGAAGTGACCGTCACCGACGGCACGGGCGACGCGACGGTGACGGTCGGCCCGTTGGGCTGCGGT
>Ga0210054_1000581_pt1 | contig 33960 bp, 34 predicted proteins | sample CryGeymeta201516_FD_185470 | JGI IMG/M metagenome (GOLD analysis project Ga0210054, IMG submission 185470) | Groundwater microbial communities from Crystal Geyser aquifers in Utah, USA - Crystal Geyser metaG 2015-16 (SPAdes) (version 2) | ecosystem: Environmental > Aquatic > Deep subsurface >... | reverse complement strand
CGCGGAACTTCCCCGGCAGGCGTGCAGCAGACGTAGGACAGAGGGTATTCTCCCAGACGGAGCCGAAGTCGCACCGGGACTTCGGTGTGTTCCCAACCTTCGCGGGTATACGTGTCGACTGCCGGGCGCCGCTCAGCCGAGAAGGTCGCGGTACACTTCGACCGTTTTCTCGACGTTCCGTTCCACGCTGAAAAGGAGGCGAGCGCGGCGGCGCCCCCCTGCGCCCATCCGCGCTGCGTCCGCGCGGTTCCGGGCGACCTCCAGCATCGCCGCGGCCAGCGCTGCGGGATCTTGCTGGGGGACGAGCAGACCGGTGGCGCCCTGCTCGACGATCTCTCTCGGGCCGCCAGCACCGGTCGCGACGACCGGTTTCCCCAGCAGCATCGCCTCCACGAGCACCCGACCGAAGGGCTCGCCATGGGAGGGGAGCACAAGGCAGTCTACGGCGTCCAGCACGTCGCCGATGTCTTCCCGGTGCCCGGTGACGATTGCTCGGCCCGCCAAAGGCGGCGCGGCTGCCCTGGCCCGCACTTCGGTGCAGAGGTCCGGATGGTCCCCGAACAGGTCGTCTCCCACCAGGGCGAAGCGAGCCTCGTCAAACTTGTTGGCCACGATCGTCGCCGCGTTGAGGAAGTCGCGATGACCCTTCCACGGCACAATCTGCCCGGCCATCCCGAAGACTACCTGTTCGTCAGTGCACCCCCATTCCGCGCGGATTTCCGCGCGTCGGTTGTGCGTCTCGGGAGCCGCAACGCCCGGGTGGATGACGGCGATCTTCTCGCTCTCAGTGCCCTCTTCGACGAGTTTGTCCGCTGCCGCCTGCGAGATCGCGAGGATCGCTCGCGCTTGGGTGGAAAGCCACGGTGCCCAGCGCCCCAGCGACACGAGATCGCGAACGTGCCACACCAGGGGTGCGCCGAGGCGGGGACGGGCGTAGGCGGCGAAGAGGTGTGCGGTGGTACTGTTGGAGTGGACTACGTCGACCTCATTGCGCCGAGACAGACCCTCCAGCCGATGGGCGACGCGTTCGAGGGTTAGGCCCAGGCGTGCCAGCCGAAGCGGGTTCTTCGTTCGGTGGACGCGGTAGAGCGGCGCCCGGTCAACCGGCACTCCCAGCGCTTGGAGCCTGTCGGCCAGAGGACCCGGCCCCGGGAGGACAACGCGCGAATCGACGCCCGCGCCGCGCGCGCCCGCTACCATCGAGAGCAGGCTCGTCTCCGCGCCGCCCACCTGGGAAACGTGGTTGAGGTAGAGGACGCGCATGAGGCTACCGGTGGGGCGGCCGAGGAGCGCCGCTCAATCGCCTCCCGCAAGCTTCTTCTCGACAAACTCCGCGACGGAATTGACATTCTCAAACAGGTCGAGGCTGAACTCGTCGTCTTCCATGGAGACGCCGAAGTCCTCCTCAAGCCCCACGACCACCTCGAACAGGGCAACTGAGTCGATGTTGTACGTGTCCATCAACGACTCATCGTCCTTGATGTCTTCCGGCGCCACGTTGAGGAACAGGCGCTCGACGATCATTGCTTTCAGTTTGGGTTTCAGTTCATCGCTTGCCATGCGTGCCACTTCCTCCTCCACAGTCCATAACGTTCTCGAACAAGACGCGCCCGCCTTGCTGGGCGCCCGAGCCGTAGTGGCCCGACGCAGCAAGCCGGGCTACTGCGGAACCGGCGGCGGGCACTGCTCGATGGTTTTCCGGGGCAGGTCGCGCCACTTTGCTTCCTCGTCGGTCGGGCCGCCCTCGGAAGCGAACACGTGCTGCCACCGCTTCTTGAACGTCATGCCGTTTCTAATCGTAACGTACTGAAAGTTGAGGTCAACGGAGCGGCTGGTAGTGGTGTGCTCGTAGTGGTACATCGCCGCCGAGGGGACGTACAGAACTCGGTACCCGGCAGCCCGAGCCCGGTAGCAGAAGTCCAGGTCCTCGTATTGCACCGGGCTGAACACCTCGTCCAGCATGCCGATCTCCTCGACCAGGGCGCGCCGGAACATGAGGCAGGCACTGATAACGCACTGCACTTCCTTCTGCTCGTTGTGCTCGGGGGCGTCGCCCGCCTCACCACGGCCCAGGTACTGGATGCGACCGTTGGGGGTGACGGCGCACCCGGCGAATTCGAGAGCGTGTGGTGGCCACGGGAACAACAGCTTGGCGCTGACGATGCCGGTCTGCGGGTCCGCCTCCAGTGCGCTCCGCAGCTTCTCCAGCCAGTCGCGGTCGCGCACGAGCACGTCGTTGTCGACGAACGCGAGGTACTCGCCGGTCGCTCGCTCTAGAGCCTGGTTACGGCCGACAATGGCGCCCACATTGGAATCGTTGGTGAGCAGCTCGCAGTGGATGCCCCGCTGCTGCGCCTTTTCCCGGAACTCCTGGAGCACGGTGGGTGTCGCGTCTGCAGAGCCGTTGTCGACGGCAATGACCTCCAGCGGCGAGTAGGTGGAGTACAGCAAGCTATCCAGGCACGCCGCTGAGTAGGCGGCCTTGTTGTGGTTGAGGACGAGGATCGAGACGAGACCGGTGTTCGACATGGCGGGGCTGTCAGCAGGGGCTGTTGGCACGAGCCCTCGGTGCGCGCGGACGTACCGGGTGTGTCAGTACTCCTCCAGCAAGTGGCGCGCGGCCGCGGCGATCTTGGCGGCGTTGGGCAATGTCGCTTGCTCGAGGGAGTTGGCGTTGGGAATTGGGATATCCAAAGCGGCGACGCGGGTGAGGGGCGCTTCGAGCAGGTCGAATGCCTGCTCCGACAACTGTGCCGAGATCTCGGCGCAGACGCCGCCGGTCTTCGGCCCCTCTTCAACGAGGACGACCCGCCCGGTCTTCTCCAGGGAGGTGAGAACCGTATCGAGATCCAGTGGCGCCAAGCTCCTCAGGTCGATCAGTTCGACGGAGGCGCCGGCCTGCTCCAGAGCGTCGCACGCCTTCTCGCATTCCTCGACCATCCGGGAGTAGGCGACGAGCGTGAGGTCGCCTCCCTCGCGGACGACGCGCGCTTTGCCGAGCGGAACGAGGTACTCCTCGTCGGGGACTTCGCGCTTTCGGTTGTAGAGCAGTTTTCCCTCGATGAACAGGACCGGGTTGTCATCGCGGATGGCGGATTTCAGCATGCCCTTGGCGTCGGCCGGCGTTGCCGGCGCGGCGATCTTGAGCCCGGGCACGCTCAGGAACATGGACTCGAGGCTCTGCGAGTGCGTCGGTCCGTAGCACCGACCGCCGCCGGCGGGGGTGCGGATCACCAACGGGACCTTCGCCTGCTCTCCGTAGACGTAGTGGAATTTGGTGGCGTGGTTGAGAATCTGGTCCATGGCAAGGGTGAGGAAGTCCATGAACATGATCTCGACCACGGGCCGCTGTCCCAGCAGGGCGGCGCCTGTGGCTACGCCGACGATGGAGTTCTCGGAGATGGGCGTGTTCATCACGCGAGTCGGGAAGCGTTCCGATAGACCGGCGGTGGTGCGGAAGGCGCCGCCGTACGTCTCGATGTCTTCGCCCAGGCAGAACACGCGTTCGTCGCGCGCCATTTCTTCGGCTAACGCGTCGCGGATTGCCCAGGAGTAGTAGAGTTCAGCCATGGCGGGTGATTGGAGGCAGGGGTGGCTCGGCGACTGCGTAACTTGGTCGGGCAGGCTCAGGCGAACAGACCGGCCGCGGCGGTGGCTCCTTCGGGCTCGGGAGACTGGTCGGCGAAGTCAACGGACTCGTCGATGAGGCGTTTCATCTCCTCGCGGAGCTGGTCGAGTTGGGGCTGGCTGACGCCGTGAGTCAGCAAGTGCTCCGCAAGGCGCGGGATCGGGTCCCGCGCGTGCCAGTGGGCCTCTTCGTCGGTGGTTCGGTACTCCCGCTTGTCGGACTTGGAGTGTCCGTAGAACCGGTACGTCTTTGCCTCCAGGAGCGTTGGTCCCTCGCCGGCGCGGGCGCGGACCGCTGCGGTGCCGACGGCGTCGTAGACGGCGAACAGGTCATTGCCGTCCACGACGACACCGGGAATGCCATAGGCTGCGGCGCGGTCCGCCACACTCGCGACTGGAATCGTCTGTTCGGCCGGAGTGAACATGGCGTACAGGTTGTTCTCGCAGAGGTAGATCACGGGCAACTTCCAGATCGCGCCCATGTTGATTGCCTCATGGAACGTTCCCTGATTCGAGGCGCCTTCGCCGAAGAAGCAGCCGACGACTTCGCTGCGTCCCTGCTGCTTGATGGCCAGCGCGGCGCCCGTGGCAACGGGGATCAGACCGCCGGTGATGCCGTTGGAGCCGAGGAATCCCAGCTCGAAGCACGCCACGTGTTGACTTCCCCCGCGGCCGCCGGCATAGCCTGTTACTTTGCCGAACAACTCGGCCATGATGAGCTTTGGGTCGCCGCCCTTCGCAAGGAAGTGCCCGTGCCCGCGGTGGGTGCTGCTGATGAGATCGGCCGGGCGCAGCGCGGCGCAGGTGCCGACGGCAATGGCTTCCTGTCCGGCGTAGAGGTGAGAGGTGCCGCGGATGACGCCTTGACTGAACAGGGCATCCACGCGGTCCTCGAACTCGCGGATGAGGAGCATCGAGCGGTAGCAGTCCACGAGCTGCTGGGTCGTCAGGCTCATGAGGTGGCAGCCGCCCCCTCGCCACGCCGGAGGGCCAGCGAAACGCAGCCGCCACCGCGGTCGACCGAGTTGATCAGCGCGGCCGAGCCGCTCTCGGTCTCTCCGAGCGCTGCAATCGCGCAGAGCGGTCCCCCTGCAGCCAGCGGCTCGCCGAGCCGCTGCTTCAGGGCGTGGCAGTTTGGTGCCAGCTCGCCGAACAGTTCGTCCACCGCGCGGCGTTCGGCTCCATCACTAACGCCAGTTCCGTTGGCACTGAGGTAGAGGCTGTCCACCTCGGCGGCCGAGATTCCGGCGCCGGCGAGCGCCTGCTGCATCGCGCGTCTCACGCCGTCGCCATTGAACTCGAGGTCATTCGCCATCCCGCAGCCTGCAAACGTCGCGAGCACGCGGGCTCCGCGCGCCCGGGCGTGTTCCGCGGTCTCCAACACAAGCACTCCGGAGCCTTCGCCGAGCCGCCACCCTTCGGCGCTCCCGTCGGGTGCCAGCGTCCCGGCATCGCAGAGAGCGCGGAACAGCGTCTCGCAGAGGGCGTCGGTGCCACCGGCAAGGAGCACCTCGGCTTGACCGCTGCGGAGAACGTCGCACGCATGGGCAATGGCGGTCAGCCCGGAGGTCAGCCCGTTGGTGTACGCGCAGTGGAATCCCTGGATGCCGAACTCGATGGCCACGAGGCTGATGGGGGTGTTCACGTAGGAGTGACTGAACAGCAGCGAGTTCGCGAACTTCGCGCCCTTTGTGAGCAAACGCTCATAGAACGTCCGCATCGTCCCCAGGCAACCGTATGCGCTGCCGAGACAGACGCCGACTCGGTGGCGATTGTCGTCGGTGAGGGTGAGACCGGCGTCCCGCAACGCCAGGCTGGCGGAGGCAAGGGCGAACTCCGAGCACCGGTCGAGGTACGTCTTCTCCGACGCCAAGTGCTCACCCAGGTTGAGACCCTTGACCTCAACGGCGGCGGAGCAGGGGAGACCGTCGGTCGGGAACAAGGAAACGGGAGCAACGAAGTCCTCACCGGAACGAACGCCGCGAAGGAACTCGTCTCGCCCGATGCCTGCTGCGCTTACGGGACCGACGCCGGTGAGGACGACCTGCGGTTCGGCGATCATGCCTCACCTCCACCCAGTGACTTCCGCAGCACAACTGCCGAGTTGTTGCCCCCGATGCCTGCAGAGATGGAGACCGCCGTCGCAATGTGCTGCGCCCGCGCCTCGTTGGGGACGCAGTCCAGATCGCACTCGGGGTCGGGCGTCTCGTAGTGGATGGTGGGCGGCACAATTCCGTCGCGCATCGTCAGCAGCGTGGCAATCGCCTCCATAGCTCCGGCGGCGGCCATGCCGTGGCCGGTGGCGCCCTTGATGGAAGTCATCGGGATTTCGTACGCGCGTTGCCCCAGGATCTCCTTGACGGCTTGCATCTCTGCCACGTCATGGTATTGCGTGCCGGTGGCGTGGGCGTTCACATAGTCGACCTCGGTTGGTGCAACCTGCGCGCTGACCAGCGCCATCCGAAGCACCGAGACCATGCCGGCGCCCCCCTTGTCGGGGGCCGTCAAGTGATAGGCGTTGTTGTTGACGCCGTACCCAAGCATGAGTCCGTAGATCCTCGCGCCGCGGCGCAGCGCGTGTTCGAGGTCCTCCAACACGAGCATCCCCGCCCCTTCAGCGAAGACTGTTCCGCTTCGGTTCTTGTCAAACGGGCGGCACGTGTCGGGAGAGATGGTCCGCAGGATGCTCAGTCCGGCCAGGCTCGAAAGCCCCAGGCTGTCGTGGCCGCCTGTCACCACGACGTCGGCTCGCCCCGCGCGACACAGGTCGAACGCGGTCCCCATTGCGGTTGCGCCGGAAGAGCACGAGTTGGAGAGCGTCAGCTTCGGTCCCCCGGCGCGCAGCAGCCGTGCCGTGTGATCAGCCGCGTCGTTGAAGGCGAAGCTACTGAACAGAGCCGGGTCCGCGTCGCCCCCGGCGAGGTCGGCGCAGTAGACTTCCCAGGACTCGGCGCCGCCGAAGTTGGTGGAGAAGGCGACTCCGACGCGGTCCGGGTCTGGCGGAGTTGCGGTTAAACCGGCGTCAGTCCAAGCGTCCCAGGCGGCGGCGAGGGCATACTGCGACGCCTCGTCGAGATCCCCAAAGGCTCCTGCTGCAGCGTCTGCGGGCAAGTGCTCGCTCAGTGCGAACTCCTGCACCTCCCCGGCATTCTCGTTCCGCAAGCCGGTGGTGTCGAGCTTGGTGATGGGGCGGAGCCCGCACTCGCCTGCGCACAGCGCGCGCCAGAAGGTGTCGACGCTGTCGCCGAGGCAAGAAACGATGCCAACACCGGTGATTGCTACCTGTCGCATCAGCTTTTCCGTTCCAGCAGGCGGACGCTGACTCCCGTCGTCTTGTCCGGCCGTGCGTCCCCTTCGTGGGCGCCAGCGTCGGTCTTTCCGTTGGCCGAGGCCAGCCATACGGCGTCCGGGTCGAAGCGCCAGTCCTTGTCGAAGAAGCCAGCACACAAGAACCGATTGGTCTTGTCGCTGGCGTCGACTTCGCTGCTATAGACGATGAAATCCGGCAGGAGGTCAAACTTGTGGTTGATTGGTAGCGCGTCGCCCCAGAACCGGCCGGTGCAGAACACGGCAAGTCGGTTCACAGCCAGGGGATTCGGGTAGCAGAGCATGAAGCCAAGCCGGTCTGCCTTGTAGTCATAGGTGCGGTCCCCGAGGCACACAGTTCCATTCTCCAGTCGAAACGGCAGTTTGTCGCGCATCTGCCCTACCAGGGAGTTGGTGCCCTCATCGCCGAAGAGCACGAGGTTCCGGCCTTTGAGGTCGGCGTCGGTCACGGCGGTGTCGGGCTTCACCTCGGGAATGCCGTCTGCGAACTGCTGCCACTCGCGGGCGGCACGTTTCGCCTGGTCCAGCAGGTCTGTGTCCGCGGTGTCGTCACCACTCGTCCCGTAGACGAAGGTGAACGCCTCGTTGTACGCCTCTCTGACGGGCCCGGAGAGCCGCCACGACTTGGGGACTGCGCCGTTGGGCACGTCGCCTTCGTCGGGAGTGCCGACGCGAATGGCGAGATGGTCGCCGGCCTTCGGCTTGCCTGCGAACGCCTGCTTGCCATTGACTTTGACGAACACGTCGCGCGTGTAGTCCAGCAAACCGGGGGCGAAAGTCACCGTGAGGGCGGCCACGTTTTGCGTGGTGATCTCGAGGGCGTTGCCCTCAGCGGCTTCGGCGCGAACGGTGGTGCGCTGCCCCCACTTGATGAACTCGTCCAGAGCTACCCAGTAGGCGCGCCGGTACTTGGGCAGGTACGTGGTGTACGTGACTACCTTGGGTACAGGGTCGCGGCGGAACTTGTCGAACCAGTCCAGCATCCGTACGTAGCAGTCGGTCTTGAAGTAGATCCAGTGGTCTTCCCCGGGGATCTCCTCGTACTTCGCCTTGAAGCCGCGCTTCTCGAACTCCTTCAGGATGCGGTGCGAGTTTTCGGGGTCCACCAGAGTATCGTGCTGGCCCTGCTGTAGGTGCGTCGGCACGTTGCGCAGGTTTTCGACCAGGTCGAGGGGGTTGTCGGCATCGATCAGAGGCCGCTTGAAGCCCGCGACTTTGTCCCGCTTGAGCTTCTGCCAGAAGTAGTGGTCCGTTCGTCCGCAAGCGGGAGCGATGGCTGCGAAGAGGTCCGGGTAGTGCATCCCGACCGCGTAAACTCCGTACCCGCCCATGGAGACGCCCGCCAGGTAGACCCGGTCGGGGTCGATGTTGAACACCTTGCGGCACTCCGCGGTCGCCTTCAACGTGTCCACCTCGCCGATGCTCACGAAGTCGGTGTTGCGGCGACCGTAGGGAATCAGCAGCACGTAGCCACGATCCTCGAACACCTGCAGCACGTCGCGGGAGGGCAGCCAGGCGTTGACCTTGTCAATGGACGGATCGTAGCCGTGCAGGAAGACAACCAGCGGCCACTGCTTGTCTCTGGTGTAGGCTTTGGGCACGTTCACCCAGTAGGGTTGCGGGGAGCGGTCGGCGGCGGAGACGTATGCCCGCTCCTGGAGCCCCGTCATGCCTTCGTAGATCGGGGTGCCGCGCTTGCTCAAGTCGAGCGCCTGTTGGACGACCTTCAACTCGTCCTCGACTCGCGCGGAGCTGTAATAGTAGGACGAACTCCTTGCCGCCAGCATCCGAGCCTTCTCGAGTCGGAGAAGGAGGAACGGCCCATTGATCTGGTAGGTGGCGGACTTGGGGTCGGTGTTGGACAGGTAGTCGTTGGTGGCCGCGGTGAGGTCTTTCAGCTTCTTGGCGGTCTCTGTTTCCGCCTTTGCGGAGTTCGGGGCGACCGCGCCCTGTCCGTCCTCTTCCTGCGCCCTCAGCCAGTGGCTGCCGCCCAAACTTGCGCACACCAGTGCCGCCAGTAGGGCGGTCAACCAGCAGATCGCCCGTCCGCGTAGCTTGCCCTGCAACCGCTGCCGAATGCTGTTCACTGCGCTACATCCTCAATCCGCCGTCCACCGAGAGCACCTGTCCGGTCAGGTAATCCGCTGCGGGGGAGGCTAAGAACACGACCACGGACGCGACTTCCTCCGGTGCCCCAAAGCGGGCGGCGGGAATCATGCTCAGGAGCTGTTGCCGGCGGTTGTCCTTCATATCCGAGGTGATCTCAGTCTCGATCAACCCCGGGGCCAAAGCGTTGACGGTAACGCCGCGTGCCGCCAACTCACGCGCCGCGGCCTTCGTCATCCCGATCATCCCGGCTTTGGCGGCGGAGTAGTTGACCCGCAGCATGTCGCCCAGGAGACCGGCAGCGGAGGAGATGTTGATGATCTTCCCGCTCTTCTGCCGGACCATCTGCTTGCTGACCGCTTTGGTGCAGAAGAAGGCCCCTTTCAGGTTCGTGTCGAGGACCTCGTCCCAGTCTGCTTCGGACATGAATGCCAGGAACTTGTCGCGCACGATGCCGGCGTTGTTGACCAGCACGTCGATCTTGCCAAACGCCTCCAGCGCTGCCTGCACCATTCGGTCCACGTCGGTGGCGACGCCCACGTCTGCCTGCACGCAGATGGCGCGACGCCCCTTGCTCTCGATCTCCGTCACCACAGAGTTTGCCTCGGCATCGCGCGCGCGGTAGTTGACGAGCACGTCAGCCCCAGCGTCCGCCAGCGCAAGCGCGATGGCCTTCCCGATGCCGCGGGAGCTGCCAGTGACGAGAGCGGATTTTCCGTCGAGAATCATGGGGCGGAGTACCTGGGTGACGGGGTCGAGCCTCAGACTGGGGCGTGCGGCGACGGGGCGCTAGTGCGGCGAGACTTCAGGCCGCCCTCTCCATGAGGACGTCAGCGATCGCGTGGCTGTTGCTGTGGGACATCGTGAGGTGAATGGCGCCGACTCCCCACTGCTCCGCAAGCTCCTTTGCGCGACCGTGCAACTGGATGGTCGGGCGTGCGCCGGGCTGACGGGCAATTTGGACAGTCTTCCAGTGCACTCCGTTTCGCCACCCTGTGCCTAAGGCTTTGCTGGCGGCCTCTTTGGCGGCAATCCGCGCGGCGAAGTGCTGGGCAAAGCTGCGGCGACTGCGGCAGTAGTCGATCTCGTCCTGGAAGAACACTTTCCCCAAGAACCGTTCATCCCACTTGGCGATGAGTGCCGCCACCCGGTCGATCTCCACAATGTCTGTCCCGATGCCGTGGATCAGCATGGCTGCCCTTGCTGCTGGCGCTGGACGAGGAACCGCTCCACGTCCTCTTCCGAGAGCATCTTCGCGTCCGAAGTCTGAGCGATCTCTTCGAGGTCTACTCCTGCTTCGCGTGCCCGCGCGCGGGCCTTCGGGGTGGCTCGGACGCCTCGGCCCGCACGCGCCTTGCGAATCAGGGGCGTCGCGCCGACAGCGTTGGCTTCGAGTTGCTGCTCGGCCTGCTTCTTGGCGAGCAGCTCCGAGTTCTCCTGGTCGACGTCGGGCAGTGCGTCGTCCGGTTCCCCGAGCACGCCGATGACATAGCCCACCGGCACCGCGCTCTTCTCCTGGGCGACGAGGCGACGCAGTACGCCGGCGCCGGGAGATTCGTACTCGAACGTCGCCTTGTCGGTGATCAGCTCGACCAGAGGCTCTTCGTTCTCGACCCGGTCTCCCTCCGCCTTCAGCCATTGGCCGACGGTGGCCTCCTCGAAGTTCTCGTAGAACTGCTCAATGATGACGCGAGTGATCAAGCCGCTCCTCCGAATGCATGCGGGCAGTCAGCCCGCACCTGCAACCATGCCGCCATGCGGCCGCCCCAAGCCGCTCCAAGGCCTGTAGAGAAACCGGGGAACCGGCGACCGGACAGCCCCTGAGAGCACGCGCCTACTTGCCGGCCAGTACCTTCTTGATCGCCTCGTCAATCTCACCGGCCGTCTTCGCCCCGAACCCTGTCTCCACGTACGTGATCACTCCCTCCGGGTTGACAACACACACGGTGGGATGCGACTGCACGCCGAACTTCGCCGCGACTTGTTTGCTCACGGCGCTCCCGCACGTCTCAAAGGTGGGCGCTGGCTTGAGGCGCTGAAAATAGGCGTCCAGCTCTTCCTTCGTCTCAATGTCCAACGCGAAGCCCACCAGGGTGACTTTGGGCGAGTACTTAGTGTTGAGCTTCTCCATAGCGGGGAGGTGAGCGCCGGTGACCGGAAGGAACTTGCGCCAAAACGTCAGGACAACTGCCTCGCCCGGACTGCACAGTGACTTCAGGTTTGCGGTCTTCCCCGAAAGCGCTTTGATAAAGAGCGGCGGGATCTTGTTGCCCACTTCCAGCTCGCCCGCGGCCACGCACCCGGAAGCCGCGATGATGCCGGCCAAGCAGCTAAGCAAGAGCCCCCCGCGGAGGGAGCCTCTGGAGTAACACATCTGTACGTCCTTCTTTCGAGTCAGCGGAGCTGACCAACGGCAGCGACTGGCGCGAACGACCGGCCAACGCGTTCCAACAGCTTATCTTCGCCGCGCTACGCCGGCAAGTGCCCCGCACCAGTGAAGGCAGGGCGCTCTGTACCTACGAGTTGTGACGCGGCGGTCCTGGTCTCGACGCTTCGTCCGGCGGGAAGTTCCGCTTTCCCGAGACGAGGAATGGAGTGCAAGGGGGTACTGAGTCACCGCCTGCGTAACAGCGCTTGCCGAAGGTCGGCGAGAATGTCCTCCGGGTCTTCCAGGCCGACAGACAGCCGCACGAGACCGTCCGTGATGCCGGCTTCCCGGCGGGCCGACTCCGGAACGTGGAAATGGGTCGAGGAAGCGGGATGGCAGAGCAGCGTCTTCACGTCGCCGAGGCTGACAGCCCGGGTGCAGAGCTGGACGCCGTCGATCAGTTTGCGGCCGGCGTCCAGACCGCCGGCGAGTTCGAAACAGACCATCCCGCCGAACCCCGTCATCTGTCGAGCAGCGAGTTCGTGCTGGGGGTGGCTCGGCAGTCCCGGGTAGGCCACCCACGCAACTTCGGGGGTAGCCTCCAGAGCCTCCGCGACCAATTGGGCGTTGCGGTTGTGCCGCTCCATGCGGAGCGGGAACGTCTGCATGCCCCGCAAGCCCAGGAATGCGTTGAACGGGCTCGGCGTGCCGCCCAGTTCGATCTGCGTTGACCACAGCGAGTCGACAAACGCGTGCGAACCGGCAATGGCCCCGCCGATCAAGTCGCCATGCCCCCCCAGGTACTTGGTCGTGCTGTGGAGGACGGCAGTCGCGCCGAAGGCCAACGGCCGCTGGTTGAGCGGTGTGGCGAAGGTGTTGTCCACCAGCAGCACCGCGCCCGCCCGGTGCGCCAACTCGCCGACTGCGGTCAGATCCGTTAGCTGGAGCGTTGGGTTGCCCGGTGTCTCCGCGTAGATCAGTCTCGTGTTGGGGCGCACGGCGGCAGCGAACGCCGCCGCGTCGGTGCCGTCCACCAGCGAGACCTCCACGCCCATGGTCGGGAGCCGGCGGTAGAACAGCGTGAACGACGCGGAGTAGACATTTCGGGCGCAGATGGCGTGATCGCCGTGCTTGACCTGGGAGAGAACAGCGGTGGACACGGCTGCCATGCCGGAGGCCGTGGCCAGCGCTGCTTCGGCCCCTTCCAGCGCGGCGAGTTTCTGCTCGAAGGCCGCTGTTGTCGGGTTGCCCCAGCGGGTGTAGACGTACTGGTCCCGGCCGTCTGCGAAGGCGTCCTCGGCGTGCTTTGCGTCGCGGAAGGCGAAGGATGCTGTCTGGTAGATCGGGGTCGCCGTGGCGCCGGTGCCAGGTTCCGGTTCCTGGCCCGCGTGGATCGCCATCGTGTGGAGGTTGGGGGGCGTGTGCATAGGTGCGGTGGTCCAGTCTGCGGGGTCTGGCAAGCTCTGTCGCCATTGTAGGAGTGCCGAGCGCACCCGTCAACACGGCGCCTCGGCCGCTTGACGAGCCGTCGGCGCGATGGTACACTGTGCGTGTCGGTAATGAACCGGCGCTTAGGTCTCATCGCGAGTGTACTAATCGGCGTGGCGAGGTGCACGGCAACCTCCCGGAGCCAACGCTCCGGAAAGGTGCTACACCCACGAGACGGATCTCCGCGAGGATGAGCGAATGCGTTGTTTGGACGCCTCCGCCGCCCGCGGAGGCGTTTGTCGTTCTGGGACCTATGACGAGCGCAGGAGATGCTGAGCACGCCAGGCGTGCCACAAGGGATTGGGCCCGACGCTCCTGCCCGCAAACCCACCGGCGGAACCCGCCTGTGGCAGTGCGAATGCCCACCCGTGGTGCCACGGTGCCTGCGGGAACCATAGGAGGCTGGTCATGCTCATCGAACTCTCCCCGTACGTCCGCCGCCAGGCACAACGGCTCTGCCGATTCTCCCCGTCTTTGGTCGAAGACGCCTACTCGGAGGGCCGCCTGCGGGTCTGGGAGCTGCTGCAGACCGGGATCCAGGACGAGGCGTATCTCCTGAAGTCCTCCGCCAACCGAATCCGCAACTTCCTGGCCCACGAGAGCTACGAGCCCAAGCCGCTGGACGGCCAGAAGGCGGACGCGGAGGGGCGAGCCGACCCCCTCGAGGCATTGCCCGATGCGGCACAGCACTACGAAGAGGTGCTCTCCCGGGCCTGGCTGGGCACGCTGCAGGAGACCCTGCGGTCCGCGCTGGAGAAGGAGCTGTTCACGCGGGAGGCGAAGACCGACGCCGAGCGAGTGGCGCTGCACCGCTTCCGCCGCTCGCAGTCGGCGCGCGAGTTGGCGACGGGGCTCTCCCTTGCGTAGAATGTAGGTGATCAACAGAGACCGGCGAACCTGCCGACTCGCGGTGTACCTCATGAGCAAGGACCTCAGACCCTCTCTCGATGCCTGGCCCTACAACGAAGACGAGCGGGTGACAGCCCGCAAGATCGTCGGCGCCGACGGAACGCCCAAAATCCAGATGCGCCTGGAGATGGGCATTTTGCAGATGGAGCTGACCGGGCGCCCCGACGGCCAACGCCCCTATGGGTACGACTCTCTGCTCGAACTCTTCGAAGATGCCCTGGAGCGGCACCGCTTCAGCGACGAGGAGTTCTCCCTGGACAGCGGCGACTGCGGCGCGTTGCACCATGAGTCGATGCTCTACTTCCACCGCCGGCTCTGCTGCCTGCAGATCGGCGAGTTCCAGCAGGCCGAAAGCGACGCCGAACACAACCTCCGCATCATCGACCTGCTGGAGGAGTACGCGGAAGACCGCCAGGATTGGGTCTCCTCCGAGCAGCATCGGGCGTACGTGATCAGCCACCTGACTCAGGCGCGGGCAATGCGTGTTCTGCATGAGCGCGGGCCGATCCCCGCACTGCGGCATGTGGAAGAGGGCGAAGGCGCTCTCCGGAAGCTCCTGGCCAAGTACGGGCGCCCCGAGCTTGCCACCCGAACGCCTGAGTTCCACTTCCTGCAAGAGCTGCGGAAGCAGATCGAGTCGGGAGCGCCGCTTAGCGAGCGGGACCGGCTGGACATCCAGCTCCGCAATGCAGTGCGCGCCGAGCGATACGAGGAAGCCGCTCGGCTGCGGGACATCATTGAAGAGCTTGGCTGACGGGGACTGCGGCGGGAACTCGCCCAGGGCCCGGGGGCGCGTAGCCAATCCGAGCCGCGACGGTGTCAGGGAGCGCGTGAGCCGTCGGAGTCGCGCACCACGTCAGCGTGTCACGGGCTCCCTCACGGTCGCGGCTCGGATCGGCCGCCGCTCTCCTCCGTCTCCCACACCATTCCTTGACCCGTCACTGCGCCCGCAGTAGAATCAGGGCGCCGGAACGACCGACCACAACCACGACTCCACATCAGAAAGGGGACACCCACCATGGGCCAAAACCTTGTCCAGAGAATCCTCTCAGAGCACCTCGTCGAAGGTTCGCTCACCCCGGGAGAAGAGATCGGGATCCGCATCGACCAGACCCTGACGCAGGACGCCACCGGGACCATGGCGTACCTCCAGTTCGAAGCCATGGGGCTGCCGCGGGTGAAGACCAAGCTCTCCGTGAGCTATGTCGACCACAACATGCTGCAGACCGGGTTCGAGAATGCCGACGACCACCGCTACCTCCAGGGCGTCGCCGCGAAGTACGGCATCCACTTCTCGCGCCCGGGGAACGGCATCTGCCATCAGGTGCATCTGGAGCGCTTCGCCGCGCCGGGCGCCACGCAGCTTGGGTCGGACAGCCACACACCTACCGCGGGCGGCATCGGCGCCCTGGCAATTGGCGCCGGCGGGCTGGATGTAGCCTGCGCCATGGCTGGGCAGCCGTTCTTCCTCAACACGCCCAAGGTAGTGGGCATCAAGCTCTCCGGGCAGCTCCAGCCGTGGGTTGCCGCAAAGGACGTCATCCTCGAGGTCCTGCGTCGCCTGACGGTCAAGGGCGGCGTCGGGAAGATCATGGAGTACTGCGGCGAGGGCGTCGGCACGTTGAGCGTGCCCGAGCGCGCGACCATCACCAACATGGGCGCCGAGTTAGGCGCCACCACCTCGGTGTTCCCCAGCGACGCGGCAACGCAGGCGTTCCTCAAGGCTCAGGGCCGCGAAGACGCCTACCGCGAGCTGGGTCCCGACGCCGACGCGACGTATGACGAGGTCGTCGAGATCAACCTCAGCGAGCTGGAGCCGCTGCTCGCCTGCCCGTCCAGCCCGGACGCGGTCAAGACGGTGACCGAACTTGCCGGCACGCCCGTCGCCCAGGTGTGCGTCGGAAGCTGTACCAACTCCTCATTCCTGGACCTGATGCTGGTGGCCAACGCCCTCGCCGGCAAGAGCGTGCACCCCGGCGTGAGCCTGACGCTGTCGCCCGGCTCCAAGCAAGTCTTCACCATGATCGGCCGCAACGGCGCCCTGGCGGACCTCATCGCCGCCGGCGTGCGGGTGCTGGAGTCCGGCTGCGGGCCGTGCATCGGGCAGGGGCAATCGCCGCCTTCGGGCGCCGTCTCGCTGCGGACGTTCAACCGCAACTTCCCCGGTCGCAGCGGCACCGAGGGCGACAAGGTCTACCTGTGCAGCCCCGAAGTGGCCGTTGCCGCCGCCCTGACGGGTGTGGTCACCGACCCGCGCACCCTCGGCGACAAGCCGCCGGTCGAGATGCCCGAGCGCTTCTCCATCGACGACAACATGGTCCTCGCGCCCGCGGCCGATCCCGCCTCCGTCGAGATCGTCCGCGGCCCCAACATCGCGCCGCTGCCGTTGGCGGAGGTGCTGCCCGATCAGCTCAGCGGGCCCGTGCTGCTGAAGCTCGAAGACAACATCACCACCGACCACATCATGCCGGCAGGCACGTGGCTCAAGTACCGCTCCAACGTGCCGGCGTACTCGCAGGCCGTGTTCTACGGGGTGGACAGCACCTTCCCCCAGCGCGCCAAAGACGCCAGCGGCGGCTTCGTCGTCGGCGGCGGCAACTACGGCCAAGGCTCCTCCCGCGAGCACGCGGCGCTGGTTCCGATGTACTTGGGGCTGAAAGCAGTGCTGGCCAAATCCTTCGCCCGCATCCACAAAGCCAACCTAGTCAACTTCCGCATCCTGCCCCTCACCTTCGAGGACCCGGCCGACTACGACACCATTGACCAAGGCGACCAGCTCGAACTCACCGGCCTGACCACCGCCCTCGCCCCCGACCAACCCCTCGCCGTCCGCAACGTCACCAAGGACCTTACCTACCAGGTGACCCACGGCCTAACCGACCGCCAACTCGACGTCATCCGCAAGGGCGGGCTGCTCAACGCGATCAAGCAGGGGCAGGGAGACTGACAGGCCGCTGGCGACTGTCAACCGTTGGCCGTTCTGCGTTGGCTGTTGGGGGCTGAGCGCTCAACGCCCGGCGGTCAACTCACAACGCTCAGCGGCGAAAGGGCGACAACCAACGCGGCTGCCAGCGGTTGGCCGTTCGTGCTTTGCAGGAACGTCGGGGTATTGCGGCCTCGGTGATCGCAGCCATGTGGTCCAGGCCCTAGGGTCTCTCCAGGCGCCCATGGTTGAGTGCAACAGCAGAGGTCGGGGTGCCTGTGCCGCCGCAACCGACGGTTGACCGTGTCGGCTCCCTAGGCTACGCTCTTGGGCATCGACTCGTGTGGAGTGGACGAGAATGGACCCGCAAGCATTCGCCCTCGCTTGGCGCGCACGCCGGGAAGCCACGGACGCGCGGCGCGCGGCGTCGGCAGCAGCAGCGCGCCAAGAGGCCTGCCGGATCGCGAGGACTTTGGTGGGCGACTACGGTGCCAAGCGAGTCTACGCGTTCGGCTCGCTGACCCGGGAAGGTCGATTCGGCGAGCACTCCGATATCGACCTCGCCGTCGAGGGGCTGCCACCGGAGCTCTACCTCCGCGCCCTCGGCCGGGTCCTGCGGGAGTCGCCTCGGCCAGTTGACCTGATCGAGCTTGAGGACTGCCCCGCGCCCCTGAGAGAACGGGTGCTGACTGAAGGCGACCTGCTGGAGGGAGTCTGATGCAGACGCAGTCGGGGGCGCTGTTGCGTTTGGCGGCGGAGATTGGGGACGAGTTGGGCAACCTCCAGCGGGTTGTCGCCGAAGGCGCAGACCTCCTTCCGCACTTGGCTGCTGAGCCGCCTGCCTCCATCCATCTCCGCGCCGCCGGGTCAGTGATACACGACTTCTACTGCGGCGCCGAGTCGGTCCTGCGTCGGGTGGGTCAAGACCTCAACGGCGGCCTGCCTGAAGGAGCCGACTGGCATCGGCAGTTGCTTACCGATATGGCCCTGGAGATCCCCGGCCTGCGCCCGGCTGTAGTGTCCGCGTCGCTTCGGGACGAACTCGACGAACTGCGCGCCTTTCGGCATGTCTTCCGAAATGTCTACGGCTTTGCCCTGAAGCCCGCTCGGGTCCGGGACTTGCTCGGGAGGCTCCCCGAGATCTTCGAGCAGCTTCGAGCGGAACTGAGCGCGTTTGCAGCGATGCTCCGTGCAGCGGTCAAGGCCGCGTCTTGACGACCGCTCGGCTGAGGCAGCCGGGCGGTTTCTGTTTGTGTGGCGGCGAAGCGCGGCGGGAATGCGCTTCCGGTAGTTGACTCTTTCTGCTGCCCAAGCTGTACTTCTACGGTCTTTTCCGAGCATGTTACCTCTGGGCTTGAGGCGCTTGGATGATACCGTACCGGCGACAACTACGGCGTTTGGTGGTGGGTAGCGCGGCTCCTGGCTCCGCTTGCGCGCGGAGGGGAGCCGGCGTTGGCGGGTGCTGGCTGTGAGTTGGTGGCGTCTCAGTTTGGGAATCTGTCTCGTTTGCTCGTCTTTCCGCCTGTCCACACCTCACCTTCGGGTCAACTCAGGGCCATTCCTCGGCGCTCAACGAGGTATCTTCGTCGCGGCACCACGTGCCTCCGTCACGGCACCACGTGCCTTCGCCACGGCACCACGTGCCTTCGTCACGGCACCAGGTGCCTGCAGCACTCCACCAGTCCACCACTCCCGATATCCGTCGGCAGTGCAGGAAAGGAGGTGACCTGAAGCGTGAGCCACATCAACCCCGCCAAACTGGCTGACCGGATGCGCGACTTCGTCGCCCACGCCACCAAGTACGCTACCGGAACGACGGCGTTCGGCGGCATCACGAAGGCGGACACCGACGCCGCGCTTGCCGATCTGGAGGACAAGCGGGAGGCGAAGGTGGCGGTGGACACGATGGGCAAAGAGGCGGCGAGTGAGGCGGTGGTGGTGGCGTAGCAGTGCTGCGTTTCGGGCCTCGGGTTCTGGGTTTCGGACTTCGGAATTGGGGTTTCGGATTTTGTGGTTGCAGCGGCGGAAGCAGCGGGCACACATCGGCCGCAGGTACAATGCGGGAGAGCGCGCCGGGCGAAAGGAACAGAGATGAAGTGCCACCAGTGCCAGCACGAAATGGTGTCTGGCTACTCCTCCGCCAACACCGGGCTGTCGTGGATTGAGGAGGAGCAGTTCCGCTCCTTTGCCTTCCTCGACAAAGACCTATCTGAGGCGGGACTCAAGAAGCTCTTCCCGTGGAAGGGCGAGTACTTCAAAGCCGCGCATTGCCCGCACTGCCGAATCGTGTTGATCGACTATTCCCAGCGGCACGACAGGAAGGCGGTCGAGGCGGAGATCGAGGCGGAGTAGGCGGCGCAGCGCTCAGCCCAACCACTCCACGGGCGACGCCGGCCTCGACGCTCACAGGCCCTGCACACCGAGGTCTCCTTGGATGACCCCCTCGTCGCCGTCAAGGCGGAATTGCCCGCGGAAGTCGCCCTCGAAGCCGAAGTGGAGGCACCCCTCGACGGCGGGCGTTGGCGTGGATGAAAGCCAGGTCGAAGCCGCACTCCTTGCAGAATGCCGCCAGATTGTGTGCCTTGTTGCGATGGAGGTCGTGCCGCGCCCAGGAGTGGTAGTGCCCGCGGTCTTCGTCCTTCATCATCTGGTCGAAGCCGGGTCGATCCTTGTCCTCGGGGTCCGTACTCAGACTCACGCTGCCGTTGTGCATGGTCACGATCCCGCGCTCGCGGCCATAGTCGCTCACGAGCTTTGCGCAGGCGCGCGCTGCGGGAGTGCTGGCGAGCTTGTCAGGCAGACTGGAATGGCTCTGGGAGCCAATGGTGTGGCGAAAGACGCCGGTGGCTTTCATCCGGAACAGCCAGTCCAGGTACTTCCGCATGTTCGCCAGGTGTGCCTGCGGGTCGCCGCCCACAGTGTTGGTCTGGTAGGGAGCCAGGGGCGAGCCCATGTGCCGGTGCTTGTAGTCCGGCCAGTCCACCCCGGCGGCGGGGTGCAGGAAGACTTGCCCCGCCCGCTCCTCGATCAACCAGCACAGCGTAACCGCTGCGTACAGCATCTCCACCCCGCCTTGCCCCGCCAACGAGAGACCGTCGTCGCGCGGGTACACGCCATACGCCTGATCGGTCTTGCGCGCCTCGGCGGGCACCGTCTCGTCGCGAGTGAACGTGTTAGTCCTACAACCGTACTTAGCGCGAATGTGCTCGGCGAGGGTCTCCTGACCCCGCCGCTCCCCGGACCGACAGGTCTCCTCGAATCCCGTGGATTCGCAGCCCTTTGAGACCTTCCGGTCAAGCGTTTCGGGGCGGTCGGAGACCTGCCCCGAGCTAAGTACGGTTGTAGTATTAGGCCAGCGGTTCTCGATCACGACGTTGTAGGCGCCGGCCTGCGGAGCGGCGACAACGGGGAGTTCCACCTTCGCGGAGAAGTCCTCCAGCCGAGACACAATCTCATTTGCAGCAATGCGTCCCCGCGGCGAGTCCTCTGCGAGCACGACCACGGCACGACGCGCCCCCTCGCCGGATAGCGGCAGCGGCTCGCCCCGGAACTGAAGCTGCTTGGGGACGGGCAAGAGCCGCAGGCCGCGCTGGCGGAGCGCGTCCCAGTTGCGCTGCAGGGCCGCTGTGTCAACGGAGCTGCGAGGGTGATCGGCGGCGGAGTCGGGCTCCTGCTGCGCGTCGCCGGCCGGACAGCGCGCCGCGGCGACGAAGCAACTGCAGGCAATCGCGAGGAAGCTGCTGCTCCTGGGAGGGCTGTTCATGTGTGGGGTCCAGTCGCGTGTTCGCTTGCGGAGGCAGTTCAGGGACAGCCGCCCGAGATTGCAGGGCGTGCGTCCACATTGCTCCGCCCACGCGTGCGGTGCCCTGCAGCATACGTGCTTTCGCGCCTGCGGACAACTGAATCAGGAGGTCATTTGCAGGCATCGGCGAACTCATGCATGCCATGGATCGCCAGATCCGGCAGGGCCGCAGACCACGACCCGCAGAGAGGAACCGCCGTGCCCCCAAAAGCCACAACCACGCAAGTAGCTGCCGCCGACATCGCCGCCAGCGTCCGCGCCGTCGGCGTGCAGCCCGGTGAGCTGGTGATGTTCCATAGTTCCCTCAAGAGCATGGGGCATGTCGTCGGCGGCCCCAACGCTGTTATTGACGGCTTCCTGCATGCCGTCGGTCCCGAGGGCACCGTCGCCGTGCCCACGCTTTGGTGGAACGGCACGCAGGACCTCAGCGACTGGGACTACGACGCCTCCCCGTCGTACCCGGGTCTCATCACCGAGACGCTGCGCCTGCGCCCCGACAGTATCCGCAGCAACAACCCCACCCATTCGGTCTCCGCCATCGGCCCGCGAGCGGCGGAACTCACGGCCGACCACGGCAAGTGGGGGCTGCGCCCGTGCCTCTACGGCGACGCCGCCTTCGCGGCAGCCAGCCCGTGGGAGCGCTTCTACTTGTGGAACGCGCACTACTGCTTCCTGGGCGTCGATTTCACCTACAACACCATGGGCCACTACTGCCAGTGCGTGCTCCTGGAGTGGGCGCTGCAGCAAGCGCCGCTGGAGAAGCGCGCCGCCCTCGAAGCGCAGATCTCCCGGTGGGACACCGTGGTCGCGTACTACCGCGAACGGCAGTCGGGCTCGGGCGGCACCGTGGAGTTCATGTGGCCCGGCTTCGGGTTCAAGGACATGGGCGAGTACCTCGCCAGCATGGGTCTCGTCCGCTTCAGCACCATCGGCAACGCCACCCTCCGGGGCATCCGCACCCGCGACATGGTCGATACCCTCCTGGCAACGCTCAAAGCCGAACCGGAGAAGTGGTTCGACGCCAAGTTCCTCGGCTGGTGGCAGGAGGCGACAAGGCTGCGGCCAGGGGCGTGATCCAGTGGGGGGAAGACGGGAACGGTGGATGGCTGGTGGGGCCTTCCGTCCCTTCTGCGTGTCCCCTCATCCCCTTATCGCCCCTATCTCCTTGTCGCCCAGTCTCCCCGTCCCCCAGTCTCCCTGTCCCTCCTCACCGCCCCGCCAGCAGCAACCCCGTAGCGAAGAGCACCGCCGCGACGATCCTCCGGAACACCTGGCGGTTCACCCGGTTTTGCGCCTTCGTCCCCGCGGAGCTGCCGAGCAGCGCTGCCGGCAGCGTCCAGCACGCGAGCCGCGCCGACTCGTGGGTCAACATGCCGGCCGTGAGGTACGCGCCCAACCGGGCGGCGTCGATGCACAGGAACAGCATGATGATCGACGCGCGCAGCACTACTTTGGAGGGCAGGCGCCGAGTCAGGTAGATCACCATGGCCGGGCCGCCCGCGCCAAACAGGCCCAGGAGCGCCCCGCCGACGAACCCCGAGACCGGCGCCAGCCACTCGGGCCACGGTTTCGGCGGCGGCCCTTCGTCGCTGGACTTCTCGAGCAGCATGACCAGGGCGAACACGCAGACCAGCGCGCCAAAGCTCTTCCGAAGCGCCTCGGTCTTGAGCGACACCAGTGCGTACGTCCCGAACCCCAGCCCCGCCAGCGCCGCCACGCCGATCCAGACAATGGCGCGCCAAGCCGCATTTCGCCACTCCGTCCGGGCCAACACAATCCCATTGGTCCCCGCGCACACGCAGGCAGCAAACACTACGACCTTCAGGTCGAGAAACAAGCTGAGCAGTGGCACCACGACGATCCCCGCCCCAAACCCGGTGAAGCCTTTGACGATGTACGCGACCAACGCGAGGAGTGCGGCAATTGAGAGCTGCTGGAGGTCCAAGTCAAACGCCCTATGTGGCGGAGTGGAGAGCCTGCAGTGTAGCCTCGACGAGGGGCGGACTCAAGGGAGGGCGCACGCTGTCCCGGCGACTCAGAACCGGCACGCGAGGCGGCGGTCCGGTGGCTGTTCAGGCAGCCCACGCTCTCAGGACTCGCCATCCCGCGGTCGCAGAAACCTCGCCAACCACCCCAGCGCAACCGGCCACGTCCGCTGCGTCCACCCGTTGCCGGGGTCGTAGACGAATCCGTGGCCGGCGCCTGGGACGGGCTCGAACTGCACGGGGCGGGCGGCTTCCATGAGACGGGTGGCGAGCTGGACGGACTGGCTGTAGGGGACCAGGGGGTCGCCGGGGTCGTGGAACAGGAGCATGGGCGCAGACTCGCCATCGACGAACCGGCTCGGGGAGGCGTCTTCCCATTGCTGGCGTCTCTCGCCAAGTGCGCCGCCGAAAAGGGGCACGCAGTACTCCGCCGTCATCTCGTCGTCGACGAGAGACGGGAAGTCGTGGACGCCGTGGTAATCAACGACGCACTGGACGCGGCTGGACAGACCGGCAAGCTCCGTGTCGCTGTCTTCGCGCGTGTCGCGGGTCCCAAGCAGCGCCACCAGGTGCCCTCCGGCCGACGATCCGAACGCGCCAAGCCGGGTCGGGTCGAGCGACAACTCGTCTGCGTGATGCCGCAGCCAGCGCACAGCGCGCTGGCAGTCGTCGAAGCACGCCGGCCACTGGGCGGCCGGAACGAGGCGGTAGTCGACGGTGGCCGCAACGTAGCCCAGCAACGCCGCCTGTTGGGCGTGCCAGTGGAACGCCTGCCGCTCCCCGCTCCGCCAGCCACCGCCGTGGACGAAGACCAGCCCGTGCCGGAGCCCGTCGGCTCTGCTGGGAAGGAACAGGTCCAACAGGAGTTCGGGACCATCCGTTGTGCCGTAGACGATGTCCGTTCTGCGTGTGACTTGCTCGCTCATGTTGTGCTCCGGTTCGCGGAATGCCGTGCCCCGTGTCCCGCACTCGGATCTGGAGACGCTGGTTCGCCTCGTCAACTTCGGCGTGGAGGCTGAGTTCGCCGCCCGCCGGCATGGCCTGCACGCTGTTGAGGGCGAGGTTGAGCAGGGCGCGCGAGAGCTTCTCCTGATCGCCCGCCAGCCAGTGGCGGGAGTGACGCCGGGCAGTCGACTCGGAGGGTTACGCCAGCCTGTTCCGCCGGTGAGCGAACGAGGACCAGGACTTCCTCAAATAGAACCTCAACGCGGACGGCAGTGCAGTTGGTGTCGGCCGGACGGGAAAAGTGCAGCAGGTCGTGCAGCAGCGTCTCCAGCTTGGTGACTTCCTCGGCAATGATCGTCAGTTTTGGTGCCACCGGATGGCCTGGCTCCACCTGCTCGCGCATGCTTCGCGCGAAGCCACCGATGGTGACCAGCGGGTTCTTCACCTCGTGGACGATGTGTGCCGTCGCCTCCCCCAAAGCCGACAGCCGCTCGCCGTGGCGCAGTCGCTCGGTCGCCTCGCCTTCCGCCGCAACTGCTTGGCGCACCTGCCGCTGGAGGCGAGTATTCAGCTCTCGGAGTTGAGCGTGGATCTCCCGGAGTTGCCTGAACTCCGCCATCGCCTGGGCCACGACCAGACCCAACGCAAAGAGGATGACAGTCTGGCTCACGTCGGCAACGGAGTACGGGACCACGTGCCGCCAGAGAATGAGTTGGTAGGTCAGCGTGCAGAGCACCGCGCAGCCCAGGGCGCCACGGGTGCCGAACGCAGCGGCGACGAGGCAGACAAGGAGGAAGTACAGCGCGGCGGGCTCGCGGCCGGGGCCGGTTGCCAGATCGATCCAGAGCGTGCCCAACACCATCAACGCAACCGTCAGCGCCACCGCAAGTCGTGCCGAGGGGCGTTCGAGCGCCATAAGCATCTGGAGCCAGCGGCTCCGGGGTTCGTTGTCGTCCACAAGGGCACTTAGACTCACCACGCGTGCGTGTGTTCCGGCATTGCCCAGACGGACGTTGTGAACGACCGGCGTCACAGCCCTCGGCGCTTCGCCCGAGACGAAGCCGGCGCCAAAGGAAGGAGGTGTTCCCGCCCTCAGCGACGCGTCACTGAGCAAGTTGGTGGCCTTGTTGATTCACCACGCGCCGGGAGTTCCCAGGCGCAACCCGACGTGCAGTGGACAAACGTCTTCACCCTCCGGACGAGCCGAACGGCGATTCACGGCTTGGGCCACTGCGTCAGGTCCGCCCCAACGCGCTTGGGGTTGCGGGGCTTCCAGACCTGCGTCACCGCTTCTGGCAGCGGCGCTGCCGCGTCGAGCCCTTCCTGTGTGAGCAAGCTGAACCTGGTGCCGACGCGTTCGTAGGCGACGTTCAGGAGGCGCGAGTGCAAGTCCTGTTGGTAGCGTGCCTGCCACTGGGCCAGCGGGTTGTTGTCGTTCCAGGTGTGGCGCATGAAGGGCGTCCACGGGTTGTTCGCGTAGACGTTATAGTCGGCCACGCTGCCCATGTCCGCGCGCCAGGTCGGGTCGGGCGACATCTCCAGCGTGAGGCCGCAACCGCGGGTGGTGGTGTCGGCGGTGATGTAGTTCTTGAGCAGCAGGTTGTTGAGCACCTTGGTGTTCTTCGCGGGCTCGTCGGCGCCGCGGGTCATAACGACGATTCCGGCGGCGTTGTCGGCAACGGCGTTATTCACGACCCACGTGTTCTGCGAGCCGGACACGTAAATGCCCCGGCCGGTGTTGGCGTAGATGAGGTTGCCGGCGATGACGCCTCCTCCCTTGTTGATCTCGAAGAAGATCCCGCAGTCGCCGTTGTGGTGGCAGACGTTGTCGAGAATGCGGATGTCGTCGTTGTCGGTGTCGAACCAGATGCCGCGGCAGTCGAGGTTGTAGGCAGCTTCGCACCGGCGCATCGTCGTCCGTTTGTTGCCGGGGATGTTTTTGGTGCCGGCCGCTACGCCCCAGTCGCCGTCGATGCGCCGGTAGTTGTTGAACATGAGCGTGCAGTCTTCCACTACGCAGTCTTCGGTGGCGCCCATGGCCAGCCCAATGGCGCCGTTGTGCGAGAAATCGCAGCGCCGGACGAGGCAGTCCTTCGAGCTGTGCAGGCTCAGTCCGCAGAAGTCGGCGAAGTGGACCTCGCAGTCTTCCAGCGTCACCCACTCGCACCCGGAAATGGCCGCCAGGGGCCACTGCCCGCCGGGCTGGCGGTTGTGTCGCACCTCAAGCCCGCGGAGGACGACGTCGTGGACCTTGCTGGCGGTCAGACCGAAGCCGCGCACGATCTCCGATCCCTTGATCACCACCCGGTGCCCGGGGGCGGCGGCAAACGTGAGCGGCTTGCCGGGCGCGCCGGACACGGTGATCTCTGCGTGCTCGCGGTAGACGCCGGTCTTGATGAGCACCGTGTCGCCGGGCTTCAGCTCCGTCGCCTTGCCGGCGCGGGCGAGGGTCTTCCACGGGGACGCCTCCGTTCCGGCGTTGCTGTCGGCCGCCTACGGGTTGGGGCCGTCAACATAGTACGTCTTCCCTGTCTCTGCCGCAGCCGGGAAAGCGGTGGTCAGAGGGAGGTAGGTCAACTCGTCCTTCAGTTCGTCAAGTCTCATTCCCGAAGCCGACAGTCCTTCGAGAAGCAGGTTGCGTCTGAGTTCGTAGTCCGTGATCTCTGGGATCACGACGACGACCTCGGCAGCCAAGAGCTGATCCACCCACTCGGCGACTTCGGTGCGCGCGTGGGCGTGAGCCAGCCTGCCCAGCGGACCCGTATCAAGCATCACAATCCGCTTCACCGAATCTGCTCCTGTACGAAGACCGGTTCTCCTCGATGGTCCGTTTCACGAGCGGCCAGACGCGCTCGCCATCGCCGGAGTCGTCGGTCGTCCACTTGTTCAGTAGAGCAGACAGGTCGCGCCGCTTGTCTTCCACTGAACGCGGATCTTCCCGGATCGCTGTCTGAAGCTCCCTCAACGTCTGGCCGGAAGTGGTGGACTTGGTCCGCTTCCGGGTCTCAGCGGCGAGAGTTGGCCACACCCGTTCGTCGTGGCCCGACTCGTCAGCCATCCATTCGTCCAACAGTCGTAGCAGTCCCTCGTTCTTCTCGGTCTGGCTCAGCTCCCTACCCGGTTGCGCGTTCGCGGCGCGAGGGACCGCCACGGTGTACTCGGCGACGGGCTCGTGGACACTCGGAATGTTGTCGGTTGTCTTCCTGTCTTCCATGGCGCTGCCTCCCCTCCCTCTCCTCAGTTGACGGTCAATCTACCCACGATGAGGAGTTCCCGCCACAACCCCCGGCCAGTCGCCTACGCCGCCCAAGGACCCTCCCGTGACGCGAACTCCCGGAAGAGCTCCGGGTGCTGCTCGGCGTGCGCTGCGCGGCCGAGGTTGCACCCTCTACCTCCCACGCACCGACCGCACCACCCGCTGCACCGCACCCGCAATGCGGTCCTCGACGTCGCCCGCCCAACGCCAGGCCGGGCGGCCGTACTCGTCGAGGTGCGGACCACCCTCGTAGCCGGCTTCTTCCCAGACGCGCCGGGAAGGAATGTATGCTGCCATGTCGTTGGCGTAGCCGCAGACCCAGGTTGTGGGGCCGAACTCCCGCTTGAAGCGGAGCGAGTAGTCCACGACTGCCTCGCCGCCGATGCCGAGGAACAGCAGTTCGTCGCCGAGCTGCCAGGCTTGCACCGGGTACGGGTAGGAGGTCGGGAAGACCACGCCCTCGTCGATCATCTTCAGCATCCGCTTGGCCCAGCGAGCGTGCAACTCGCTGGTGCCGTTGGCGACTGGCAGCAACGTCCCGCGGGTGACGATCTCATCGTAGGCCAGATCGACGAACTCGAACGCGGTGCGCAGCCCGGATGATACCCGCTGCATGGGCTTGGTCAGCACGTCTTCGACAGCGTCGGAGAGCATCTTGCCGTAGCGTTCGCACAGCTCGAGCTTCCGGCGCGGGATCGGGTTCTGGTCGGCGCCGCAGGCGTTGAAGAACATGGCGTCGGTACCGGGATGCATTGCCTCCAAGTTGACCTGCGCGAAGCCCGGGTAATCGCCGCACCAGGTGTTGAACGACAGCGTGGTCGGGTGACACGCGTAGCCGAACAGCACGGCCAGCAGGTGCCCGTCTTCGCCCTTCACAGCCAGCACGGGGACGGAGTGGTCGACCACGCCCTTCAGTGGCTTGCCCTCGGCGCGCAGTTGCTCGGCTTCCGTTTCTGAGTTGTCCCGCCGGTTGACCGCGAAGGTGCACTTCCCTTCGCCCTTGAGGAGTTGCGCCGGCTGCCAGTTGGTCAGCGCGTCACCCACCGCCTCGACTACTTGATCCTCCATCCAGTCGGAGTACTCAGCGACCAACCGTCGTTGCTCCTCGTCCAGCGGGTAGTAGTCCACGAGGTCGTCCTTCAGCACTGGCCCGCAATGGTTGTGGGAGAAGGTGAGCATGAAACCGGCCCGATCCAGCCCGAAGCGCTCGCGCAGCTTGCGGTAGAGGCTGTCGTAGACGGTCTTGGACATGCCCATGTGGTCGGTGGTGCCCAGGACTGCGCGCTTCCCGTCGGGTGCCTTGAGGGCAAGCACCTTGACCCAGAGGTCGTGGAGCTTGCCCTCGGGCGCCCGCTTGGTTCCGTAGCCTGCCAGCCACACCGGCGTCTGCGGCGTGATGACCCGGCGGCCGAGACCGATCTGCCAATTCATCTGTTCACTCCCGTGGGAAACGGTCAGTGCAACCGCAAGGAACGCGAAGACCATCGAGCGGCTGCAGGCGCAACGCCGGAAGCTGACCCTTGGTCTGTCCTCCGTTGAGCTGTCGCGGCCGTGCGAGCTGGCACACGGTCACGGGTTGTGGGCGCCAATCGAGGGCGGCCCGTCGCGTAGCACCCGATTGCCCCAGAAGTCCCGGCCGCCATTGTTGGCGACGGCCTTCCCGGCGTTGCGACAGGGGGACCCGGGCTTGAGTTTGTAGCCGGCTGCCGTGGCCGCGCCGTTCCCCCCGCTGCCCGGGCGGACCAGCAGCGGATCGCTCGTCACAGCGTGGGCCTCGGCCGGGCGGCCCGGGTGGTTTCCAAAGAAGGCATTGTCCTCGAAGGCAGTCTCTGCGACCGCGCCGAGGTTGTACGTCATCGTGCCTTCTGCGTAGAAGAGGTTGTTGAAGTACCGGACGTTGCGGGGGTGTCCGAAGGTATTGCGGGTCATGTTCACAGTCAGGTCGGGACCGACGTAGAAGACGTTGTTGTAGATGCTGACGTCCTCGACACCGTCGCCCTCCAGGCTGAAAGTGGCGACGGCGTCGTTCTGGCTGACGTTGTAGCGGACGAGCGTGCCCTTCGCGCCGCCGCAGAGGAGAAGGAATCCGCCGGCGTTGTCGTGGCTGTAGTTGTACTGGAAGACGGTGTCACGGCAACTGTTGTCGTCGTCAAAGGCTTCACTGTCCCACACCGTGACCCCACCCACCGCGGTGTGGCTGACCTCGTTGAGTTGGATGATCGTCCGGTTGCAGCGGTGCGGCCAGATACCGGCGCAGGCGCGCTCTCCCGGCCGCCGGCCGATGCGCTGGTGGGCGTACCGCAAGACGTTGCGCTCGATGAGGGCGTCATCGCAACCGAGAATGAAAATGCCGTCGCCACCGATGTCGCGGAGGTGGTTGCCGCGGATCACCACGTGCGTACTGTGGTGCTGGTCGGACGCCGTCGGGTAGTCCGTGTGCAGGATTCCGTTCCGGTCCACCCGCTTGATACTGCACCCCTCGATCAGCAGATCGTCGAACCACGTGGTCAGTCCTTCGCGCTTGAGAAGGAAGCCGCCGTCGTCGCCCGTCAATCCGCCGCGAACGTCGTGGATGTCGAGGTGCTTGAAGTGCAAGTGGTGGGCGACGCCGAACTCCTTGAGGTATGTGAAGACCCCGATGGCGCCTCCACTCAGTTCGAGGTTCCGCACCTCCCAGCACTCTTCGTTGAGCAGCGACAGGACGGCTCCCTGTCCCGCCGGGATAGCGACATGTGGGTTCGGTCCTTGCCCGTAACGATCCACCACGTTGAGGGTCGTTCGTTTGCCCGAACCGTGCAGCGAGACGGGGCCGGCGAACGTCTGCCCCGCGCGGAACACAACATGGCTGCCGGGCGGGAAGACCATCGCGTTCACCGGCGCCACCGTCTTCCACGCAGTGTCGCGAGAGCGGCCGTCGTTGGCGTCGCTCCCATTGGCGCTGTCAACATAGAAGCTGGGCGTGCTCGGCGGCGTGGCCGGTCGGGCTGCCCCCGAGGCGACCGTACTGAAGACCACTCCCGCCAACAGACCACGGCGCACACGCTGCCTCGCCAGAGCAGCTTTGGAGGGGCGGTGCCGCTCATTTGGGCGGCAAATGGGGTTCATGCTCGGCGTCCTTCGCACGTAGGTTCGTGGTTCCACGGGGGTGCCTCGCGGCCGGGCGGCATTCCATTGTTCGCTGAGAGGGACCGCTCTTCCTGTTGCGCTCGCGCACGCGGAGCGGTACACTCTCAACCTTCATCACCGGAGCATTGCCGGAGGATTCAGCATGTCAGCAGCAACCAGGTATCTCGCGATTGACTTGGGCGCCGAGAGCGGCCGCGGGCTTATGGGCACGCTTGAAGGCGGCCGGTTGAGCCTGGAAGAGGTACACCGGTTCGCCAATGGGCCGGTTGACGTGCTGGGTTCGCTGCACTGGAACGTGCTGGGCATGTACGGGAACATCCGCACCGCGCTGGCGCACGCGGCCGACAAGTGCGGAGGCATGGCGTCCGCGCGCGGAGGTAGGCTCGACGGGATCGGGATCGACACCTGGGGGGTCGACTTCGGTCTGCTGGACAGCCAGGACAAGCTGCTGGGGACCCCCTTCCACTACCGCGACAGCCGGACAGACGGCATAGTCGAGGCGGCGTGCCGGCTTGTGCCCAAGGCGGAGATCTTCGACCGCACGGGCATCCAGTTCATGCAGTTGAACACTCTCTTCCAGTTGGTCTCCATGGTGCTGAGCGAATCTCCGCAGCTCGAGATCGCCGAGACCATGCTCATGATGCCGGACCTGTTCAACTTCCTGCTGACCGGCGAGAAGGCGACGGAGTTCAGCATCGCCACGACGAGCCAGATGTACGACCCGCGCCTGGGCGACTGGTCGCGGGAGTTGTGCGACAAACTCGGCATCCCTACGCGCATTCTGCAGGGCCTGGTTCCCTCCGGCAGCGTCATCGGCAACCTGCTGCCTTCCCTCGGGGACGAGACCGGGCTGGGTGCAGTTCCCGTCATCGCTCCCGCCTGCCACGACACCGGCTCCGCCGTCGCCGCCGTGCCGATGGTGGAGAAGGGCGCCTGCTACCTCAGCTCCGGCACGTGGTCACTGGTGGGCGTCGAACTGGACAAGCCGTTGATCAACGACCGGGTTGCTGAGCTGAACTTCACCAATGAAGGCGGCGTCAACGGGACGATCCGGTTCCTGAAGAACATCATGGGCCTCTGGCTGGTGCAGGAAAGCCGGCGGCAGTGGGAGCGCGAGGGTGAGTCGCTGTCGTACGATGACTTGACCCAGGCGGCGGAGGCGGCTGAGCCGTTCCGGTCGCTGCTGGACCCCGACGACGAGCTATTCCTCAAGCCCGGCGACATGCCCGCCCAGATCGGCAAGTTCTGCGTGAAGACCGACCAGCCTGTGCCCGAGACCAAGGGACAACTCGTCCGCGCCGCGCTGGAGAGCCTGGCGCTCAAGTACCGCTGGGTCGTCGAGCGCCTCGAAGAGGTCACGAACAACGCCCTCGACACCATCCACATCGTCGGCGGCGGCAGTCAGAATGCTCTCCTCAACCAGTTGGCGGCTGACTGCACCGGCCGGCGGGTCCTGGCCGGTCCCGTCGAAGCCACCGCCATCGGCAACATCCTGGTGCAAGCGGTTGCCCGAGAGCACCTCGGCTCAATCGCGGAGGCGCGGCAGATCGTGCGCGACTCGTTCGACTTGGCCGCGTACGAGCCGCAGACCGGGCAGGATTGGGACGCGGCATACGCGCGGTTCGTCGAGCTGACGTAGCAGGGAGCCGCCGCGAACGCCCACCCCCCTCACTGTCCGCCGCCCGAGTCGGCCCCGGCCCCGCTGCCCGTGCTTTCTGAAGCGGTCGTGCCGCCACCGACGGCCGGGCCGCGCTCGCTGAAGTCCTGGAGGGTACCCCACAGCATGACCGCGATGGCGCCGAGGGTAACCAGGACTCCGATGAGCATCAGGATCTCCATTCCGCTCCAGCGCCAGCGCAGCCACGACCAGTCCACCAGCCCCGGTGGTTTGTTGGCGCGTTTCGGTGTCTTCATGAGGGCGTTCCCCAACCGGGAGGCTCACTGCCTGAACAGCAGCATGGCAATGCGTCGCTTGTCGACGATCCACTCAACCTCGGCGGTCAAGTACTTGGGAGTGTCAAGGAGGAACAGCTCGCGGACCTTCTGCTGCAGCACTTCGGGCGGGTCAACGACGCGAAGGGTTCCCTGGTAGAACCGCTCCAGTTGATCGGTCATCACGGCTCCCTCGCGCTTCAGGCGCTTCGAGAGCGCTTTGGTGGACTGGTCGGCGGGCGCGCGCGGCTGCCGCAGGATCATCGTGACGAGGAACTTCGGGCTGCGAAGCTTGCTGAGTCGGTAGTAGTGTTTCTCACCGGTCGCGGGGTCGCTGATTTCGGTGGCTTTGCCGACGATTGCGGGCTCCACCAGGTCCACCATCTCCTTGCGCCTCTCGTCGTCGAAGCGGGTGAGCTTCACCTTCGCGTGGTGATAGCCGTCGATCATGACGGCGCGGTACTCCTTGTCGTGGAGCTGCTCGGCGGCAATCACCTGCTTTTCATCCTTGGGGAGCTCCGCCAAGCCCTCCGCGCGGTCGCGGCTGAGCAGCTCGACACCCCAGCAATCGGGGCGCGGAGCGTCTTGGCAGGCGCTTGCTTGCGCTCCGCCTTCCACGCGTCCAGCTTGGTCTGGGCCTCCGCCCGCGACGCTTCCATGGCAGGCGACAGGGGTCCGAGGCTCTCCGCGGCCTTGAGGTCGTCTACGACCTTCTGGTACTTGTCGGCGTCTTTCTGCTTCTCTACCCACCGCGGATCGTCGGTGAGGCGGAGGAGCGCCTCGCCCTTCTTCACGGCCTACCGTCTCGGCGTGCTATCTTCCTCCGCGGCTGGTCCCGCAGCGCTCTCGTCGCTGCTCTCGGTTGCCGCCTTCGCGGGCTCCGTTGGCTCGTCTTCGACAAGCAGCTCGAGAACGACGCACTCTCTGGTCCAGGAGAGGACCTCCTCGAATGGCTTCAGGCTCGGTGTCGGGCTGGAGGCGGCTCCCTTTGGCCACGTCGTCGACCTGGATGATCCATAGGGCCGCGATGGTGCTGCCAATCAGCAGCACGAACAGGTAGCCGGTCACCTCCAGGTCCAGCATGTACTTGGCGATGAACCGGCGGAGCCGCAGGTTGGTCGGTCGCGTTACGTCGTCGGGTCTGAGTGTCATGGTTCGTCACGAATGGGTGGACTGCCATCGACTTGATCCAAGGCACCAGCCCCCAAGGCGCGATCAGCTCGTCGTGGATGATCTGCAGGTCGTACTGCTTCATCGCGACGCGGTACCCGACCACGGTGAGCGCCAGGTAGTTGCCGACCTCGTGTTTGCGCCGGCCAAAGGTCTTCACGACTTGAACGCCGGCGACGCCTTCCTGCAGCCCGGCGTCGCGCTTCTGCCACTTCTCGCGGGCTTCCCGGTCGAGGCGCCGCAGGATGCTGGCGACCCAGTAGGCGATCCACGTGTAGGGGACCCTGTAGAACAGCACCAGCACGGTGGCCTGCCAGTCCAGGTAGGTCATGAACGCCAGCATCAACGCAAACTCATAGATCGACCGCGCCATCAGCGGCAGGACATCGGTAATCATCCGCATGACCGCCCAGATGTCGGCGCCGGCGCGGAACATGTGCTCGCCGATGGGGCGGTTCTCGATGAAGGTCATCGAGAGGCGCTGCAAGTGGGAGAAGAAGTCCTTCTTGAGGTCGAGCATCACCCGGCAGTCGATCCAGATCTGGAACAGGTAGTTCATCGTCCAGACCACGCGCCCCATCAGCCTCATGACCAGCACCGCCGCGAAGAGGCGGTAGAAGAGGTTCCAGTCTTGGGTCGGGAAAGCGTCGTCGATGAGGAACTTGCTGAGCCACGGGTAAAGCACGTTGACTGTGCCGATGAGCATGACCAGGACGGCAGCCAGGGCAGCGCGCCGCCAGTAGGGGAGCATGCACCGCAGAAAGTGGAAGAACACCCACACCTCGCCGCGCTTTTCAACGCGGAAGAGGTCCTCGTCCGTCCCCAAGGTGTTGGGCAACGGCGGCGGCGCTCCTTCGGGGAGTCTGGCGTCCATGGAGTTTGGTTCTATCGCCGTACCTACTCAGGTACGCAAGCTGGCCCAGTGAACCGAAGAGCATCGGTAGCCGGGGGGCGGGGGTCACCAGTGTGGGCAGGTTTCCCTACTTTCCGGTTGGC
>Ga0210054_1000572_pt1 | contig 34150 bp, 34 predicted proteins | sample CryGeymeta201516_FD_185470 | JGI IMG/M metagenome (GOLD analysis project Ga0210054, IMG submission 185470) | Groundwater microbial communities from Crystal Geyser aquifers in Utah, USA - Crystal Geyser metaG 2015-16 (SPAdes) (version 2) | ecosystem: Environmental > Aquatic > Deep subsurface >... | reverse complement strand
TCGGAGTGGGTTAAGCACCAGTTCAACGCCGGTGAGGTTGCCGAGCTGTATTTCTGGCGCGACAGCGCGGGACATGAGGTTGGTCTGTTGATCCCGCAGGGCAACCAGTTCATGCCCGTGGAAGTCAAATCCGGCTCCACTTTCAGCAGCGACTGGACGGCAGCGCTGCGCAAGTTGTCGGCATTGTTCGGCGATGCTGCGTTACCGCCGGGCATTGTTTATGGGGGTGATGGGCAGTATGAGCGCGACGGCTGTCGCGTTGTCGGCTGGCAGGCGCTGGCGCATTCATTGGAATCCGCAGCGCAATAGCTGTGCAGCAAGTTTAAAAACCCACCTTCGATAACCCCACCCCATGGCCACCCTGATCCCCTCCCTTGGCGCCGCCCGCTTCGATGCACGCGGCGAACTGCGGCTCGCGGAACGGCTAAAGGATTGCCTCGAAGACAACGCCTGGGTGTGGCACAACATCCCGGTCGGGCCGTTCGGCAGGCATCCTGATTTCGTGACGCTGCATCCGCAGCAGGGCATTGTGGTGCTGGAGGTGAAGGACTGGCGACTGGATACGATTGGCGTGGCAAACAGCAAGCAGGTGGAGCTGATAACTGATCGCGGCAATGTATCGACTGACAATCCTTTCGAGCAGGTGCGCAGCTATATGTTTAACGTGGTGAATGCGTTGCAGCGCGATCCGCTGCTGGTCAACGAGGGTGGGAGTTTCAAGGGCAAGCCGGTGTTTTCTTTCGGGCACGGTGTGGTTTTCAGCAACATCACGCGCAAGCAGTTTGAGCAGACCGATTTGCGCGAAGTCTTCCCGCCGGAGCGCTGCATCTTCCGCGATGAGATGGCGGAGAAGGTAGATGCCGATGCGTTTCGCGAGCGGGTGTGGCGCATGGTGTCGCCGCGCATTGGGCCTGCCTTGTCGCTGCCGCAAATCAACCGAGTGCGCGCGATTCTATTCCCTGAGATTCGCGTCACCCAGATTGCGCTGCCGTTTGACGAGCCTCCTGAAAATGCCTCTCCCGCTAAAGACCGCATACTGGAAGTGATGGACATGCAGCAAGAACAGGTGGCGCGCAGCATGGGCGCGGGTCACCGCATCGTGCGCGGCGTGGCGGGCTCGGGCAAGACGCTGATTTTGGCGTTCCGCGCCGAACAGATCGCGCGCGCGGCGAGCCGCCCGGTGCTGCTGTTGAGTTTCGCGAACGGCATCTCGGGCCGGCTGGAGAATGCGATGCAGGACAGAGGGGTGGAGGACAAGGTGGTCGTTTCCACGTTCCATTCCTGGTGCTGGAAGATGCTGCGTACTTACGGCCTGCCGATTGCAACCGAGAAAGAGTTTCCCGACTTTACGGAGCGGCAGGCGGCCAACGTGCAGGCCGTGCTCGATGCTGCCGAGCGCGGGTTGATTCCGGGCGGGCAGTATGACGCGGTGTTGATTGACGAAGCGCACGACTTCGAGCCGCAATGGCTGGCGCTGGCGCCGAAGATGGTGAACCCGGACACGAATGCGCTGATGATCGTTTACGACGATGCGCAGGCGATCTACAAAGGGCGCAAACGCCCGGTGTGGAAGCAGCTCGGCATCGAGGCCGCCGGGCGCACCTCGGTGCTCAAGGTGAATTACCGCAACACCGCGCAGATATTGCGCTTCGCACGCAAATTCGCCGCCGATGTGATCGGCGCGCCCGGCGTATGCGCCGGTGACGAGAGCGCGATCCTGATGCCGGAAGACGGCGGGCGTGAGGGCGTGGAGCCGTTGGTGCGGTCGTGCGTGAGCTATGACGGCGAAGCGCACGCGATTGCAGAATGGCTGCTCGGGCGCAAGGCTGCCGGTTACCAGTGGGGGCAGATGGCGGTGCTGTATCCGCGCCATTTCATCGGTGAAAAATTCGAGAAGGTTCTGGCGAAACACGGCGTGCCGGTGGACGTGGCTAAGGATCATCACAACCGCGTAGAGACAGAACGCGACGCGGTGCGCTTGCTCTCCATGCACAATGCCAAGGGACTGGAGTTCCCCTGCGTGGCGATTGGCGGCTTGGGTGAGCTGAAGAAGGCCGGGGACATAGAAGACGATGTGCGCCTGACCTATGTCGCCATCACGCGCGCGACGCATGAGGCGTTTATCACTTATTCGAATATGTCGGAACTGGTGGGGCGGCTGGTGGTGTAGGTCACACTCGGGATTGGAGTTGAATTGCCGACCCGATGCAGAATAAAACTGACCTTCTCCCATCCCGCTTTTTGCCTTGAATTTCTCCGCGCCTCCGCGTGCAGGCTTTTACTTCCTGCACGCCCGGATCGGGATCAGTAGTCGGTATAGCCTTTTTCGCCCGGCGTGTAGAAGGTGCTCATGTCGGGCGGGGTCAGCGCCGCGCCGCTTTGCAGCTTTGCCACCAGATCGGGGTTGGAAATGAAGGGGCGGCCAAACGCAACCAGATCGCCTTTTTGCGCATCCAGATCGGCGTTTGCGCGCGCCGCATCGTAGCCGCCGGAGAGGATGTACTTGCCCTTGAAGTTGGCGCGGATCTTCGCTTTGAGTTCCGGGCTGACTTCCGGCGCGCCCATCGAACTGTGATCGACCACGTGGATATACGCCAGCCCGACCGCGTTCAATTCCTCGACCAGACGCAGATACAGCGCGTCCATCTTGGGATCGGGCACGGCGCCGTTGAACACGCCGTAAGGCGAGATGCGCATGCCGATGCGCTCCGCGCCGATCTGCGCCGCGGCAGCCTTGGCGACTTCCACCGCAAAGCGGATGCGGTTCTCCACATTGCCACCCCAGCGATCTGTACGTTGATTCGTTGCAGTATTGAGAAATTGGTCGATCAGATAGCCGTTCGCCGCGTGCAATTCGACGCCGTCGAAGCCGGCGTCAATGGCATTTTTGCAGGCCGTTGCATACTCGCCGATGGTTGTCGCGATGTCATCGTCACTCATCGCGGTCGGCACGGGGTACGGCTGCATGCCGTTGCTGTCGGTCCACATCTCGCCCGGCGCGGCCAGCGCGGATGGCGCGAGGATGCGGGCTTCCGCCGCCATGTTGGCCGGATGGCTGACGCGCCCGGTATGCATCAGTTGCACGAAGATTTTGCCGCCCGCGGCGTGCACCGCGTCCGTCACCTTGCGCCAGCCTGCGACCTGATCGGCCGAAAATAATCCGGGAATGCGCGCGTAGCCGAGGCCGTTCGGCGACGGCGAGGTGCCTTCGGCGATTAGCAGTCCGGCGTCCGCGCGCAGCGCGTAATACTTCGCCATCAGCTCGTTCGGCACATTGCCGGTTGCGCGGCAACGCGTCATCGGCGCCATCACCACGCGGTTCTTGAGTTGCAGTTTGCCGAGGGTGGTCGGTGTGAACAGGGTGGCAGTCATTTTATTTTCCTCGTTGGTTATTCCAAATATTCCATAAGCCTGTGGGAGCCAGATTGAGCGGGCGATTGTTGACATCCATCGCCCGATAAATCGGGCTCCCACACAATACAAACCGTCTAATGGACAATCTGCGGTTATTGCTTGATCGCTTCGACCGGAATGGTCAGTTTCACTTCATCGCTAACGTAGGGCGCGTGTTTGCCCATGTTGTAGTCGGAACGCTTGACCGTCACGGTGGCGTTTGCGCCACAGGCATCTTTCTTGACCATCGGATGCGGCATGCAGTGGAACGAAGTCAGGGTCAAGGTTACCGGCTTCATCACCCCCTTGATCGTAAGATTTCCGGTTACCGCCACCAGCTTATCGCCGTCAAATTTCAATTGATTCGATTTGAACGTGATGCTCGGATATTTTGCCGTATTAAAAAAATCCTCGCCCTGAATGTGCCCGTTGAACAGTGAGTAACCGGTATTGACCGAGGTCGCATCAATCACGATATCGACCGTTCCTTTCTTCGCGGCACGGTCGAGCACAATCGTACCGGAGGTTTTGTCGAACTTGGAAAGTTGGGTGGAATAACCAAAATGGCTGTACTCGAAGCGCGGCAGGGTATGGGTTGGCTCGATCACATATGTTTCAGGCGCGGCGACTGCGAGGGACGAAAGCGATGCAGCAAGGGTGAAAGCGAAAAGTTTTTTCATGGTGTTCTCCTGTGGTTGGTTGGGTTGGGATTACTTATTGCCGGGTGCTGCGGTAACGACAAGGTGAAATTTGATCCGGATTTCGTCGGCGACCGCGCTAACATCGTCCCAGATGCCTTCGCCGATGTTGTAATCGAGACGCCGGATGGTGAATTGGCCATCAAATATCCCGCGAGCGCCGTTGGCCTCAAAGCTGAAAGGAGTGACGACATCCAGCGTCTTGCCCTTGATGGTGAGCTTGCCCGCCGCTTCGTAGCGGTTGCCACCCAATGGCTTAACTCCGATTGAAACAAAGCTGGCCGTCGGAAAGGCCCGGGTGTTGAACCACAGATTGCCTTTTACTTCGTCATCCGCCTCGGCGACACCGGTGTCGATGCTGGCGAGATTGATCTCGATGCGCGCTTGCGCCTTGCCCAATCGGGCGGGATCGAAAGCGGCCTGCGCGGTGAAGTTGCCAAACTTGCCGTCCATGTTCACGCCCATCTGCCGGTAGGCAAACGTCACCGTGCTTTCGTTCGCCTGCACCCGGCTAAATTCAGCCGCGGAAACTATGCTGCTCATCAGCGCGGCGCACAACAAAGCGATGCTCACGCACATGGCGCAGACCACCCGAAAAGATGAATCGTCTGTGCCCTGTGCGCTTCCCTCACCCCCGCTCCCCCTCTCCCGGAGGGCGAGGGGTACGGTATGTCCTCGCTGCGCGAGACTCAAGTTAAAGCGTGATTTCATTTTCTCATTCCTTTCGGCAGCATGCGCTCCAGAATCCGGTCGTGGTCGATGAATTTATGTTTGATGACGGCGGCGATATGCATGCCCACGAGCAGAAACAGGGTTAGGTTCAGTCCCTGATGCACGGTGGTGAGCAGTTCGCCCAATGCCTTGTCTTTGCCGACCAGATCGGGCAGCGGCAACACCCCGAACCAAACGGTCTGAAATCCCTTGGCCGAACTCATCAGCCAGCCCGAGAGCGGAATGGCGAGCAGCAAACCGTACAGCGCCAGATGTGTGAGGTGGCTCACCACCACTTCCCAGCGCGGCGTCGATGCCGGCAGCGGCGGCGGTGTGTGGGTGAACCGCCACACGACACGCACAACGACCAGCATGAAGATCGTGACGCCGATCCATTTGTGATAACTGTAATACTGCAGCTTGGCGGGCGACAGCGGCAGATCGTGCATATACACACCGAGCGGAAAGGTGGCAAAAATCAGTAGCGCAGCCAGCCAGTGCAGGCTCATGGCTACGCCGTTGTAGCGATTGACCGGTTCGCTCATGCCGCACTCCTTTCGCTGGCAAAGCTTCCGCTGCGGAAATCCTCCAGCGCCTGATGAATCTCTTCCTGCGTGTTCATCACAAACGGGCCGTACTGCACAATGGGTTCGTTGAGCGGCTTGCCCGCGACGAGGATCAGTTGCGTCGGTTCGGTCGCGGACACAGTGACCCCGTCCGCACCCGCCGTGTTGCTCAGGATACCCATGCGCTGCAGATCCACTTGCATGCCAGCCACGTGCGCCGCACCGCGGTAAGTGTAGATGAACGCATTGTGCGTTGCCGGAATGGCCGTCGAGAACGACGTACCCGCGGGCAGATGGATGTCGAGATAGAGCGGCTCGGTCACTGTGCGGCTGACTGCGCCCGCCACACCGTTGCTTTCCCCGGCAATGACGCGCACGGTCACGCCTTCCACGGTTGCATATTCTGGAATGTCGGCACTGGCAAAATCCCGATACCAGGGTTCGGCCATCTTGTTCTGCGCGGGCAGGTTAAGCCAGAGCTGGAAACCTTCCATCACCCCGTCTTTTTGTTCCGGTATCTCGGAATGGATCACGCCGCGCCCGGCGGTCATCCATTGCACGCCGCCGTCGCCGAGCAACCCCTCGTGGCCCGCGCTGTCGCGGTGGCGCATGCGGCCGGCCAGCATATACGTGATGGTCTCGAAGCCGCGATGAGGATGGTCGGGAAATCCGGCGATGTAATCATCCGGATCGTCGCTGCCGAACGCATCCAGCATCAGGAACGGATCGAGGCGGTGTTGCAATTTGCCGGTCAGCACGCGCGTCAGACTCACGCCCGCGCCGTCCGATGTGGCAACACCCTGGATCAGGCGCTCTACCTTGCGTGTGTTTTGCACTGCGATTTGTTTGGTGGCGTTCATGGCGATGTCCTATTCCCGAGTTGTAGGTCGGGTTTTAACCCGACATGTCGGGCTGAAGCCCGACCTACATCCAATGGATAACCTTTGTTCATGGTGATGTCCTAAATCTCCGAGTAATTGAGTCGCATATTAGTAGGCTCAAAACGATAGGTAAAGCCACGAAATCGAGATAGACTGTTCCATAAATGGAACAAATAAACTTTTCCGCCGATGACCTGATCCTGTTCGCCACCATTGTCGAACAGGGAGGTCTGGCGCGCGCAGCCGAACGGCTGAACATGCCCAAGGCAACCGTCTCGCGCCGCCTCACCAATCTGGAAGCCGCGCTCAGCCAGCGCCTGCTGCTGCGCACCACGCGCCGCTTGGCACTGACCGAATACGGCCAGGAATTCCTCGACCACTGCCGTCGCGTCACCGAGGAGGTCGGCAACCTGCATGACTTCGTGCATAGCCGCGAACTGGCGCCGCGCGGCCATTTGCGCGTTTCGATGCCGGGCGATTACGCCAAACAAAACTGCTCGCGCGCCATCGCCACCTTCATCGAGACCTACCCTGAGATCCAGCTCGACCTCGACCTGGGCGCGCGTCGCGTCGATCTGCTTGGCGAGCGTTTCGATCTGGCGATTCGCATGGGCGCGCTGGATGACGACACCACCCTGGTTGCGCGCAAGATCGACGATCAGCGCTTCGGCCTCTACGCCAGCCCGATCTATCTCGCCCTGCACCCGGCGCCGCGCCATCCGGACGACCTGGCCAGGCATGTCGCCGTGCGCCTGCTCGCCGCCAACGGCAGCGCGGTGCCGTGGCGGCTGACGCGCGGCAAAGAGGTGCGGGAAGCGGTGCCGCCGGGTCGCTTGGCGCTCAACTCACCAGACATGATCCAGCAACTATTGCTCGACGGTGCCGGCATCGGCGCTTTGCCGGTCAGTTTTACCGTCGAAGATGTGCGGCAGAAACGGCTAGTACCGGTATTGCCGAAATGGATTCTGCCCAGCGCCCCGGCGTGGGCGGTGATGCCGATGCGCCGCTATCCGCCGTACAAGACGCGCGTGTTCCTCGAACATCTGGAACGGTTCATGCAGAAAGGCTGAAGGGAACCTCTATAAATTCGTTTTGCGGGCGAATCGCTCCGTTGCGCGGCGCTCGGAATTCCCATGTACGCACATGACCATTCGGGCTCCTGCGCGCCGTGCGCCTTGCGCTTCATCCCGCAAAAGTGAATTTCTAGAGGCCCCTTAAACAGGTTTTTGTAGGTCGGGTTTTAACCCGACTTTGCTATTGATTCACACACTGCTGTCGGGTTGAAACCCGGCCCACAATGGATTTCTCTCACACCCAATCTTTGGGCACCAGGTATTTGTCGTACAGCTCCGCTTCCGGCGTGCCCGCCTCCGGGTGCCAGTCGTAGCGCCATTTCACCAGCGGCGGCATGGAGAGCAGGATGGACTCGGTGCGGCCGTTCGATTGCAGACCAAAGATGGTGCCGCGGTCGATCACCAGATTGAATTCGACATAACGCCCACGCCGATACAGCTGGAAGTCGCGCTCGCGCTCGCCGTAGGGCGTATCTTTGCGCTTTTCCAGCAGCGGCACGTAGGCCGACAGGTAATGATCGCCGACACTCTGCTGGATGGCGAAGCAACTGTCGAAGTCCGGTTCACTCAAGTCATCGAAGAAGATGCCGCCGATCCCGCGCGGCTCGTTGCGATGCTTGAGGAAAAAATACTCGTCGCACCACTTCTTGTATTTCGCGTGCAGCGCGGGGTCGAACGGCGCCAGCGCATTCTTGCAGATCTGGTGAAAATGCACCGCGTCTTCCTCGAAGCCGTAATATGGCGTCAGGTCCATGCCGCCGCCGAACCAGAAGATCGTGTCGCCGTCCGGCTTGTGCGCCATGAACATGCGCACGTTGGCATGCGAGGTCGGCGCGTAGGGGTTGCGCGGATGCATCACCAGCGACACACCGAGCGCTTCCCAGCGGCAACCCGCCAGCTCGGGCCGGTGCGCGGTGGCGGATGCGGGCATCTTGTCGCCCTGCACATGCGAAAACGCCACACCGCCGCGCTCCAGCACATTGCCCTCCTCGATAATGCAACTGATGCCCTCGCCCTTGCCGATGCCGCCGCTACCCGTGGCGCGCGTCCACGGATCGCGGATGAATTTTTTGCCATCGACTTGTTCCAGGCGTTCGACGATCAGCTCTTGCAGTTCGAGCAGGTATTCCTTGACGGCGGTGCTATCCATATTCTCTCCGGTAGTTGCGTTATTCCGGCCGAGCTTCGACCCAACATGTCGGGTTGAAACCCGACCCACAAGCTGCGGGGGAATAACGGGTTAAAAATTATTTGCGCACGATTTTACCATCCGGCCACGCGCGTATCGTCGAAGGTTGCTTGCGCTTGCCCACTTTCCCGCGCAAAACCCGCACCTTTTTTCCGAACAGACGGCAGCACTCGGCGTAGGTTTTCGCGGAACGCTGCCCGCCGCGATTAGCGCTGGTTGAGACCAGTGCGCTGCCCGCACAGCGGCAAAGATTTCTGGCGAACGGATGCGCGGTCAACCGCACCGCCAGCGATTCATGCGCGCCACGCAACCAGCGCGGACATGAAGGTATCGCCGGCATCAGATAAGTCACCGCCCGCGCGCCGTCCTGCTGCAGGCGCAGCTGCTCCACTGCTGTGAGCGGCTGAATGTAGGGCTCAACCTGGGGATAACCAGACGCGATGAGGATCAACCCCTTGCGCTGCGGACGCCGCTTCAACTTCAGAATACGCCTCACTGCGCGCCGGTTGCGCGGATCGCAACCAAGGCCGTAGCAAGACTCGGTGGGGTAAGCAATCACGCCGCCACGTTTAAGGTGGACAGCGAGCGAACGGGAGGAGATGTGCCGCGCTGGTGACATGGAATTAGTGTGTGGAGATTCATCGCAGTCGCCCTGCAAGCTAGCGACCGCATAACGCGACCAATCATACCGAAATTGCAGACAGCCGTACCGCGCTACAATGAGGCCCCGGTACGCCGCCCAACATCCCGAGCACGAGCATGACTGACGAACGACTGATCCAAATCGAAGAAAAGATCACCTTCCAGGAGGACCAGATCGACGAACTGAACAAGACGGTCTACCAGCAACAACAAAGAATAGAACGACTTGAGGACTTCTGCAGGGAACTCGCCGCCCGGATCCGCGCGGTTTCAGAAGCCGGGAATGCAGGCCCCTCATTGAACGAGCGGCCACCGCACTATTAACAAAACGCTTCACCAGTCTCGACACCTGGACGCAAACGCCATGCTCAATAAACTGAATGAATTCTTCTCGACCCTGATCACCCCGTCCAACGGCGCGCCGCCACCCGAACACACCCTGCAACTCGCCACCGCCGTGCTGATGATAGAAGTCATGCGCGCGGATGCCGAAAGCTCCGAGGCAGAGCTGGCCACAGTCATGCGCATCCTCAAGCAGCGGTTCCAACTCACCGACCGCGAAGTGCAACAACTCTCCGCGCTGGGCCAGCTGACCGCGCAGCAAGCCACCGACCTGCACCAGTTTACCTCGCTGCTCAACCGCGAACTGGCACGGGAAGAAAAGCTTTTCATCGTCGAATACATGTGGCAAGTCGCCTATGCCGACCGCCACATCAGCGCCCACGAAAACCACCTGATGCGCAGAATGACAGACCTGCTCCACATCTCCCAGGCCGACTACATCGCCGCGAAGATGCGGGCGAAGCCGGCGGATATGGAATAGGTGCAGCCTGTTCCCGCAGGGTTCGATTGATTGCTGAAGCGGGTGGCGAATACAAAACACCAGCGAATGAGGGGCTGCCGCGCCCCCGTTACTTTTTTCTTCATCCTTCGACTGACTCAGTACGAACGGATTATCACTTCCGCCCGATGGCGCGGTAGCCGATGTCGCGGCGCATCTGACTGCCGTCAAACTTGATGGTGTCGGCGATCTCGTAGGCGCGCTTCTGCGCCTGCTTGACCATGTCGCCGAGCGCGACGACGCACAGCACGCGACCACCGCTGGTAACGACTTTGCCGTCCTGCATCGCGGTGCCGGCGTGGAACACATGCGCGTCTTCCATTTTTTTCGCCGCTTGGCCCTCAGGCAGGCCGGTGATGATGTCGCCTTTGCGCGGGGTGTCGGGGTAGTTGGCGGCGGCCATCACCACACCCAGTGCGGTGCGCCGGTCCCACTCCGCCTCCACTTGATCCAGCGTGCCGTTGACGGCATGCTCGACGATGGCGGCGAAGTCGCTCTTCAGGCGCAGCATGATGGGTTGCGTCTCGGGGTCGCCCATGCGGCAGTTGAATTCCAACACCTTGAGGCCGCCGTCCGGCGAGATCATCAGTCCGGCATACAGGAAGCCGGTGTAGGTGATGCCCTCGGATTCCATGCCGCGCATCACGGGCTGGATGACTTCGCGCAGTGCGCGCGCATAAACCTCGGGAGTGACCACCGGCGCCGGTGAATACGCGCCCATGCCGCCGGTGTTGGGGCCCTGGTCACCATCCAGCAGGCGTTTGTGATCCTGGCTGGTGGCCAGCGCCTGCACATGCTTACCGTCGGCCATCACGATGAAGCTGGCTTCTTCACCTTCAAGGAATTCTTCGATGACGACTCTTGCTCCTGCATCGCCGAGTTTGTTGTCCGACAGCATCATGTCGATGGCATCGAACGCTTCTTGTTCCGACATCGCTACAACCACGCCCTTGCCTGCGGCCAAACCGTCGGCCTTGATGACGATGGGGGCGCCGTGTTTTTCGACATAAGCTTTGGCGGGTGCGATCTCGCTGAAGGTCTCGAAAAACGCGGTCGGGATGTTGTGGCGCGTCATGAAGCGCTTGGCGAAATCCTTGGAGCTTTCCAGTTGCGCCGCCGCCTTGGTTGGGCCGAAAATTTTCAGCCCGGCAGCGCGGAACGCATCCACCACGCCCGCCGCCAGCGGCGCTTCGGGGCCGACCACGGTGAGTTCGATGTTCTCGCGTTTGACGAATTCAATCAGGTCTGGAATCGCGCTGATGGCGATGTTCTCGACGCCGTCTTCCAATGCCGTGCCCGCGTTGCCCGGCGCGACATAAACTTTTTGCACCTTCGCGCCCTGCGCCAGCCGCCACGCCAGCGCGTGCTCGCGACCGCCGGAACCAATGACCAGAATTTTCATACGGCCATCCGTTCAAACGAAAAGTTGGGCAAGTCCACACGTTCTGCAGCATGTTCGATGGTGATGCCGCAAACTTTGCCGCTCTCGTCGAGATCGATCACCGTGTTTTCGTCGACATCGCTGGTTTCGGCAACCGTCGCGACACGCGGCTCGATATACAGTGTGTCGGTATCCTGGAAATATTTAATCTTCATCGCTGAATCTCCTGTCGAAGAAAGCATTGCATCCATTCAACCTCAATACTCCATGAGTACAAAATTGCGTCATTCCGGCGAAAGCCAGAATCCGGCAAAATAAATGCTCCGCGTAGCGGACAAAACTGCGGTGCTATCCCGCTTCGCGGGATGATTATCAAACGGCTGGATTCCGGCTTTCGCCGGAATGACGGGCTTAATGTCTGAAATGCCGATACCCGGTGAACACCATCGCCAACCCGTGCTCGTCCGCCGCCGCGATGACTTCTTCGTCGCGCATCGACCCACCGGGCTGGATCACCGCCTTCGCGCCGGCCTCTGCCAGCACATCGAGTCCGTCGCGGAACGGGAAAAAGGCGTCGGAGGCGACGACGGAGCCGGCCAGACTCAAGCCGGCGTTCTGCGCCTTGATGCTGGCGATGCGGGTGCTGTCCACGCGGCTCATCTGGCCGGCGCCGACGCCCAGGGTATGGCCGCCGTTGCAGAACACGATGGCATTGGATTTGACGAATTTCGCCACACGGAAAGCAAACAGCAGATCGTTCAGTTGTGCTTCGGTCGGCTGGATCCTGGTCACGATCTTGAGATGTTCGCGCTTGACCGTGAACAGGTCGGGCGTTTGCACCAGCAATCCGCCGCCGACGCGCTTCATGTCATATTGATTGTGCGCTTGGGACAGCGGCACGATCAGCACGCGCACATTCTGCTTGGCGGCAGTGACGGCCAGCGCCGCATCCGTTGCCGAGGGCGCGATGATAAGTTCGACGAACTGATTGGCGGTGATCTGTTTCGCGCTCGCCTCATCCAGTTCACGATTGAAAGCGATGATGCCGCCAAAAGCGGAGGTCGGATCGGTGGCATACGCCAGCTTGTAGGCATTCAGCGGGGTATCGGAGACCGCCACGCCGCACGGATTGGCGTGCTTGACGATGACACAGGCGGGTTCGTCGAACGACTTCACCAGCTCCCAGGTCGCATCGGCATCGCCGATATTGTTGTAGGAAAGTTCTTTCCCCTGCACCTGGGTGTAGTTGGAGATGCTGCCCGCCAGCGGCGTCAACTCGCGGTAGAACGCGGCCTTCTGGTGCGGGTTTTCGCCGTAGCGCATGTCCTGCACCTTGGCGAAATTGAAGTTGATTTGCGCGGGGAAATCGCTCTTCGTGCCATCGCTGTTAATTGTGGTCAGATAGTTGCTGATCATGCTGTCGTAGGCGGCAGTGTGCGAGAAGGCTTTCTTCGCCAGATCGAAACGGGTGGCATCGCTGACCGCGCCCTGATTGGTCTGCATCTCGGCCAGCACATCGGCGTAGTCTGCCGGATCGGTGACGATGGCCACATGGCCGTGGTTCTTGGCGGCGGCGCGCACCATGGTCGGCCCGCCAATGTCGATGTTTTCGATCGCGTCCTCCAGCGTACAGCCGGGCTTGGCGATGGTCGCCGCGAACGGATACAGATTCACCACCACCAGATCGATGGTCGGGATATCGTGCTGCTTCAGGGTCGCCATGTGCTCCGGCAGATCACGCCGCGCCAGGATGCCGGCATGCACTTTCGGCTGCAGCGTTTTGACACGCCCGTCCAGCATCTCGGGGAAGCCGGTGTAGTCGGCAACTTCCGTGACCGGAATCTGGTTGTTGGCAAGGAGTTTTGCGGTGCCGCCGGTGGAAAGGATTTTCACGCCGAGCTGGTGCAAGCCCTGGGCGAATTCGAGAACGCCGGATTTGTCCGACACGCTGATGAGTGCTTGGGTGATGGCTGTCATGATATTTTCCAGATTATAAAAACGCGGCCTCCGGGCTTTAACCCGGCCTACAGAATTCCGTGCAATTGCATCTTCTTGCGCAGGGTGTTGCGGTTGATGCCGAGCAGCTCGGCGGCGCGCGTCTGATTGCTCCCCGCGTGCTGCAACACGGTTTCAAGCATCGGCTTCTCGACGCAACAGATCACCATGTCGTAGATCGCAACCGATGGTTCTTCTCCATCCAAATCCTTGAAGTAATCGCTCAACGCCTTGCGCACATGCCTGGCGATGTCGTTTTCGCCGATCGGGCAACTCTCGCTCATGCTTTCTCCCTGACTTCATCGTACCGCAGCTTTTCGCCGCTTGTTTTTTGCTCTGCAAAGAAATCGTTGACTGCGCGCAACTGCTCTTCCGCGCTTTCCAGCATGTTCATGCGGTGGCGGAACACGGCCGAGCCGGGCAGTCCTTTGGTGTACCAGGAGATGTGTTTGCGCGCCACGCGCAGGCCGGTTTGCTCACCGTAAAAGGCGTACAGGTCGTGCAGATGTTGCAGCAGCACGTCCAGGATCTCGTCCACCGCCGGCGCGGGCAGATGCGCGCCCGTCGCCAGATAGTGCGCGATTTCGCGGAACAGCCACGGCCGTCCCTGGGCGGCGCGCCCGATCATCACCGCGTCGGCGCCGGTATGCTGCAAAACGAATTTTGCCTTTTCCGGGGTGGTAATGTCGCCGTTGGCGATGACCGGGATGCGCACCGCGCTTTTCACCGCGCGGATCGTGTCGTATTCGGCATCGCCGGTGTAGGCGCAGGCGCGGGTGCGGCCGTGGACCGCAAGCGCCTGGATGCCGCAGTCTTCGGCGATGCGGGCGATGTTCACGGCATTGCGATTGTGTTTGTCCCAGCCGGTGCGGATTTTCAGCGTGACCGGCACATCCACCGCGCCGACCACCGCTTGCAGCAGTTCGCCAACCAGTTTCTCGTTCTGCAGCAGCGCGGAACCGGCCATCACATTACAGATCTTTTTCGCCGGGCAGCCCATGTTGATGTCGATGATCTGCGCGCCGTGCTCGACATTGTGCTGCGCCGCCAGCGCCAGCATCTTCGCGTCCGCACCGACGATCTGCACCGAGATCGGATCGACCTCGCCCTCGTGGTTGGCGCGGCGCTTGGTCTTTTCGGAACCGTACAGCAGGGAATTGGACGCCACCATCTCGGACACCGCCATGCCCGCGCCCATGCGCTTGCACAGCATGCGGAAAGGCCGGTCGGTCACACCCGCCATGGGTGCGACGATGAGGTTGTTTTTTAATTTGTAGCGTCCGATTTGCATGATGGTTTCCGCGGGGGGCGCTGATTATAATTTAATCAACTCGCCCGTGCTATGATGCTCGCGAATTTTTCTGCAAAATAATTCGACATGGACTTCGACATCGTCATCATCGGCGGCGGACTGGTCGGCGCCAGCTTGGCGGCGGCGCTCAAGGACAGCGACCTGAAGCTGGCCTTGCTGGAAAGTAGCGCTCCACCCCCCGTTTCTGCCGCCCCCGACAACTGGGATGCGCGCATCTACGCCTTTACCCCCGGCAATGCCGAATTCCTGCACGAATGTGGTGCATGGCAACGGCTGGATATGCGCCGGGTGCAGCCAGTCGAAGAGATGCGCGTGTTCGGCGACACCGGCGCCCGGCTCAATTTCAGCGCCTACCAGCTCGGCGCGACGGAGCTGGCTTTCATTATGGAGAGCCGCTTGTTGCAGGATGCCCTGTGGCAGGTTCTGCGCGAACAGGACAACCTCACTCTGCTCCAGCCGGCCCGGTGCGCCGAGCTGCAGCGGGACGAAGAAGCGGCGCGGCTGACCTTGCAGGACGGGCGTGAGATCACCGCCAAACTGATCGTCGGCGCGGACGGACGTGATTCCTGGGTACGCCATCAAGCCGTCATGCCCGAAACACCCACACCTTATCAACAGCACGGTGTGGTCGCCAATTTCAACTGCGCCAAAAATCATCGCGGCAATGCGCATCAATGGTTCCAGGAGGATGGCATCCTCGCGTTGCTGCCGCTGCCGGGGCGGCGCATCTCCATCGTGTGGTCGGTCAGCCCGGAAAAATCCGCCGAGCTGTTGGCGCTCACTCACGCCGAACTGTGCGCGCGTGTAGCCGAAGCCTCGAACCATACCCTGGGCGAATTGACCCTGATCACGCCCCCCGCCGCCTTCCCCCTGCGCGTCCTCAATCTGGCGCATATCACCCAGCCGCGCCTCGCGCTGATCGGCGATGCGGCACATAACGTACATCCGCTGGCCGGGCAAGGCGTCAACCTCGGCCTGCGCGATGCGCGCGAACTGGCGCACACGCTGTTGCAGCGCGGCGCACTAGACTGCGGCGATCTCTGCCTCCTGCGCCGCTATGAAAAAGCGCGCCAGGAAGACATTCTGTCCATGCAGCTCACCACCGACGCGCTCAAGCACCTGTTCGTCAACACCAACCCGCTATTGCGCCTGCTCCGCAACATCGGTCTGGGCGCGACCAATGCCGTCACCCCGCTGAAGAGAATGCTGGCGCGCCACGCCCTCAACTGATCAATCCAAAAAGGAAATCCCGATGCATAAAATTCTGTTGTCCCTGTTGTTCTGCTGTGCCGCCAACGTCGCCATCGCCGCCAACGACACGACCCCGATCAAACAAATCCTGCAGCAGAATTACCAGCAGGCCATCGGCCCCATCGACCAGGTCAACCCCACGCCGGTGCAGGGGCTGTACGAGGTCGTCACCGGCGATCACATCTATTATTCGGACGAGAGCGGGCGTTACCTGCTCGATGGCAAGTTGTTCGACATGCAGTTGCGCAGCAACCTCACCGATGCGCGTGCGCGCCAACTGTTCGCCGTTGACGTCAAGAAGTTGCCGCTCGAACTGGCGATCAAGAAAGTCAAAGGCAACGGTAAACGCATCCTGATCTCGTTCGAGGACCCCAATTGCGGCTACTGCAAAAAATTAGCGCAAGAACTGGAGCAGATCGACGATCTGACCCATTACGTGTTCCTGTATCCGATCTTCGAGGGGTCGGCCGAGATGGTGCAGGGCATGCTATGCAGCAAGAAGCCATTCCAGGCCTGGGATGACTGGATGCTGAAGGGAATCAGGCCGCCCAAGGGAAATTGCGCCACTAAAACCGATCAGGTCGTGGCACTGGGACGCAAGCTGAAGGTGAACGGCACACCCGCGCTGATCTTCGGCAATGGCGTGATGAATCCGGGCTATCTGCCTGCGGACCAACTGGAACAGGCCATCGCCGCGAATCAATAGGGACTAAACCGCATCCTGTAGGTCTGGTTTTAACCCGACAGCGATGTGATGGGTTATGGCGCCTTGTCGGGCCGAAGCCCGACCTACAAAACCTCGCCGGCCTGTCGGTCGGGTATTAACCTGACGATGTTCTGTCATTTTTCCAATTCGTATGAGGTGAAGCTGGCCGATAAGCCGGGTTCTGTCGTGGACAGTCATTCCTCTAGGCGTTTCGTTACCTGACGCTCAAGCAACCTACCCGCTGGCGACGCGAGCAACGTCATGGCCAGCCTATTTGGTCTTGCTCCGGATGGGGTTTACCGTGCCGTCCGTGTTGCCACGAACGCGGTGAGCTCTTACCTCGCCGTTTCACCCTTGCCTGACCCTGACCGAAATCAGTTCATCGGCGGTCTGTTCTCTGTGGCACTTTCCATCGCCTCACGGCGTCCGGTCGTTAACCGGCATCCTGCTCTGCGGAGCCCGGACTTTCCTCTACGCAACCCAAGGTGCGCAGCGACTGTCTAGCCAGCTTCGGAATGGAGTTTAGCACGGGGGATGCCTAAACCTCGGCAACCTGAACACTGACGTCCAGTGCTTTCCATTGTTTGGCTTCATCTTGCAAGGCGGTCTCAGTCAACGGGTTCTGCGTCAACCATCCCTTCTCAAGCGCCAAGTGGAATTTCGTCCCGCTGAAATGGCCTTGCAGTTCGGGTAATGAGACGGCGCTGCGATTGCGACAGAACAGAGTGGCCAGGCGCAGGGCCATTACGAGCGCCAGATCTTGCGACTCACGCAGTTGATCCCGCAACTTTGCCAAACCTCCACGATGCGCCAGGGTCAGCAAACTCAGGCGTGCCTGCTCTTTCCTCGAAAATCCCGGCATGTCGGCGTTGGCCAGGATGTAGGCAGAGTGTTTGTGGTAGCCGCTGTGCGCGACGCTGATCCCGATCTCGTGCAAGCGGGCTGCCCATTGCAAATGTTGCTGGGTCGATTCGTCCAGCTGTCCCGCGAGAAATTGCCGGGCAAGGGAAATAGACAGATCGGCAACGCGTTTGGCTTGTTGCGCAGCCACATGATAGCGGCGCATGAATTGCTGGACGGTCGCTTCGCGCATGTCGTTGTGGGTGAAACGCCCGTGCAGGTCGTACAGTACGCCTTCGCGCAGCGCGCCCAGCGCCGGCCGCATGCGCCCGATCCCGAGCTCGCAGAATGCCGCATACATGATGGCGAAGCCGCCGGGCAATACCGGGATGCGATCCGGTTTTAACCCGGGCAGATCCAGCTTGTTCACATCGCCCGCCTTGAGCAGCTGCGCGCGCAGTTTCTCCAGCCCTTCACGGGTGATGCCGCCTTCGCTGTATCCGTTCTGCTCCAGGATGTCGCTTATCACGCGCGCGCTTCCGGATGACCCCAGTGCCACCTCCCAATGCTCGCCGGTGTAGTCCGCCACAATTGTTTGCAGTTCGTTGCGGGCGGCGAATTCTGCCTCCCTGAGATTGGATTTTGATATCTTTCCGTCGGCAAAGTAGCGTGCGCTGTAACTGACACAACCCATGTACAGGCTTTCCAATCGGGTCGACTGAAACCCTTGGCCGATAATGAATTCCGTCGAGCCGCCGCCGATGTCCATCACCATACGGCGCTCTTCGGTGCGCGGCAAACCCTGGGCGACCCCCAGGTAGATCAGACGCGCTTCTTCGCGTCCCGAGATGACATCGATGGGGAAGCCGAGCGCAACCTCGGCCAGCTTGAGAAATTCCGGCGCGTTTTTGGCGACGCGCAGCGAGTTGGTGCCCACCGCGCGCACCGCCTCGGGCGGCAAACCGCGCAAACGCTCCCCGAATTTTTGCAGACAGGACAAACCCCGTTGTTGTGCGTCCCGGTTGAGAATCTTGTCCTCGTCCATCCCGGCGGCCAGTCTTACCGCCTCGCGCAGACCGTCCAGCATGTAGAGTTGGTCGTCCACCACCCGCGCGACCTGCAGGCGGAAACTGTTCGAGCCCAGGTCAACTGCGGCGATGAGGGGTTGTTGTTGCACGGGATGGCGCGCGGCGAATTATTGTTTTACTTCGCGCTCGATCTCTTCCACGGTGACATGTCGCACGTCGCGCCCCTTGACCATGTACACCACATATTCGGACATGTTCTTGGCGTGGTCGCCGATGCGCTCGATCGCCTTCGCCACAAACAGAATCTCCAGCGAAGTGGAGATGGTGCGCGGGTCCTCCATCATGAAGGTGATCAGATAACGCATGACGGCGCGAAATTCCTCGTCCACCAGCTCGTCCTGGCGCACCACGGTCGCCGCCGTGGCGAGGTCGAGCCGCGCGAAAGCATCCAGCGATTTGTGCAGCATATCGAGGGCGATATCGGAAGCGCGCTTGATCTCGTTGTAGCGCGGCAGATGCAGGCGTTCTTTCTGAGATAGCAGCTTGGCCATGCGCGCGATTTTTTTCGCCTCGTCGCCGATGCGCTCCAGATCGGTGATGGTCTTGATCACCGTCATCACCATGCGCAAATCGCCAGCCGCCGGCTGGCGCCGCACCAGAATGTGGTTGCAGTTTTCGTCGATCTCGACTTCCATCGCGTTCACCCGGTGGTCATCCTCAATCACCCGGGTCATCAGTGCCACATCGCCGTTCACCAGCGATTCAACCGCCAGCCGGATCTGGCTCTCGACCAAGCCGCCCATCTGCAGCACGCGCGCCCGCACCGCCTCGAGTTCGGCATCAAATTGTTTCGAGGTGTGTTCGTTATTGGCCATGTTTTTCTTTCGGGTAAATTGAATAAATGCGCGATGCTAAACCGCTACTGTTAAATCTTTGTTACGCCGTCAGTGTCTGCACACCCTGTGGCGTGCCCAGCAACAGGACATCGGCTCCGCGCCGCGCGAACAATCCGTTGGTGACCACCCCGGGCAACTGGTTCAGCAAGTTTTCCAGTTCAACCGGGTTCATGATCTGCAGATTATGCACATCCAGAATGACATTGCCGTTATCCGTGGTGAACCCTTCGCGCAATCTCGGCTGGCCGCCCAGCTTGACCACTTCGCGCGCGATGTAACTGCGCGCCATCGGGATCACCTCGATCGGCAGCGGAAATTTTCCCAGCACATCGACCAGTTTGCTGGCGTCGCAAACGCAAATGAATTTCTTGCTGGCCGCCGCCACGATCTTCTCGCGCGTCAGCGCCCCGCCGCCGCCTTTGGTCATGTGCATGTGCCGGGTGATCTCGTCCGCGCCATCGACGTACACCGGCAGATCGCCCGCCTCATTCAGCGACAGCACTTCGATGCCGTGCCCCTGCAAACGCTTGGCCGACGCTTCCGAGCTGGCCACCGCACCGCGAATCTTGCCCTTGATCTTCGCCAGCTCATCGATGAAAAAATTGGCGGTGGAGCCGGTGCCCACCCCCACGATGCAATCGTTCGGCACATAAGCGACCGCCGCCTGGGCAACGGCACGTTTCATATCGTCTTGAGTCATGGTCATGATGCGGCCTCTTTAGGTTTGGATTATCGTCGTGCTTTCGATTATTGCAGGAATTGTTGCGTTTAGGAACACGCTTGCTCTTCCCAAAGCGCGCATTTACCTTTAGGATGCGCACCCGCAGTGGGGGTGTAGCTCAGTTGGGAGAGCGTCTGGTTCGCAATCAGAAGGTCGTCAGTTCGATCCTGATCACCTCCACCACTATCCTCTTGGATGGTGTTTCGCGTGCAATTGCTTCAATCTTTCACGTGCCACATGCGTGTAAATCTGCGTCGTGGCGATATCCGAATGCCCCAGCAGCATCTGCACCACGCGCAAATCGGCGCCGTGGTTGAGCAAGTGCGTGGCAAATGCATGGCGCAGGGTATGCGGCGACAGCGGTTTGTGCAGGCCGCCGTGTCTGGCGTGCTTCTTGATCAGATACCAGAACATTTGCCGCGTCATCGCTGTGCCGCGCCCGGTGACGAACAGCGCATCGCTCAATTTCCCCGCGAGCAGGGCGGGACGGGCTTGCGCAAGATAACGCCTGACCCAGTCGAGCGCTTCTTCACCCAGTGGCACCAGGCGTTCCTTGCTGCCCTTGCCCATCACCCGCACCACGCCTTCGTTCAGGCTGACCTGCATGATCAGCAGCCCGACCAGTTCGGACACGCGCAAACCGCTGGCGTACAGCACTTCCAGCATGGTGCGATCGCGCATGCCGAGCGGCGTCGCCACATCCGGCGCATTCAGCAATAACTCGACATCTTCTTCGGTCAGACTCTTGGGCAAGCTGCGCGGCAGCTTGGGTGTGGCGATTTGCAGGGTCGGATCAACCGTGATTTTATTTTGCCGCAGCAGGTAGCGGAACAGTCGCTTGAGACTGGAGATGGCGCGCGAGGTGGAAGTCGCTTTGGCTTTTTCTCCGCTCACCCGATGCGCGAGAAAGCCCTGTATATCGGCATGCGTCGCCGCCAGCAAGCCGCCACCATGCTGCGTTTGCAACCATGCCGCGAACGTGTTCAGATCGCGCCGATAACTTTCCAGCGTGTTGCGCGACAGCCCGTCTTCCAGCCACAGCGCATCGCTGAATTCGTCCAGCAATTCACCGTCGTTCATGCGCCAACAACCAGCGTTTGATATCCAACGCGTCGCCCTCTGCATGCTTCATGAAACCGCCCAAACCGCTCTTGCCCACCACGCGATGACAGGGAATAACGATGGGAACGGGGTTGCTGCCGCACGCCTGGCCCACCGCGCGGGCACTGGAACCGATCTGCGCCGCCAGCTCGCCGTAACTTCGGGTCTGGCCGGCGGGGATGGCCAGCATCGCCTGCCATACCTTGCATTGGTGATGCGTGCCGTCGAGCTCGAAGGGGAGATCAATCTCGAAATCGGCATGCGTCAGATAGGCTTGCAGCTGCCGGCAGATTTCCCGCGCCATCAGGCTTGCCGGCGGCAGCTCGTTTACTCGTGCAGAAAGAAACTCGATGCCCAGCAGATCCGCGTCCGAGCAGCGGATGCCAAGCTTGCCGAACGGCGCTGGAATAATGGCCTGGAATTGCATGCGCGCATCATATCCGAAATAAAAAATGGGAGCCGAAGCTCCCGTTTTTATTTGCCGGACAGAACCGTTGCTTACGCAGCGACTTTGCGTGCGGGCAATTTTTAGTTCCGACATCACGCCTGCTTTCGCAGGCATGAGTCTTCACTGAAAACTCAGCCCGCCTTGCGTGCGGGGAGTTTTTCCTTGATCCGTGCCGACTTGCCGGAGCGGTCGCGCAGGTAGTACAGCTTGGCACGGCGCACATCGCCGCGACGCTTCACTTCGATGCTGGCAACGCTCGGGGAGTAAGTCTGGAAGGTGCGCTCGACGCCTTCGCCGGAGGAGACCTTGCGCACGATGAAGCTGGAGTTCAGCCCCTTGTTGCGCTTGGCGATGACGACGCCTTCAAAAGCCTGGGTACGTTTTTTGTCGCCTTCAACCACGTTGACGTTGACGATGACGGTATCGCCGGGGGCGAAATCGGGGATGGTTTTGTTCAGGCGCGCGATTTCTTCTTTTTCGAGAATTCCGATCAGATTCATTTTGTTTCCTCTTCTTGTGCGGGAGCTTGTTCCTGCTGGTACTCTGCCAGTAGCCGAGCTTCCTGTTTAGTTAACCGGCGTGTTGCCAGCAAATCCGGGCGACGTTCCGCAGTCCTGCCTAATGCCTGCTTCAATCGCCACTTCTCTATCTCGGCGTGGTGCCCGGACAGCAATACTTCCGGAACCGCCTCGCCGTTATAAACCTCCGGGCGCGTGTAATGCGGACAATCCAGCAGACCCTGCACGAAGGAATCCTGCTGTGCCGATGCCTCGTCGCCCAATACGCCGGGGATCTGCCGCACCACGCTGTCCATCACCACCATCGCTGCCAGCTCGCCACCGGACAACACATAATCACCGATGGAAAGCTCTTCATCCACTTGCTGGCGCAACAGGCGTTCATCCACGCCCTCGTAACGACTTGCCAGCAAAATCAACCCTTCTTCCCGCGCCAGCAGCTCCATCACCACTTCATGGGTGAGTTGCCTGCCTTGCGCCTCATCATCGCCCGTAGCCGTAGTAGCTGTTGAAATACTGCACCAGAGCCGCTTTCTCGCCGGCCATCAGGCGGGGTATACCGCGTGCATGCATGTATTCCTGCATGCGTTCTATACTGAACGACCAGTCGCTACGCCGGGTAAGCATCAGCCGCCGGGTGTCGTGACAAAGCAGGCATTTTTGCTCCACCGTCCTTTCCGTACCTGCACCGTCCGGCTTGAAGCGTCCGTTCTTCACTTCCTCGGCGCGTTTGCGATCCATCTCCGCCTTGGCAACGATGCGCGCCGCGAACTTCACGTAGCACACCTCTCCATCACGCACTTCCTGGGTACCGCGCCGTTCGTCGATGCGGATCAAATGCTCGGTGAGCACGCCATCCCTGCCCAGACGGTTGATGTTGTAGTTGTACGCCTCGGAATAAATCACTTCGCCATGGCGGGTAACGTAGATGGCAAACGGCTGGTCGCCATTGTCCGGCGTGTTGATAAACTCGGCCTTGCCGCTACGCTCAATGCGCATGAGCTTGCCCGTTTGGGTGTCGGTAATCCACAGTGTGCCATCGTGCGGCACCCCCAGCGTCATCTGCCGCACGACCGTTTGAGGCGGGAGTGCGATAACTTGCAGTTTTCCGCTCCGGCTTCTGCGCTCCACCACGCCGCGACAATGATCGGAATATACGATGCCGCCGTCGGCTTCAGCCAGCAGATTTCCGGGGCAACTGTTTTCCCAGCGTGATATCCAGGTCCACTTGCCGTCGCGGTCGAGCCGCGCCAGCTTGCCGACCGGTTTCGTCCCCTCGGGTGCGCCGTCGCTCGGCACCAGCACCGTTACCCAAGCCTGTCCGCTGCGGTCGAAGGCAATAGCGGTAGGGAAGCCTTCGGTAAGCGGATAGTCGATCATTTTCCCGTCCGCCGTGACACGACCAATTTTCGATATTGGCGGCGCCTGATGTCCGGCGTGGCCGCCCGTCGTTGCGGAGTGGTCGTGGGCAATCTGTGTAAACCATGCTTCGCCGTTAGCATCGGTCGTTACCCGAACGGGTTGCCCACCCGCCGTCGGGTACTCGATGACGCGACCGTCGCGACCGAGACGACCGACCTTGGCCACATTCATCTCTGCAAACCAGATATTGCCGTTGCGATCCAAGGCAAGCGACGTCGGTTCCGCATTCGGGGTCGGCAACGGATATGCCTTCACGCTGCCATCCGGCGCCAGGCGCGAGACGGCATTGTTGTCACCCTCGGTAAACCAGATGCCACCGGTCTTGTCCTCGACGAACTGGTAAGAGCCGAAAGGCCGACAGGCCATGGCGGGAAGTGCAACCAAGCAAAAGAGAGCAATGGTGGCCTGAACAAAGCGTTTGGTAAGCATGGTTGTTCCTCCGTCAAAAACGCAAAGTCAATTCGCCGCGCAGCATTCGCGGCTCGCCGTGCCAAAAAAAACCCGTGACATAGTCCCGATCAAAAGCATTGTCTAGGGCGAGGAAGAATTCCCAGTTTGTCCAGCGCCAATTAGCCGAGAGATCTAGTACCGCATAGGAAGCTTTCTGCCACCGGTACCCGCGCGTATCTTTCACCGTGTTTACTTCGTCGGTGAAGGCGGAGCCGACAGTTCGCAACTTTGCGCGAACGGCAAAATCGGCGCCTTGTTCATAGGCCAGTGTCAGGTTCGCCTTGTGACGCGGCATGTCGGGCAGTTGCTTGCCTACCAGTGTTGGATCAGCCAGATCGCGCTCGATGCGGGTGCGCATATATGTGTAGTTAGCCGTGATCGACCAGTCGTCCGCGAGGCGTTGTGTCCATTTCAACTCCAACCCTCGCGCTGCCGCCTCGCCGACATTCTGCGGTTGCTGCACCATGGGCATACCATAACTGACAATGCGAGTGGCAATCTTGTCCTGCCAGCGGGTAGCAAACAGGGTCACCCCCCAATCACCAACTGCGCCAGTGTGCGCCAGAGATAAGTCCACCGTGGTCGACTTTTCCGGCTGCAAGCCGGGATTGGCTAGCGTAACCGCACCCGCACTCGCGTAGCCGTTATAGAGCTGGGACGCTGCCGGAGGCGAGAAACCCGTGCCGATGCTGCCGCGAAGCCGGTAACTGCCATTGACAGGCCAAGAGAATACCAGCTTCGGACTGGTGGCCGACTTCACCGCTCCTCCGCCCTGTGTTTCCCGAACAGGCGGGCCAGCATCGAAGACGTTGGAAGAGACATAACGATGCAGATCCCGACGCAGGCCCAGTTCCAACCGCCCGTCCGCCACGGGCGCCACCGCCGAGACAAAGACCGCCTGTTTGCGGATCAACGATTCGGCGGTCAGCAGCGGCTGGCGGCTGGCAAAGTCGGCATTGGCGAAATTCTCGCGCAGTTCCCCCATATTCACGCCCGCCCGCACCAGTCGTTCGCCATTGCGCCAGACCAGCGCAGTCGTTCCCTCGCGCTGGCGATAGCTTTGGGTCAGCCAGCGTTCCGGAACCAGCCCCGCCGCGTCCACGCCCGTGCCGCGGTCGCGCACGCCCGATGTGCCGTAGCTCTCCTCGCCCAGGGACGTTTCCAGCGTCATCGTGTCGGTAGCTATCCACGACAATTGGGCGCGAGCGTTGCCGGTACGCCAGTCAAAGACCCAATTGGGACGTCCGAAGAATGACCAATTGTCCGATTGCTTGAGGTTTACGGAAACTTCCAGGTCGCGCCCGCGCCAACCAAGCTTACCGTCCAGCAGCCGTGATTTGCTGCGTTCGTCGGCGACGGTTATCTGGTATGGAAAAGGCGAGTCGGGCACGGCGCGAAAGCCGTTGTTGACCTTATCTTCGGCCAACACCGACCATCCCAAGCCGTTCGCTTCCCGTCCGCCGACCAGCCGTGTGTAGCGGCCATTGCGGGAGTCGTAGCCCTGTATCGCGCTGGCGTGCAGACTACGGTGGGTTCCTCGGGTGACGACTGCAATAGCGCCGCCCATCGCCTCGGCGCCGAAGCGAGCCGAGGCCGCACCGCGCAATATTTCGATCCGTTCCACCTGCTCCGGCTTCAACGTCCTCAGTTCCGTCACGGAAGAAGCGAATCCATCCACAAAGATCGCGATGCCCCGTACGCCGCGCATGGTAATGACGCCGTTGTTCTCGTCCAGACCGACGCGGCTACGCAGCAACTCCACCAAATCTGTCGGTTTTTCGCGGGCGATGTCGGCGGCAGTAATGAGCGAAGCATCGGTTTCATCACGGCCTTCGGCGTGGGCCAGGGAAGCCGTGAGAATCAGCAAGATGAGGACTCTCACCATGTGAAATGGCCAAGTCGCCTTCTAAAAGCGAAATCGGCCAAGGGAAACAGCAGGAAGGCTGCCACAACGAGCCCCGTGAGCACCGCCGACAGTTCCATGTGAGGAGCGGTTGGTGCATAGGCAGCGCGCAGGCCTTCGCTAATGTAGGTCGTCGGAAATAAGAGCGCGAAGTAACGATACGGCGGCTCCAACATATCAAACGAGTAAAAGGTGCAGCCGAAAAAAGTCATGGGCATCATCAAAAATGAAAACACCTCCTGCCCCTTGTCGGGACGGACTGGGAGAAGCAGCACGGTCAAGGTGAAAAGGGAGAAAAGCAACGAACCTGCGGCTACCACCAACAACAGGGTAAAAACGCTCGCCGGGACCAATCCCAAAACAAGCCAGGCGATGAGCACAACGACAAGACTATTGGCGATGCCGCTAAAAGTCCCGCTTACTACCATGGCAATGAGTATCGTGCGCAAGGATACCGGGGCCAGCAGCCAGGCTTCCATCGTCCGAAAGAAATACCCGGAAAGGATATAACCGCTTATCGTAACCAGCGGCGCACTAACGGCAGCAATGGCAATCATGCCGGGAGCCATGACTTCGCTATAGCCTATGCTTCCTGGCATCATCCGGCCGATGATGTGACCAAAAACCAGCAGATAGATAGTCGGCTGGATAACAGTGCGCGACAGGGTGAGCTTTGCCGAAGTCGAGCTTGCAATCAGGTTCCTGTGTAGCAGTGCAAAAATGAAATTCAACGCACCTCTCCCGTCGCAGCCTCGAAAGCCTCCACCAGAGTTCCGGGGGTGAACCTTGTCGTCTCCGGTGTGATGCCGATGGACTTGACCAACTGCCCCCGATGGAGAATACCGACCCGGTCGCACAAGGCCTCGGCCTCCTCCAGATAGTGCGTAGACAGAAATACCGTCCCCCCTTGTGCCCTAAATATTCGCACCTGTTCCCAGAACGAGGAGCGAACGCCGGGATCGAGTCCTGAACTGGGTTCATCCAGCACGAGAAGTTCCGGTGCCGTAATAAAGGCTTTTGCCAGCATCACCTTGCGTTTGCTGCCCCCCGAAAGATGGAGCACCGTTTCTCCGGCCTTGCTGGTCAAATCCAATATCGACAACCATGTGTCCACCCTGGGCACGGCGTCTTTAGCCGGTATACCGGCGTAGCGGCAATGGAAAAGCAGGTTTTGACGGACGCTCAAGTGGGCATCCAGATTATTTTCCTGGGGCATGACGCCGATTATTTTCTTCACAGCAGCCGCCTGCTTGCACGAATCCAGGCCGAAGATTCGCACTTGACCGACACTCGGGCGCATCAGGGTGGCGATGGCCTTGATGAGGCTGCTCTTGCCTGCACCGTTCAGGCCCAGGAGACCAAATATCTCTCCCTGTCGAACTTGCAAGGAAAGATCATTTACGGCGATGATGCCGCTCGGATAGCCCAGTGTCAGGCTGTCTATCTGTACAGCTGTCATCGCCGCCCCGACAGGAAGTTTTCAATCTTCGCTATCCCATTGGCATCGGCCAATACGTCATCAAGGAACCGATTGGTTTCCCGAACCAAGCGCACTTTCAGCGCGCAATGGTCAGGTGATGGCTCGGCCATGTCACCGCAACTCAACAAACAATGCACCGGGCATTCGCCGCCGCACACGTAGCGAACGGTACAACGGCTGCACTTTGGCCGATCATCAACCGTGTTGGATTCCAGGCGTTCAGCAATGCGGTTGAAACGGTCGTTAGGAAAATCATCTTCATGGACATTCCCCATGCATGCAGCATCGACAGTTACGAATTGGTGGCATGGATAAACGTTGCCTTCGGTGCTGACTGCCAACATGCCTTGTCCGACCATACAGGGATATAACTGTCGCCTTTCGCGCAGGCGGTACGTTGCGGCCTTGTATAGTTCGCCCGCCAGCACCGGGGGTTGCCCGGCGAGAAAAGACCTGTGTGATTCCCGGTTGAGCCGGTTCATCCCTTCCATCAACAGGCGCCAGTTGTCCCGCCGCCAAGGCGTCTGCTGAAACGCCGGCTCCACGCGCAAAGCGGTGGCACCAAGGCTCGACATGTGGGATACGGCAGCTTCTACTTCACCTGCACGATCTTCGGGAATCGTACCTCGCAATGCGTAAGGAATCCGTGCCTCCTTAAGTTTGGCGAGGTTTTCGACGACCCTCCCATAAACATCCCCGCTACTTTCCTTGAATTTTCGTCCATGGTTGGTGATGGCACGGTCGCCATCAATACTGACGGCGACATGGGAGAAGTGTTGCTGCAGGAATTTCAGATGTTCGGGTTCAAGCAATGTTCCGTTTGTAGTGAGCGCGTAGCTGAGTTCCGTGTGAAGTTCCTTTCCCAACTTCGTGCCGAAAGCGACCGTCTCCCGGATCAAGTCGAAGTTCAGCATGGGCTCGCCGCCGAAAAAGGAAACCACTACATGGCCGTTGTGCGGAAGCAGTTTCCGCAATGCGGCCCTCATCGTCTCATCGGTCATTGTTTGGCTGCTGCGCCCGTAGCTTCCACCCTGGGCGTAGCAATAGCTGCAAGCTAGATTGCAATCCCCTGCCACGAGCAGGTAAAGACTTCCCAGTCCCTCAACCATGTACCGTCACCTTCGGCGCACCGATAAGGCGCTTGGCATTGGCATACAAACGACCGCGAATATCCGGGTTCTCAACCACCGAGACAAAACTATTGATCGATGCCGAAATGCAACGTTTGACATGTCCGCAATATCGCGCGTCCGGGATAACAACATCGCCGCTGCGGAAATGAGCCTGCGCGTAGCACTGCCCTCCGCAGAAGTAGCGCGCCCAGCACGATGCGCATTGTTCGATCTGATCGACATCTAATTTTACGAAAGCAGAATGCACTCGACGATACGCCGGACTGTCCGCATCGGTTACGTTCCCCATCCCGAACTCGGGTATCCCGACCAGGCCGTGACAGGCATAAATGGAGCCATCTGCTGTGATTGCCGGGTTACACCCAGCGTTGCAGTAGCGATGCAATTTTCGGCGGGTCAGCAGGTTGGCGACGACATTGATGGCTTCCCGTGGTGCATCGCCCTCTAACCCATTTTCGATGGCTGACGCACACAGCGCCTCGTGCTGACGCGAGTACGCCTCGTATTCGGATGCATTCATGGCAGCCGGGTTGTCGTCCGTCCCATCCACAGGAGAAAGTGCAACGCGGTTTGTCCCGAGGCTCCGCAAGTGCCCAAGCAAATCGACGTATCGAGCAGCCGCCGTGCCGGTGAGCGTGCCGAGTAGCGATACTTTATCGCCGCAATATGCAAGCACCCCAGGCAGATGCTTAATCACCCGGTCGTAGGAACTGCCCCGTGCGGCGAGGCGATGGCGATCATGATCCTCTTTCGGCCCATCGATACTGACGGAAATAGATGCAAACTGATCCCCCAGAAACTTGATCCGCTCCCGATTGAAAACCGTGCCATTGGTCGTGATGCTGAAAGAAATGCCAATTCCTCGTTCTGCCTCCAGCCGGCGGCCTGCTTCGACCATGGCCTTGATGCCATGGAAGTTCAGCAGAGGTTCGCCGCCATACATGGCGACGGTGTATTTCCGGCCGGGAACGGTGAAGAACCGGCGGAATGCCGATTCCGCCACCTCCGGTGGCATCATCATGCCAGGATTGGCGACGTGCCCTTGGTGGTTGTAGCAATAGGTACAGTGGAGATTGCAATCGTGGGCCACATAAAGGCAGAGGTTGTCGGTTTCTCCGCAAGGCTGGGAGTTATCTACCATCGCAGTGGCCTTTTCGGCCTCGGCAGCAATAATGCTTCCGATCCGCCCGGACAACGATAAAGCGCGGCCACTCTCCCGGCAGGCGGCTACGGCGTCGCCCTCTTCCTTCGGCAGCTTAAATAGCCGGTAGCTGGCAGGAAAGAAGAGGACGTCTTCTCGCGGGTTGCGGATAAGGTGGAAGTCACGAAACATGAGCCATGTCCCGACTGTGGCTGCCATGCCGATTGGAAACTGCACTCTTTAGCCTGGTCATCAGTACCTGACGCGTTTCCGGGGTATGCACCACCGAGATGATGTCCGGCAGGATTTCCTCAATGACCGTCTTTATGTAATAGCAATGCCGATCGACAGGCGACATCATATCGCCGTGCTCGGCATAGGAATATTTGGCACATGAGCCGCCGCAAAGATAGCGCGCCCAACAGTCTTTGCAACCTTCACGCCGATCCACTGTGGCATCGATAAACTGTTGGCGTATTGCCCGGAAACGCGGGTTTTGACGCATATCCGGGTCGGCGACGTTGCCCATCCTGAATTCCTCTTCGCCGACAAAGCGGTGACACGGATATACGTCGCCCTCAGCCGTTACCGCGAGCAGATTGGTACCCGCATTGCAGTGATAGAGCGCGTGGCTGCGGGAGACGAAATGGAACAGTACATAAAAGGGATACTCGAACGCGACCGCCTGTTCCCCTTCGATGAAACTACGCAGCCCCTTGCGGTTGATGTCGGCAATCTGCTCCACGAAGCGACGATACTGTTCGTCGTTCAGGTAGAGAGGATTGTCTTTGGGCACGTCCACATTGACGATGCCGATGCCGCCGGGCTGGAAATTTTCCAAGGTATCGTAGATTTCACCCACGCGGTCATGTCCGGCGGCAGTGACGATGGAACGGAAAGCCCAATTGAAGTTATTGCCGTCAGTCAGTTTGCGGATATTCTCTTCTGCCTCGCCGAAGACGCTGCTACCCTGCTTGCTGATGCGCTGCCCGTCATTCAAATCTGACGGCCCGTCCAGGCTGAAAGTCGCATCGGTGATATGCTTGTCAAAGAACTCCTTGATAGCGTCGTTGTAAAAAGTCCCGTTGGTGACGATGCCAAATCCTATGTCTGCCTTGCCGTCCTTACGGAACGCCTCGCCCAGAGCCGCAGTCTTCTTCATCAGGGGAAAGTTCATCAGCGGTTCGCCGCCGAAGAATATGAGAAAGTGGCTGCCCTCCCCTTTGGAATAAAACGTGTCGAACGTGCGCTTCATTGTCTGCTCACTCATCCGACCGCGATTGCCGTACTCGCCTTCATTCCCGTAGCAATAGGAACACTTGAGGTTGCACTCCTGCGACACAAAAAGATAAATCCCGGTCACCTTCTCGGTGATGTCGTCCGGCCCCCGGAGTGCCTTGGCCGGATGTGCCTTGCGGCAGTAGTCGTCCATGAAAGCCTCGGCTTCGCACCAGCGTTCGGACATTGGCTCGTCCAGTACCTCCCCATTTTCAACCCTCTGCAGAACTTCGCCGGTCATCTGATCAATCTTGAATACTGCGACAGGCTGGGTCAAAAACAGGTACGACTGATTACCCTTCGAGAAAACGTGAAAGTCTCTTGTTGCGACCATGGTTGTTGCCTCCTCAGGATGGAGATGGGTTCCCGGCCATCTCCGGTTGTGTTACATCAACTCAGACTGACTGAAACGCGTTACATCTTGTGACCGCAACCGCACATCGGGCCACCCTGTGTACTGCAACAGGCGGACATGGTCATTTTCTCGAAGGCCTCGTTACATCCTTCGAGGGACTCGAACGTGACCTCTTCGATTTCCATAGCAGGTTTCGTTTTTGCAGCAGGTTTCATATCCATAATGGACTCCTTAAAGTGATAACTACGATTGAAGAAATGGCCGGGAAACGATGATGAATGCCGCAGCAACCTGGGTGCCTGCAAGCTCTGTCAGAACTTGCCGTCAACTCCTATCGTCAACGTGCGTCCGTCGGAATATTCGAACGGAAAGTATTGGCGGTATTTCTTGCCGGTCAGGTTGTTGACCGCAAGCCACGCGCTCCATTTCTCCTTGCTATCGAACGGCAAAAAGAAAGCGCTAACTTTAGCGTCCGCCGTGAAATAGCCGCCCAAATGGCACTCGTAGGTATTGGTATTGTTACTCGGGCAGTACCATTGCCTGACGTATTGATCGCTGCGGTAGCTCCCCATCAGACTGGTCGACCAAACACTGCCGGGCGAATAGACCACGCCCACATTCAACTTGTGTGCCGATGTCTGCGGCATCCGTGTGCCGACGTTGGTGGGGTTCGTGGTGTCGGCTTTGATGCGGGAATCGGTATAGCTGTAGTTCGCGAGGGGCGACCAGTCATCTGCTATCCGGCCTTTCCAGCCGAGTTCCAGACCGTTGACCTCGACCCGGTCAATATTCTGGTTCTGGTAATTCGGCGTGGCATCCACCTGAACCCGATTGATCTTGTCCTGATAGTTGGTATGAAACAACGCGACCTTCATGTCACCGAATGATTGCTTGCTCCGCGACCCGACTTCGTAAGAAGTTGACTTCTCCGGCTTCAGGTTCGGGTTGGGAATATCCGCGTCGGTAAACTGCGCGCCGTTTGTCGCCGGTACATAGGCAGTGCCCGCCGATGCGTATATTGATGTATCAGGAGTCCATTGGTACTGGACTCCCAAGCGGGGATTGAACACGCTAACGCTGGATTCCGGATTTGTGGCAACACCATTCTTGGTGTCGTCATACTGACGGATATGATCTTGTCTTCCGCCAAGTATTAAGCTCCACTGACCGAAACGAGCCTCATCCTGCAGATAAATCCCGTCAATCGTGGATTTGTTCTTAAAGACGTTGTTTCCGAACATGGAATTAAGCGTGGCAACACCTGTACCTCGGTTGTAACCGGTAATCAAAAGGTTATCGGCGTTGATGTGCCAATCAGCCTGAATATTGAATTCGCTGGAATCGCCGAACTTCGCGCCTTTAGCCCATAGACCCAGATCGCCCGGCGTCCCGGCATACTCATTGTCAAAGCCATATCGCTGCTGAAGGCGAGTTTCGCGGTAGCTGGTCTTGATCGTTGCTGTCTCGCCGAAGTCGTGCCGATAACCGAACATCCAGGTGCTTCCGTCAAGGTTTAAATATTGGTTGGGGTGACCGCCCTGGGTAAATGAATTGATGGTGAAGTCCTGATATGACGCCGTAATTTCCTGGTGGTCGGAAGGACGCAACCCGCCGTTGAATGCCGTTTTGCGATCTTTCCAGTCACGCGGTGCAATATCCACCGAAATCATACCGCCTGCCGTATCCGGCTGTGTCTGTGAGATAAAGCCGTTGCTGCCAGCGTTGTATTGAGACACACGAAAATCGCCTACATCTTTAGCTGCGCCGACGGCTACACCTGTCTTGCTGGTGTTGTGCGAACCATAGGCGGCATGTACTTCAGCACCTAGATCGCCCTTCCAGCGTTTTGGAATCAGGTTGACTACGCCACCGATCACTTCCGGCCCATAGAGTGCAGAAGCCGGTCCCCGCACCACTTCCACCTGTTCCACGTCCCAAGGCGAAACGAAGTTCAGGCCACCATTGCCCTGAACATTGGAAACAATCGAGTCTGTCCCGACCCCGTCCACCAGCACCTTGGTAGTTGGCATGGAATAAGAACCTCCCACGCCGCGAATGTCGATGCTGCTGGCCTGTGCAACGGAGAATGCCTGACCCGCCTCAATGCTTTCCACACTTCTCAGCAAGTCCTGCACATTGTCCACATTGCGGTTGGAAATATCATTCGAGGTAATGACGCTCACGTTTGCGGGGACTTCATCTGCCGAACGTTCGGTGCGAGTTGCTGTGACCGTTACTTCATGCAACATCAAAGTGGCGCCCACGCGTTGCAGCACGTAGGTTCCGCTGCCGCTCGCACGGAAGGTGTAATTCGTGCCTTCCAGCAAACGTTTGAGCGCTTCTTCCACACTCATTGAGCCGCTGATCGCTTTGGCCTGAATGTTTTTCAGATCATCTGCTGTGAACAGCAATTGAATACCGGTCTGGCTGGCCAAACTGTGCAATGCGGCTGGCATGTCTTGCGCGGTGATGTTGATGGTTTTGTCTTCTGCCCAAGCATTGCTGATAAACATCGTAGCCAGCAACACTGCCAATATTCGTTTTTTCATTTCTTCTCTCCTGAATGTATCGACAATCCGAGCCGGAATTTCGCCAAATTGCTCGGCTTACTCACTAAGACGTAAACGCAGAGGAAAACCTGACATGCTGTGGTAAATATTTTTCAGAAATGAAACTGCGCTTGTTAATTTTGCTGGCAATGTCTGCTCTAAGCCTGTTTTGTGTGCCGTCAAAACGGTTACTCGACACGGCCCCCCCCCTGACAAGGGGGAGTTAGAGGGGGGGTTGGTTTTGGTTT